>Ga0116227_10004307_pt1 | contig 30908 bp, 21 predicted proteins | sample S1TSphgellanicum_FD_89693 | JGI IMG/M metagenome (GOLD analysis project Ga0116227, IMG submission 89693) | Host-associated microbial communities from peat moss isolated from Minnesota, USA - S1T2_Fb - Sphagnum magellanicum MG | ecosystem: Host-associated > Plants > Peat moss > Unclassified... | reverse complement strand
TTTTATCACAAACAGACTATGACAAACTCATTATATATATATATATATATATATATATATATATATATATATATATATATATATAATATGGAAAGTGCCTTCTTACTTACGCCTTTAGTAAATTTTTTGCCTTCAAAAGAAGATGATGATAAATTACACACTTACCCTCAAAAAAAATAATTCTCGAGCCATCTTTTGTTAAAGTAGAAATTTCATTGAGGGTAAATGTGTAAGGTATCATTTTCATTTTTTGGGAATTTTTTAAAAATTAATTCATTAAAAAATATATATTTTGGAAAAAAATCATGTTCCCTAAGGAAAAAAAAAAGAAGTTTAAGTTGCCCCAAGAAACAACCATTCAAAAACCCTCCTCGATGATTATGAAAAAAATTCCAATAATCGACCGACACTGGTAAGGACTAAAGACCTTGAATAAGGCTGTTCTAGGAATTCAGGTGCCATGCTAAGGGCCACACAGTGAACCAGCACCCACCAGCGCACCATGAAGGATGGATGATAAGTGGTGAGGAAACAGTTTTCCGTTGTGTTCTAGTTCCTTAGCTAACCATGGTGGTTATTAGCTCAGTTACTTTTTTTAAAAATTTACCTACCTACTAACAACTCACAAGCAGGTTGTTGGTAGGTAGGTAGTAAAAACAGCCCTTACCTATGTATAAACCATTTACCTACCTATATATGAGACCTATTTCTAACAGAATAATCTCCCCTCCTTCCCGCCCCCAGTGCACCATGTTACTTACTTACTTACCGTCTGATTGCCAACTGGATGAAAAATGGATGAAAAATGGCTTGGTGTACAACTTGTGAGGATGGGACAAATAACCCAACTGCTGCTAACCCTCTGTATGAACAGACCATGATTAGGCCCCACAAATGCATGAATTGTGTGGATGTGAAACATAATAGGTATTAGCAACAATTCAATCCATTTGTAAAATTCTTTCCGTTGGCATTCATCCACATAACTGAGTTTCACCTTAATGGCCTATCCAGTTTTTTTTTTTTTTTCAAATTTGGGTTAAATTTTGTAGCTTGGCAAAATTTTCAGAAAATGACCAAAAAAAAACATGAAAAAATTCATGATTCTTTTTCACCATAGCCAGAAGTGAGGGGGAACAAAAAAGAGAGAATAAAAAATTTCAGAATTTTATATTTGGTTTTCAGTGTGTAACCATAAATATAGAATGTTGATTAAAGATTTATATTTCATATCTGGTTTATAGCCAGATTTGGCTAAATCTTCCTAGGGATGATCATCCAATTTTTTCTACATCTTTGTGCGGATGATCACCACTTTATGCTACATAATAATATTCGAAAAAAAAAAAAGCACTAGTGAGTAGTTAGTATTTTAGTAGCTAACTACCATGGTTTGCTATAGGATAGGAAATGCAATGAGAAAGTGTTTCATGTCCATACCTCATCCATCCTACATGGTGCACTAGAAAGGGAGGGGGGGATTTGAGGGTTTAGGGGTTTAGGGTTTATGAACCCTAAACCCTAAGACTCAAAGGGACTTGAAGCTGATACCTTACCCTAAGGTCAGTTTTGTAATTAAAATAATCCTTTAAAATGTTGAAGATATGTTTTTTTGTGAAAATATGAAAGTATCAGGCAAGTATCATGGGAAAATAAAGAGCAAAATGCTTGCCGGAGTGGGCATTTCACTTTTCAAAATGCCCCCCCCCCCTTTTGGTGAGGAGAAATTCCCCTAGATAATGTGCCCCTCTAAATACACTAGAAAATTTCGACCAGTAATTGCAATTGCATGCATGTTTTTTGCACATCAAAAAAGAATTGTGAAACAAAGATTAACCCTTAAACATTAGAGAAAGGCAAAAATAATACTGAAAAGTGAACCAATTTGAGGGTGCAATTTCATCAACACAATGGTCGCATAAGATTGCAAAGTTCTTTGCATAAAATGAAAGGATACCGAAATCAACAAAAACTTTATGCAATAAAGTTATCCAAAAAAGTCACCCTCTCTTTCACCCCCTTATCCCCTCTTTCAATGGTATCTGCAAAGTAAGGAAATTTTATTAAATCTCAGTATGAAATGCTGATACTCAGCATTTAATGCACAAGTTTCGAGAGTAATTATAGTAGTTGTACGGGTAGGAGCAGTGAAAAAATATGTAGCAGCAGTGGAGGCGCTCAGGAAAAAGGAAAGGTGCGATGAAACTCAGTTTATCACCAAAATTGGTGGAAAACTAGTTTGGGTCCCAGTTATTTTGTTTTATAAAATTTCATTCCCAGCTACGCATTTGATGCCTTGTTATGCCGAAACTGGCTGTTCTCGCCCCCTAATCGCCTGACTTTACGGATAACTTTAATGTCTATAGTCTATACCAGTATTAGGTGGTTCTTTTTTCTTTTCTTTTTTTAAAGTCACAAATTTGCACAACACCAGTCTTTAGTTTCCCTTGGGTTCTTGCCTCTTTCATAAGTGGACAAATCCATAGATCATTCCTAGCATGGAACGGTTGCCCAAATTTTCCTTCAAAGAATCAAGTAATTCATGTTATCTCACACTTAATGTTGATTTTGCAAGCTTGATTCAAGGTTTGGTCAGTACCGGAGATGCACTCAGTTTGCCTTAACAACCCTTTCAAGGGTGATTTGTGCACAACCATTTGTTTGATCTTGATCAATTTGGTTAATTCCTCTTGTGCATGATTGCCAATGTGTTACATCACAAGATTGAAAGAAAATGCTCGAACCATTCCGTGCATCTATTTATTCAAAAAATCATCTATTATCTCACCAACCCATACTCTTTTACGCAATGGGTTATCAAGGTGAGATTGAACATCAACTTAGTTTGAATTCATTCACAATTATCATGTGAAAGGCATTCATTGAACATTGTCCGCTAGTACACTAAAAGGCAACCCAAAAAACAATTGTCACAAGAAAGGTAGGTATGTAGTACTAGTGAAGAAGAAAAAACATGATCATAACATGCTTGCAAACTTTGGGTTGATATGATTCCAAATTCAAAGGCAACCTTATGCAATCATGACTTGGTACTACAATTAGATATCACTTGCAAGCGGTGGGAGATGGGCAAAGTCATTGGAAACTGACATAATTGCAAGTTGCTTCTTGAAATCCTCTTAGGTTGTCTAACACATGCATAACAAGCTTCAAACATAGCTTGCATTGCAACAACAAATATGTTTAGTGACTCCATAACCAATAGATCTCCCAACCTACAATATTCGTCACAATGGGTCAACAACAACTTGTATGCAAACATTTTCACAACACTTGTACATTTTTGAATTGGAAAAAGCTCATAAGCTCACAAGAATCATGTTCTAAGGTAAATACGAATTCTAAACATCCATGTTGCACAAGAACAAGTGGTGGATCATTTTGTAATGACATTGGAAAAGTTTCACATTGTAGTTAAAAACAATTGCAAAATAATCTTGATGAATGCGCTTTTCACCCATTGCACTATTGTGAATTGAAAACCCTCGTAATTGACAAAATAAGGGGATGGTGAAAGATAAGATAAATGTGATCGATTTGAAAGAAATAACAAACAACAATGGACAAAATCGTATTGAGAGAAATGACTATGTTGATGGACAAGACAAAGTTCAAAAGGATGAAGACACAAAGAGTGATGAGAAGAAAGATGACATAGCAAGAGAAAGTGAAGGAAAACATTGTAATAGGGGGCAATGATTTATCATTGCCACCTAACTAGCTACTTCCAAAAACAACTCCAAATGTAATCTAGAGGGGTCAGTCTAAGGCAAACATGGGAGATGTTTTTTCAACTATTAGTTCAAGCTCCATATAAGGTCCACATACACGACCCTTATTTCTTAGTTTTCTTTTTGAAAATAAGGAACCACCCAACAACACTAGTATGAACTAAAGTTGTCAAATTGTGAATTGTAGGTTGGTTCCAAGTTCGATTCTCAAACCTTAAGTTTTAAAATTTTGAAAAAAAAAATAAAAAATAATAAAACTTTAAATTGGCCTGCAATTGGAACTGAATTTGGGAACTAGCCTCCAAACCTTATTTTTATAGGTTCTGAATCTTCATGCACACAAGTTCATTTTGTAAAAAAACAAAAAATATACACAAATTAATTTCTTGAAAAGTTACATGGAAGTGCCCTTGCATACTATAATTTATACCAAAGTCCAATGGTTTTGGGGGTGATGGGCCTCCTTCATTGGCCCATAACTTCTTTTTTTTTCACAATTTCACATTTCAAACACTTTCAAACTAGATAGTTTGAAAGCTCTTCCTTTCAAGCATACATTATTGTAGTTTACAAAGAGTAAAACATTGAGCAAAGGATATGGAACCAAGGTTTTGCCTCGTATTAAAAATGTGTTCTACTTAGTTGTGCCAATTAGTTGGTTGGTTGATTAATCATGCGTCCTAATAATATTTCCCAAACTAAGGGCCACTTTGGATGAGGATGTAAGGTCCAAGGTCCAATGAAGTAGAGCAATCGTATTGGATGAGAGCCATAAATTGGACCCATAGCCTTTAAAATGAGGGTCCAAGACCAAAAAGTGGCAAATTGAGGCTATCAAATGGCCCGTAATGAACTAGCAACCCACCATCACACCATGGAGGATGGATGGATGATGTGTGGACAAGAAACACTTTTTCATTGTATTCTTGTCACATAGCTACCCATGGTGGTAAGTTATATATAACCATCCGGATGTAGCTACCTACCTAGTAGCCACCAAGTGTGTTACCCACTTACATAGGTAGTTAACTAGGTAGTGTGAGGTGAAGATAGGAAGGCTTAGAAGATAGGTCACCAAGGTTACTAAGATTTGCACCCACACATTCTTTCTTTCATCCTTTGTGTAAACCACTTGGTGGAATATTGCTACATTAAGGTCTCGCGGTGGCAAATAATGTCATTTCCATGACCACATTCTATTACATAATCTTCTGGTGATGATAATACACACCTAGTAGTTACCAAAATGTACCATTTGCCATCACTATATATATATATATATAGTAAAGGTGCCAAAGGGTATATAGCTCACACCATTGTTGAGTGGGTATCAGAAATGGCACCAAAACCCTCTCCTCTTCTCATGGAGGTCCTATAATTTCATGACCATGGTTCTCAAAAATCAAAGAACTAGGTTGTGATACATAACCATGACACTGAAAAATTAATCAATTTACTTCATTATATGGGACCACAATTCTTTGATGGTCCCTTTATGAGAACCATACTCTCTTTGATGGGTTTGAAGTCACCATAAGTGGAGGATACTCTGAATCTAAATTGTTAAAAAAATTGGGATTGGAGGTTTTTTTTTATTCTAAAATTTTCAAAGAAGCCAAGATTCAAAGCTTATTAATAGAATCAAATACCCACCCAATACTAGAAAAAACCCAAAGGACCTTTATATTGTTCCTTAGGTAATATGATTAGGTAAATGCACACGAAATTCCACCTCATTTGGAAGTGTTTTTGGTTGGGTCACTTTGTATCATACATGGGAGAGTAAACAAAATTTGGGTGGGAGGGAAAGGGATCTAAAGTTTGGGAAACTTCATGAGATGGATCCATACCAACTTTCATTTCTTAAACCCTAAAACCTATAAGCTTGCTTTAAATGTAATCCATTAGAACTTTAAAAATATATCACCTTGCAGTTAAACCTCCAAATGCTTAGCCTTCTAAACCTAATTTGCCCCTAAGAGGAAATACTACTAAATGTTAAAATTCTACATTATTTGTGTCAAATAATGTTTGTGATATTATTTGACATTGTTTTGTGAAGGATTTTTTTTCTCACCTTGTTATTACCTTTTATTAAATATGTGCATATTTAAACCACCATATGTATATAATTCATCAAATTTTGATACTTCATATTTTTTTTTAATTTAAATTTTAATATTTGAAGTTGTGGAAAATGATGAAGATGCAGTTGAACATGGTAAAATCATATTTTAAGATTATTAAAATTTTGACATATCATATGTATTTAACATATTCTTCAATTAAATAATTATGAGGTGGTAGAGCCAAATGCCTATATAAAGTGTAAGTTTTTGCAAAATGAACCATTTTAATCGATAACTGAAAAAACTTACACTTTATATAGGTATTTTCCTCCTCCACCTCCCAATTATTGCTCATTACATCTTGTCCATCAGTTTATCAATGGTGTGAAAAGATCCAAATAAATTCACATTTGTTCACATTTGATTATTAGTTCATTTATTAATATTGATTCACTTAGTAATCTACTAATTGAACCAACTACCAACTTATATATATATATATATATATATATATATAATATTAAAATATAGATAATATCAAGGATTAATTCATACCCTATACTAATTATATTTTTATTTTGTGCATGGACCTTAATACAACACTCATAATGATCAAGTGAATTTTATATTCGTAAAATAAATTTCAAACCAAAATGTGATTCATGAAATAAGAGTGAAACCTTGCAATTTCTAAAATGTGAATGTGAAAGAGTCTTTAAAGCTAGTTGATTTGTTGAAATAAAGTAATAATAATAATAAGCATAGCTTAATTTATGGTGCAAAATTACACATGCCCACCACCAATGCCCAACAAGAAATCATCTCCTCAAAATTTTGGGTTGTACCAAACTTATGAAAAATGTATAATGAACATAATTGATTTTTTAAATGAAAAAACTCAACACAACGATTCATCCTCTTTAAGCACCAAATGTGTTGGACTCAAATGTGTTGGGGAAAACATCTTTTCCATCCAAAAGGTTGGATCATTTTCATATTATTTAATCTTTACCAACAATCAAAGGGTGTTTTCTAAGGTTAAACAACCTTAGAAAACACTAATTAAGTTTTCTCAAAAATCATGTACAATGAACATTATTCCAAAACCTAGCATTCATAATTGGGACAATTTGTGATTATGTTTTAAATTGTATTGTGTTCTCAAAGTGTGAACCATATTGTTCTATTTAATTAGTTATATTTTATCATAATTATAATTATATGACTAAAATACATGATTACACCCTTAATCAATCATGATTTTAACTATAAGACTAAAGGTGCATGTTGAATTTTCTTTTTCAAATCTTTTAGTAGGAAGATAATAGGTAGTAGGTTGTCATAGATAATAAATAGGTCATAAATAGTATTTACTACCTATTAGTAACACCTACTATCTATAAATAATAAACATTTATGTGTTCATATTTTTTTAATGGTAACATTAGTTATCACCACATGGAATTTTGGTCACATAGAATATGGCTAAGGAGGTGAAGGTTCAATTCTCAATTTGGACATCTTATAGTTATGACTTAAGTGACATGATGAAAAAAGAAAATGGAAAAGGAAAGGTAGGTTGCTAGCTAGGTGGGTCACTACGTTGTTGATAAAACCTTTACATAGAACATGTGGCAGTTCATGATTAATCATGAAATATCACATGTGTGATTTACATGTATTTAAATTTAAAAATTCAAATTTATTTTTTTATGCATTCAATTAAAAACCAACATACATAAGAAATATGGCATCCATTATTGGTTTTAAGAAGGCGAGAAGTCTACATTTGAGAATTTATATTTTCTTTTCCCTCTAATTTTCCATGAAAAGAAAGGTTGAAAAAAATATGTTGCATCTTGTGTTTCCTTGTGAATTGCCATGTCATGTGACTAAACATATTTAATATTTTAATAATTGACTCAACAAACATGATGAAATGATGGCCACCATGATTCTAAGAATATGTTTGACATGATCATAATGCAAGTGAAGTGGATAGGTCTCTATGATTATGACCATGTTGTCGACTAAATGGTCAAAACATGAGTTAGAATTAACTAAGTAATCACCTAATCAACTCTATAACATACAATTGCAAATGTAATCATGGAATCACAAAACCAAGCTTTTGGCATAGTGAGATGAAAAATTAAGACAAAAGGTTGCACAATGTATGAAAAGTTATGAAAAAAGTTGCACAAAGGATGAAAAATTTGAAAAAAAAAAGGTCGGATAATGAATGAAAAGTTAAAATTTAAAGGTTGTAAAATGGATGAAAAGTCAAGAAAATGATCTTACACATTCAACCATTGTGCAACCTTCCAAAAATGGTTAGAATTGACTAAGTAGTCACCTTGTCAACTTTATAACATACAATTGCAAATGTAGTCATGGAATCACAAAAGCAAGCTTTTGGCATAGTGGGATGAAAAGTTGAGACAAAAGGTTGCACAAATGTATGAAAAGTTATGAAGAGAGTTGCACAAAGGATGAAAATTTTGAAAAAAAGGTTGGACAATGAACGAAAAGTTTAAAATTTAAAGGTTATAGAATGGATGAAAAGTTGAGAAAATGATCTTGCACATTCAACCATTTTGCAACCTTCCAAAAATGGTAAGGCATTGCAATATTTATGGGTGTTTCTCCCACCTCTCCCCCCCCCCCCAAGTGCCCCATATTTTCATCCAACTTTGTGCAACTTTTGGAATTTATGTGGAGAAAAGGAGAAGTGTTCTCATCCATGTTCTCATTTTCATCCTTGGCTCTTGAGATATTTTCTTTCACAAGTTGGACCCAATTCCCAACAAATTCCCTAGCTGACAAAAGGAAGTAGAGCCAAATTCTTAGGAGAAAAAGGGGAGTGGGGGCCATGTTGTTCCTTAGAAACTTGGCTACACTTCCCAAGGAACATGAGGTGTAGGAGAGCATTTTAAAACCAATTCCTTAAGAGTTAGAGAGATAGAGAGATATTATGCTTTCTTATGTGTAAGATCCATCCATCCATCCATCCACTCTCAAGTCGTAAGCATAAAATCGTTCCTTATTGATTGATAGAGGGACATTCATCCATATAAGGTGCCCTCCAAATTACACTTAGAAAATTTCTCCAAGTGCTTCATACAATTGGAAACACCACTTTGATAATATAATCACTAAACACCACCAAACCATAGTGATAGGTACAAACCTTTACTACACTCATCAAGCTCAATAATCACTTAAAGAACTCAACATGCTTTTTTAGCACTACTTGCTAACAACCTTACCATCACTCCTCTCTCTCTCTCTCTCTTTACTACCTATTAGGTAAGGTATTTTTTCATTGTTTCAATTATGGTGATAACCCCACCAAACCCAAAGTACTTTATTTACACAATGCATTGTATTGTCTGCTTTGTCTCCTTTGAGCTTTGTTGCTTTAGGAGTACAAATGTACATAATATATAATAATACTATTACAAATTGTACAATGCAAACTCAGCTGCATTTAATTCATGAATGTCACCTCTTTAGTGCTTTGTTTGCTTGCTTGCTTGATTGAGGTGAAGAAGAAGAAGGAAGAAGGAAGAAGAAGGAAGAAGAAGAATCTTTGAAAGAAACAACACCCAAACCCTAATTAAACCAACCATAGTTAAAGATCCTTTCATCTACTTGGCCTCTTGTGTTATTTAGGTTTTTAAAAAAAATTTGAATATTTAGATTTGGATGTTGTAAAAATGTACACATATATTTTGGAAAGATCCTTTCATGTACTTAGCCCTTTTTATGTTATTTAGGGTTTTTTTTTTTTTTCAATTTTAAGATTTGAATTTTGTAAAAATATATACATATTTTGGAAAGGTAGTTTATGTGAAGAAGAAATTTTTTGCTTGTTTTGGGTGGTGAAGAATTTTGTCTAATTACTCTTTTTTTGGTGAATAGCCTAATTAGGGTTTGAATTCACACCTTTTTTTTTTTTTTGGGTGAAAATTGGTGTATCTTCATGAGGATTGATACTCTTGTGATGGGTTGTAACAAGTTTTATTTATTTTTCCTTCTCTTTTTCTCTCCCTCTCTCCATTTATGAATTATGATTATCTTTTTAATATGAAAATCACCTAATTTCTTTTTTATTTTCACGACAATTAATAGCCTCAAAGACCACTTATTTTTGCATCAAATATTCTTAATTAAAATTCATCAATTGGAATTTTTTCAAATCTTTTTTCATAATTTTTCATAAAAGAAACCAAAAGACTACTTCAATTTGTTCCCTCCAATTCATTTTGGTTCATACCCTTTAATTTCAATTTCTGAGAAGCCAGGAACCGACGGTTCTTAAAAGGTGAGAAAATTACTGAAATTCCACCCTTCCCCCCCGGGCAGTGTCTTCCAAATTTTGGAAAAAAAACACGCGGTCGGGAACCGACTGGTATTTGAAAAAAACCAAATACCCGGAAAAGTCAAAAAAATACCCGTATTATTGTCTCATAGTAGTCTCTCTCTTTTTTTCTGGGCAGAGGTTTCAAAATATTTTAACAAATCTTGGGGCATTTGGGCAGATGCTTCAAAATGTTTCAACAAATCTTGGGCAGCAAAGTGAACAAATAATGGGTCTTTGGCTGTGGCGTTGTGTGCCGTAAAGCTTGTCGCCCTGCCCGTTTTGGTGCATGCCCGGGAGGAGGGGGGCAGATAGCTGAAAGTTTCTAGCGCAGGAGTTCAAAGCTGCCCTTGTTCTTTCGTCTTCTTTCTTCTTCGTCTTCATTTGCTGTGGAGTGCGGAGGAGAGAGAGAGAGCGAGGGAACGAGGGAGGGATCTTGTCTCGAGTCCTTTGCATTTCGGAGCCGATGAAGAAGAAAAAATTTGCTTGATTTTCGTTGAAGACGATCACAGTCTACTGCTGTATGTATTTTTTTTGGTTTTTTTGGGAGTGCATAAATCGTATTATCATGGCGTTGCATGCTTTGCTTTGATCGTGTATTTGAGCTCTCTTCTTCTTCTTCTTCTTCTTCTCGTGCTGTAGTGTTGTTAGAACTCCGGCGAACTGCTGCTTTTCTTTTCTTTTCTTTTTTTTTCGGTTTTCTTTCTTCATTTTTTGTTCTTTCTTTTATGAGCAAATGATGATGTCTTCTTCCTTGTTCTTTAGAGATGATAGACCAACGTACGGGACCTGTAGACGCAAAGCTGTTGGTGAAATTGCGGATTTTCTTTTCTGTTTCTTCTTGCATTATTCGCTTGTTGTTTTTTGTATTTCTTCCAGGCCTGTTTCTTCATGAACTTAGCCGATTGTGATTTCACATTGGACTTCTTTCTTGTTTCTTCTTCTTCTTAGTCTTCTGGCTTGCTCACTGTTTTGATATCTTCTTGTATAGTTTTGAATTTGTGAGAGTCTTGAACGTGTGATTGATTCTCACTCTTGTCATTCTGGAGGGCTTGGAAGAAGACCTGTGCGAAGAAGGTTCTGCTGCTGCTGTTCTGTTGTGTTCTTCTTCTGCTTCGACTCGTCTCTCATCTCTCCTCTAAAACTCTCTCTCTCGGCGACTCACTCTCTGTAGTTGCTTACATAGCAGCAATCTCTTTCACAATCTCGAATACACAAGTCGAGAGAGAGAGAGAGAGAGAACTCACAAGAGAGAACCGATCTTGACGTAGGGGAAACTCATAATAGAGAGCCAATCTTGTAGAGACAAGTTTCAAAAGCAGCACAGCCAATATCGGTTTCCATTTGGTTTCCAGCAGTTGCAAAAAACATCATGTCACGACCGTGTGCCAATTGAGTTCTCCAGGCTCTCGCACAAACCTCGCCGCCGCAGCACAGAGCGCAACCACGTGGTGAGGAAATAGAACTTCTCTCAGTTTCAAATTACAGCTCTACTTGCGTGCTGCACGGAAAGGAAGGAAACAGACGGTGCACGATCATTCCCTACGACAACGCATTCAGAGGTCATGAGCGCTGCCTGCAAAATCCTTTTGCGAAATGCCTGCAGAGAATGATTTCCTCAACTAGGACAAAAGCTTAGCATACTGCAAATTTTCTCCAACCAAGAATTGACGAAGGACCTGTAGGTGTCTAATCTGCAGTAGTTAAGGAACACCTCCCTGAAATCTTTTGGACTGGAAGTTGCTGTCTTTCAACTGGGGGGGCAACAAGGACGAAGGAGTGATCGCCTAGAGCTCTAAGACTCCTTACATGATGGCTGTGGATGTTGAGTTCGCGGACAATGATCCTCCCCTCTGCTGTTTCCATCATGTTCAGTCACCGCGAGTGCAGGGCTGTGTTAGCACCTTCTTCTTCCATCTCTTCGATCGCAATCCCAGCAGTGGCAAAAGGATTGCATCCATGTTGAATCGTGACCCATCTTCATCAGGTTTGGTGCTGCTGCTTGCTACTCGGATCCCTAGATCACAAAACTTAGGTCTTCTTGTCATCCAAGCTTTGCTTTTCCCATGTGAGTCATGCATGCTTTCTGGAAGTACACACTCTTCCTTTTTTTGGCTGAAATAGCAATGTGTGATTGCAACTACTTCATCACACAATTTCCAGACCAGATTTCTGGTGGTTCCCTGGAGTAAAGGGTTTAACAGTGCGAATTTCAAGTCAAAATGCATAGTCTATGAGAAGTTTGTTTTTTTCCCACTGTGTTATTCAGCTCAGAATGTGTTCTGACTGATTGCAGAATTCTACCAATCAGATTGAATTTCTTGATGGGGATGACATGAGTGCATGCATGCAGACAGACTGCAGGGAAGGCACAGCTGCTTAAGGGATGATGGTACTTATGGCCACAGCTTCTTCAAGGAGTGCACAGATTCTTCTATGGGAGCAAAGCTTTTGTTGGTAAGGTCTTATCATCTGGCTTCGTCCATAAGGCTAAATGACATCATCATGATGAAGCTCTTGCAGTCAGATTTTTTGGGTGATAGGACTCAAGAGTCTTATTTTATACTGTTGTGCATGTTGCAGAATGAAGAACATCATTGTTCTTCATGTGAGGCTGTGAAAGCTCAGAAAAGCTCCAAAAAGCTCAGTATCTCAGCAGGCACACCATCATCAAGAGAGGATACCAACAAGCGAGTGCCTGGAGTGGTTGCTCGATTGATGGGTCTTGAATCACTGCCCAGTGAAGAAACTCCATTTCAGCACCTTGAAGCAGAATCTGATGCTCCAGAATCAATGTGTTTCAAGGCAGATGATTTCCAGGATACAAAGCTCTTGGAGCTTAACGCTCCAGTATCAAGATCAATCTGCTGCCAGGGGATGGATTTAGAGTCAAATTGTTGCTTCAGGTCAGTGACCGAGCAGGCTTTGAATTCAGAGAAATCTCAGCACCATCTTGACAGTCATGATACCAGTTTCCAAGGTTTTGGAAAACACCATAGTGAAGAAAGTCAGGCATTCTTGAGAACTGTGGAGAAAGTGAGAAGCTGTGGGGCCCATGGTGATGATAATTGGAGTTTTGACTATCTGAGTGCGAGTGAAGTGCCCTGCTCCAGAAGATTGACAGTAACAAGCCATTTGCCAACAAAAGTTCATGGATCGAACTGGCAGAGGGAGGGAAGAGTTGAGCAGCATATGTTGGTGGCAGATCAGACTCAATCAGGTTCGCCTTTTTCCTCTGCTACAGCCCAAGCTTCTAAGGTGCTACGAAGGAGCCATCATAACCAAGCTGAGAGAAGACTGCGAGAGAATTGCTGCATGAAAATTGATGAAGAACAAAAGCTTAGTGACCAGCAACAAATCGATGATGATGGCGTCTTCTCATGGATTTCTAACTTGCAGAATGAGCAATTCCTGAATGTGGAAAATGAGGTAAGTCTGGATGTGGAGCAGGAGCAAGAAGAGTCCAGAATCAAACTTGACATCAAATGGGATTCAGCTTCTATCAAGGGAGAAGAACCTCTTGCACCAGAACTTGATGGATGGGGTTTGAAATTTGTCAAAGGCCCAGTGACTCCAGTGAATGGAAGACTTTTGCAGCCAAGTGTGCAGTTCAGAACTTCATGTCAGTTTAAGTACATGAGAGGCAGCAAGGAAGAAACGGACACTGGTAATGAACACAAGTGCACGCTCCTTCCGAAAACAAATGCCCATTTGGATGGCTCTCAAAGTCCCCATTGTCTCTCACCTGATGCAATGGTGGAGGAGAAGGTGATTAGTGGTGACCTATTGAGTAGTAGCAAGCTGTTTAGGGTCAAAAGAGATGGGAGTGATAGGGATACAAGCAGAGCATTACAACAACTTCTGGTGAGAATGAGGAGGAGGAGGAGGAGGCCTCCAATACTGCAGCATAGTTGCCCACCACCTATGGAAGCTGCTGCTGCTGCTTCAGAGTCAAGTGACAAACCGGTATCTTTGGCCGAACAAAACCAGAGTAAGATCTGCAGACCTGATGGGACTGTGAACATTTCATTTCCTGGTGATAATTTTGCAGGAGACTTGAGAGATGCAGTGGAAGACAGAGAATTGATAACTGGATCTGTGCCAAGGGAGTTGTCATCAAATAAATCAAAGAGTACTTTTGGAGGGATGAAGAAGAAGTGTCTTTTCCATACAAGGGCGAGGAGTGTTGATGAGGTTTTCCCAGAGCTCCCACTTGATGAGAGCAATTTGAAACCAAGGTCAAAGGAGGATGATTCTTCTTCAATCGGATCCAAGATTTCTGCTTCCATGCCCACCCAGAGGGGCAATAATGATTGGATCCCTGACACATTCTTTACTGACTTTGAAGACTCAGAGTGTTTCACAAAGAGATCATTGCAGTTTGACCATGACAAGTCGGATTCCTCCGCCATTCAGCAAGATCATTCCAGTTTACATCACTTATTAATGTCTGACTCAGAGGCTAGCCTCAATCCAAGTCCACAGGGGTCAAAAGTTTCTAGTTTACCTGTAAATGATGAAGATGTCCTGCTCTTGCGTGATTTGGATATTGACAGTTCCAGTTCTGTCTGCCATAGTTGCAGCACTCCTGATAATGAGGAAGTAAGTATTCATATCCATTCATATTTGGTGGTGCAAGTGAACTTGTCAAATGTGCCCATATATGTACAGCCTCTCTCTCTCATCTTTCTCTGGTGTCAAAAATACCTTAAGAACATCAGCTATTCTCAGAATTGACACAATTCTCACAACAGTTGCATGCAGATTGTATGCTAGATGTACAATTTTATGAGCATTGTCATTATTGTCATCAACAATTCAGGCATCTGATTTCTTCTGTGGTCATGGATTCTAGAGCATACATGTGCCGATTGATGCTGGCTGGAGTGAGGATCCAGTGACACCTTTTTTGGTGAAGAAGTTCTTGGACAAAACTGATGTCCCCAGCTTGATGAAGCTGGCCAATGAGGACAACATGAAGCTTCAGCCCCAGGGTGAAGCTTCTATGGAAGAATGTGGACAACCAAGCCCAGTATCAATCCTTGAATCTCCATTCCTTGATGAAAACCTGACCACTCCTGAGGAAAGCGTTGCTGGTAATTAGGAAAACTAGCCACCCTGAAAAATGCTGTAATTTGTTGAATACATTTCCCATGCCCTTTACTAGGAGCCCTTGTTCAGGAATCTGTTGAAGAAGAACAAAATCTCCTCCCTCAAAATGGTAGAAGAAAGCACACTCTGCATTGAAGTTTTGCACTCTAATGAGTATTCTAACATGACCTTGCTTGTGATGTTCTGTTTTTCAGAGTCAGAGCATAGTCTTGATGGGATATTGGAGGATGGATGCACTACAGTTACTGAGCCTTTGCTTCTGAACAAAGAGGTTGCGGGAAGTGAGACCAGTGATTCTGGAGGAGTGCTTACCAGTGCAATAGTTGAGAGCAATAAGGTTCAGCAAGCCCTCTTAGACAAATGCAGTTTCAGGACTAACAACAACAGCATTGTGACTAGGCTGAATTCAGCAGAAATCAATCAACAGGAAGAGATGCACTACATCCAAGAAGTTCTTCACTCTTCAGATTTTCTCTCAACTGCAAAAAATGCCACAGAGAATTGCTTTGGTCCAGAAGAAGTTGCAATCAGCCCTCTTTTGTTTGAGCAACTTCAATTCAGGAGCACCTCATCATCACAAGACAAGGACATCATGTCAACAGATAGTGTGAAATGGAGCAGCAGAGACTTTGTTACCAACTCATGGCAAGGCTCTCTCATGCAAGGGGATCGGAGACTACTTTTTGACAGCGTGCATGAGATAGTTAGCATGTTTTGTGATCTACAATTCTGTTCCAAGGGTTCTCCACCAGCCAGTAAAGCACAAGAGGTTGAGGCTGGTGAGAAGTTGGTAGCTGAAGTTTACCTGAAGCTCTGTGAGTGGCACAATGTGGCCACGGATGCAGTGCAGAGATTAGTGGACAGAGATATGAGGATGCACAGATTGAAATGGTTGGAATTCGGTCAAGAAATTGCAGAAGTAGGTACTGATATCGAGCACATGCTTTTCAAGCTGATGATTGATGAGCTCATAGAGGACCTTTATCCTGGTGCCTCCAAGAATTGGAATATTCCACTGAACTATAGCTGCCGCTAAAGAGTTTTCTCAAGATGATCCAAGATGGATCTGAAGGGAGAACCTACCCCAGCTTGAAGAAATTTCTTCTTTGAGCTGCAGCTTTCTTGAACAGTGTCTGTTATTGGGGTTCCAAGAACAACACATGAAGACCCTGCTGAGGTAAATCCTCTCATCAGCTAGGTGTATGTAAAACTAAAACATTAGCAAAAAATTTGTGAAGAAAAAAGAGATGGTCCAAACCCAAAGAAGCAGGGACAAACAGATCTTTCCTTGACAAACAGCAGATTCAAATAGGGTAGACAAAAGAGGGTGTAGAAGAGTTTTGTGGATGCTTAATCAGGAATATTCTATTTCTCCAAGAAGCCAACAAACTTCTAGATTTGAGAACAAAGAAAGGTGTATGTACATACATACATGAATCCAAAACTCCTGCAGACTTCAGACTGCATGCATGTACGTATTCAAATCAATTCTTGTAAATTGTATTGGAAATTCTCTCTCTTTTGTGAGTTTCGTGAAATGTTGACATGGATCAGATGCACGATTCTTCTTCCTGTGCATTCTGATTCGGACATCTCCCAGATCTGATTTCAGATTTGCAGTGGAAATGCCTGGAAGTGCAAATGGCTTTTGTGCTCTTTCTTCATCAGGAAGTGAGGGAGGTATTCTTCTTCCATAGCCTGGAAATGCAAATGGGTCTTCATCAGCAAGGGAGAGAGGTCTTCTTTCCATGGCCTGGAAATGTGAATGGGATTTGTGCTCTTTCTTTCTTTCTTCAATCCATGATTGTGCCAAAGGGTCCAAAGAGGTGCCCATAGGAAAGTGCTCCTTTAGAACAGTTGAGGGGTTTTGTTGTGCTCTCCATGGGTGGCAGAGATGGTGGAGTTGGAGGTCGAATGGGTTTGGGTGGCAAATCTCGACAAGGTGGGCATTTCAACCATGTGATGACATTGTACATCCTTGTTCCGCTTCTCTTGCTTTGTAGAAACAAAGCCCTGGATGCTGCATTGTATCTGCAATCAAGTCCAAAACCATTTTCAGAGTTCTTTCTCTCTCTGTGGGAAGAGCATCATACTTGCTCTCTCTCTCTCTCTCTCTCTTTGTGGGAAGAGGAGCATCATGAGGGGGGGAGGCATCAGTACTGGGCTAGATCCTTCTTGTAGGAGCTCATGGCAGTAGCTTCCTTGCCGATGGGTTCACGTGTAATGATGTTGATGTGAGGTGCACTGCTCTGGTTGTTGCGGTTGCCCGGTCCTTTCCTCATGTTGTTGGTCATGTCCTCAAATGCCTGATACTTGATGTCCCGCACTTTCTCCGCACGTTCCCTTCGTCCTGCCTCCTGGTTTGCCCAAACTCCCAAAAGTTCCTGCACCCACCCACAAAAATGACGGATGTACTAAGTAAGAAGCAAGGCATCGTTGTTATTGTTGTTGACACAATCTGCTGAAACAGTGTTGTAGCACACCCCTAAGCAGCAGCAGCAGCAGCAGCAGCCGAAGGCTTGAAGAATCCCTGGAAACAAAAGCTTTGGTCACAGAGTTGCTTGCTTGCTTCCAGGGAGGGATTCTTCAAACCTTGCAAATGTTGCAAACCTAATCTAAATACTTACCTTTTCTCTGGCTTTTTGTTTATCTGCATCTCTGTGCAGCACAGCCTCAACATCAGTACGCCAGAACTCCTGTCGCTTGGGATCCATCCATGCTGGAGACTTGGAATCTAGAGGCTCAATCAGGCTCTTGTAACTTGGGTGCCGAATGTGTCCAAACTTCCTTGTTCCTAGCCTTTGTTTCATCCCTGCATCCTATGCACCACCTACAAGAAGCCTAATTAGCAGCTTCTTCTTTCCTGTGAAGCTCTCTCTCTCTCTTGTGAAACTCTCTCTGTGTCTTGTGAAGCTCAAATCAAGCTCAAAATGGATCTGGAATGAAAAGCCAGACTTGGGTATTCTGAATTTAGGTTGCTACTGCAAGGTCCAATGCCACTGCAGCATCTGTTTTCTGAAAACATTTCTGAGGCACTCTGTGGTTGGCTTGCTGCAGTTCAGATTGGAGGACGAAAGCTGGGAGAGAGAGAGAGAGAGAGAGGGAGGGAGGGAGGGAGGGAGGGAAGGAGGGAGATCATGGATGCTGCTGCAAACTATGAATTTTGCAGCAGAATTTGTTAGTCTGCTTGCTGGGTGGATGGGGTGGGTTGATGGGTGTTTTTTTTCCTGCTTACGAGCTTGCCACCGAAGTGCTGCTTCTGGGTGGGATGAAGAGGGACGGTTTCCAGATAGCCGTACTTGGACACAGGGCCCCACAAGTTGTATGGGTTGAGGAGGCCAGTGTCTCGCTCCTCCTGCGCTCCGATCATGTCCGATGGCGTCCTCGGCGACACTGGCTTTCTGTCTCGCCGCACAGACAACTTGCCAGCAGGCGAAGAAGAAGCCGCCGACGAATTCGAAGGTGGGATGATCCCCGGTCCAGCTTTGATTGGAGGCAATGTCGTGTTGTCCATTGGCGAGGTCGTTCCATTGCACAGCAGAGGCATCACCCCACCTCCTGACTGGTCCCCCATTACAATGCTCTCTCTGCTTGTGTGTGTGTGTGTGTGTGTGTGTGGCTCTCTCTCTCTCTTTGTATCTGTTTGTGTCTCTCTCGGATCTCACTGCAAGATCAGGGGATGATCTCCTTCCTGAGTGAAATTTTGTTCCAAAAAATGAGTTTCACATTCCATGAGATGTTTCATTGTCCAAAGTCCGAATTTGGAAGAAGAAGAAGATTCAACCTTCAATGTGCAGAGAGAGACGGAGAGAGACACAGGGAAAGAGAGAGAGTGCACAGAGAGAGACAGAGACAGAGAGAGTACTGGGGAGACAGGAAGTCTATCTAGAAAGTGTAATCTCCATCAAAAGCTCAAGGTTCCTGTTGTGTTGGGTTGGGAGCTGCATGCATCACCAACAAAAACATTCTTTTACTTGTGGGGTAAGGGGAGTAACATAGTGCAGAAGTATGAGACACAGACAGACAGACAGTTCAAACAGTTCCAGATTGAGAGGAATCTGCTGCAGCTTCAATGAGGATGTTGTGAGAGTAGAGAGAGAGAGAGAGTTCAGAGAGATGGAGGGAGGTGGGGGGGGGGAGGTTATGAGGTGCTGCTTGCTACTTGGGCACCCCACACACCTACCCAGCCACCCACCGCTCCGCTCCTAAAGGAGCGGCAGGTGCAGCAGCAGCAATGGCAATAGGGAGAGAAGAGAGGGCGGTTTGGAAGATGGGAAGTCACCTGCAACAAACAAAAACCAAACAAAACAGGTCTCTCACTCATCCATATCACCTTATGGCCAGTTTCAAGCTTCAACAAGTGACAGTTAAAAGAGGAAAAGTTTCATGAAATTCTCAAAAAGTTAAACTTACAGTTTAGAGCATCTGTGCTTGTTTTTTTTGTTCTGGTCAATTGTGAGATTTATTAAATACTCTCACTTAATGCAGTCCAATTTTTCATGTTTAGAGTTGGAGAATTTAGTTTTAAGGGGCAACAATAAGTTAGTTCTGTATTGATTATTTAATGTTAGATGCCGTTTTATTATTCTTATTAAGCAATGAAAAATGCTCTTACAAAATCTAGTTACAATTCTCATATACCCATCACTCACTAACTAACAATCTGCAGTTTCCATCTTGAAATATTTTAATTTTTCATCAAAAGGGGGTGGTTGTCTGGCAGCCCCATTTTTAATATTTCAGAAATTTGACAATCAAGAAAAATAAATAAAATCTTTTTTTAGTATTTTTAGAAATTTTGACAGTCAAGGAATATTAGACAAGGTGTGCTATTGTTTTATTATATATCTAATTTTTGTTTTTTTATTTTATTTTATTTTAAAATTGACAGTGGTAATCTAGTAGTGGTAGGGAGATTGTTGAAGAAGGTTGGGAGTTCATTTGTCTAGTTTTCTGGCAGTTCTAATTATATATTTTATTTTATTTTATTGGCTATTGTTTTCCCTTTGGAGAATTATTTAACATTGAGGTAAAGTAATAAAAACAGGAGATTTTGTTCCATGAAGTTCCCAACAAAATCAACTCCCAGTTTCAATAGAGCAGCAAATGGTGAGTAGTGAATGTGCGACCTCTCTATTCCTCAAAATGTGGGTCCAAATGAACTTGCCTGAACTTTGAACCCTAAAGCCAACAAACAAAACCGTTTTGTAAAAAAGGGTGGTTCCTAAATATTCCTGCCACTCACTCCTAATATTGTGGCCAGGAAGAGAGGCTGGTGAAACGGTTAACTGCCCAAATGCTGAAGAAAACAACCCATGTGGATATTTAAAAAGTTGAATCTATGAATGAATGAATGAATGAATGAATGAATGGATGGATGCATGAATGGGTAAATTGATTGATTATCGAATGATCTTATGGTGAGTGAGACTGGGCTTGAGTGGGTTTAGTGTAGGGTAGCACCCATAGAGTCAGTCATTCGTGAAATAAGTGCTCACTCAATGCAGAGTCAAGGAGTGCTTATTTTAGGAATGCCCAGCTCCAAGGGTGTTGCCCAGCGTAAAGTACAAGCAGAACTTTTTTCTTGTGTCTGTTGGGAATCACAAGAACTTTATCAACAATTAAATAAATTTACATATGTATATATATATACAAAAACAGAATGCCAACATTTTCTTCTATTCACATCTATTTGAAACCCAGATACAAATTTTAATCTAATCATTTCATCCATGAATGGGATAACAAAACCAAATAGTGTGTTCAAAGTTTGCACATGCAAAAGTCCTTGGTAAAAATTTCAACCAAAGTCAAGCAAAAAGGACAAGTGATGATAAGATATCAACTAGATTGAGCTCAATTGAGACCAGGTAGATGTTGTCCCAAGGTTGGATCTAAAACTTCAAGGATTAGAAAAAGGATTTTGCAGATGATACTCATGCATCATAAATGATATGACACTCACGATGACAAAGCTAGGTGTCCATGAAATTTTACCCAAAAATGTGGTTCTTCAAAGAAGAATGAAACCTTCTGATTTTCATATGTGAATGTGAAGATCTTTGAAAAAGGGTTACTTCTAAGAGAAATTAAGCTGCAACCAGTGCTAAGACTCTTGGGTCAGCTCACAAATTCATTTTTGGAACCCCCAACTAACAACCTTCAATGCTCACCACCCTGTGCAAAATTTATGTGTAAGGTGTGCAAATATTGCATTTTATGGTACGGGTAGACGCTATATGATTCACAATCAACTTGTTAAAGAATTGCAGTGAAACTAAAAACTGCTGTATTAAGAATTAAAAACAAACAACTATTTAAGTTGATTATGAGCTCTTTAGGATGAATACAGGAAACAGAAGCGAAGTTATATGATACCAGAAGAATCAGGTTCCAAACTTCAGTACCTTGGTTGGTTTGATGGGTTGTACATGAAGGGCACCCACCCAGGCAAACCAAGATAACCCAGACCCTTCTTTGAACCCACAAAACAGGGCATACAGATCTAGCCCGGGCTCCAGCCCTGTATATCTTTCATTTTCTACATACCAAGCAAGGGTAATGGAAAAAACCATAAACCTGCACGAACAGAAGTAAACCTGTCCTGGGCACTGGGTACTGTGCTCCATACCTGCCTGTGAACCAGCTTGAATGCAATATCACAAGACAGCGAGTGCTTGAAAATAAACAAGCAGTCACCTTGAGTAGCATCCACTTTGAATCTTACTGTAAACTCATTGAGAACATGAGCCAATTTAGAGATTTAGAACAAAACATGATCAAATGCTCCCCCACAGTCCAAATATTGGACTGCAAGCATTTCAACTTCCTTCTGCATGACTGGAAACAGAACACAAAGTCAGAACCTTCTTTTATTCTTGTTTTCTTTTCATTTTCAGTTGCTGCTGGCCTTACTGGTGGGATTGGTCTTGAGAGTAACGATACACACAGACTTAACTATCTTCAAGAACTAAGAAGGTTGATAAAGGACAAACAGCACCACTCCTGAAGACATTTCTTTCCCTGCTCAAATCTCGGCATCCAAGGTCACAAGGTAAATGTTTCATTCAAATGTCAATGCACTCTCCAACTAAATCAAATTCTGCCATTTGCTGAGGATGATGCCTGGGAGCTCTTCATTCTTAACTGCAAATGTTACCCATTACATTGTGGGGCATATCACCATAATGACAGACATGCACATGCACATATAACAACTCTGATTTTGAGGTCTGATCACTAGTAGTTGCAGCAGCAGCAATGCAGGATTCAGATGGGCATTACAATGCTAAGGTGAGATGCACTAAGGGGCAGATGTTAGTTTCATAAATCAGGAAGGGAAGATGTAGATGAAATACTCTCACAACCAGGGCAATTGTGAAGACTTTCATGGATGTACAGGTCACAATCGTAACAAAAGTGTTGTCTGCAGCGTGGACAAACCAGACGCACCCCAATCACCTCCCCTCCTGCAAAAGGATGGATTGTTGTCTCAATGCATGCAGACTTAAGAAGCATTGGAGGATTATAATATGTCAGGAGTCACAGTTGTCTACTTAAGGGAACAAGAATGACTTCAACAAACACAAATTAAGCCTCTTCATCAGGATAGAAGCCACAGTTCAGTGACTCCAATGACATTGAAGCTACACCACCAATGAATAAAAGCTCTATGCACTCATAGGCTGCCACCCCTACCCATTCCATGCATGACACAGAAAGCTACACAAAACGAAGCATTAGCAAAGTCATTAGCAAAGCTACTAAGAAAATGCAGAAAGAAATGAGTACCTGGGAAGGGAAGCTCCTGCTGGCAACCATAACAAAACTTAAATTCACTCTCCCTCCCATTTGCCATAGCAGTACCTTCCAGTTCCTCAAAATGTGGCACTGGGAAGAGATGGTGATATGATCGTGCCAAGTGGGGGGATGAGACAAGCATCAAACCACAGATATGGCACTCTGTGGGCAGTTCGCAGACCCGAGCTTTGCAGCAGGGGCAAATGTAGACTCCTCCCATCTTAACTTCACCATGGCACGCACACAGTGCCACTGCATCTTCAGCCCCTCTTTGTGGAAACCCCATTCGCACCAGGCTTGCCACAGCTGACTCTGCAAGTACTGGAGGTGGTGGTGCATGCTCCATTATGAGATCCTTCAAGTGTGTCTGGCAGAGAAGAATCTAGTCAGATTTTGAAGCTTTCATTGCATCGATTCGCTTATCAGATACCTGACTGAAGACAAACAGAGCCCTCCAACCTGGATAACATTAGCAATAAAGACAAGAGTCAACATCTATGCAATGGAGTACACAACAGACTGATGAATTATGAAAAAATCCATAAGACACCAATGTCTTACACAATAGACCGAGCAAAATGTCAATGGATCACAGGGGGCAAAAGACTCCACATTATGCTTACCTCACTAGTTGCGACTGAGTAGTTGCCGCCTGTTTGCTCACACAGAAGTTTACAGATGTAGATCTCTGCAGCCAGACCTACAACTGAGCACCGTATATTGGCATCTTTGCACCTCCGCACAGCCTCCAAGATGTCCCCAGGATCACATGTACTCAGAGCTGAAAAGATAAGCAGAGTCTCCCGATGGGCATAGGTTGGTATCTGACACAAAAGTCCTCTGGCCAAGTCAATGGCATTCTGAATTGAAGCATCCCCGACACACTCAAGGTTTGCACGGAGGGCTCTTATGTGCGTTTCTGGACTCCCACTCAAGTCTGTTAGACAATGGGCAACACCGTTCTGCAAGGTTATGATCCCCAGATGGCTCAGTGGATTCTGGTCGAAAAACTCACGCACAAATGCCTCCACACAATTGGCCACAACCCCCATGCGGCTGGGCCTGAAATCCATCTCTCCAGCTGCCTGGGCAGAAACACAATTCCACAAAAATTAAACAATGAATTTTCAATGATCCCAGACTTCTTTGTATGGCATTGTGTTGCATTCCCATGCTTAGAGCTTCCTCCAGTGAGCCTTCAAAACCTTCCTCCAACTCAGTCGCCTCAGTTGGGAAGCTGAGGACAGGCTCTCAGGAAATACAATGCGGGGTTGCAACAATCAGACACTTTTTATGAGACGAGATCTTGGCAGAAGAAATCTCTGCCCAAACAGGTCTCAGCAATCAAACATAAACCAACCATGAAACTCCATTGCAAATGGAGAGAGGGAAAGAAGAGTTTCTTGTGAAAGTACATACTCGCGAAAGGTCGACCAACAGGTAGAGGTACCGGATGATGCCTCGTTGGATATGAGCACCAGCCATGGCTGCCACCCTCTTCCGATGCTGCCGTTGCTGCTGTGCCACATCCACAACTCGCAACCGCCCAGATTCATCTTCTTGCAGGTCCTCCCAGGACCGATCATCAGCATAGGCACGTTCATATGCCTCCATGTCCCTCCCCGCTTCCTCAGCTTCCACATCCCCATCATCTTCCACACTGCAGGGAAAAGCAAAAATAAAAAAAATACACAACAAAAACAACAACACCACCACCACCACCACCACCATCAACGATCAGCACTCTCAACAAAACATTTCCCTTTACTAGAGTGGACAACCGGCAGCAGAAGAGAATCCACCAAAAAAGAACTACACAAACCTGATCATGGTGCTGCAATTTTGCGTATCTTGAGTAGAACGCTAAGGCAAGATCAAGCCGAGATTATAATCGGCAAGCTGCAAACTTGCCAAAAACAAACAAAAGGAAATGGGAAACAACTTTCTTTTCTGCAAGCCTGCGTCGTCGCAAAGTTTCTAGTACGCTCTCAGAGAGGAAGCTCCATCGTTGATGAACTTGCAGGGGTGGAATTAGGGCTAGGGTTACTGACAATGGGCAGTACCTGCAAGAAGACCATAAATGAGAACTTTTTACGAAAATCAGATATTTATAGGAAACATCATTTTTAGGGTTTTAGTGTAAAAGAGTTTTAGGGTTTTTTTTTTTTTTTTTTGGCCACAAATGAAGAACTTCAGGGTTTTAGTTTTCGCAGCTTAAAGGAGCTCATTAGGGTTTTAGGAGTACAAGCGTTTTGGTTTTCGCAGTTACCTATGTCAACCGCAATTAGGGTTTCATTTTTCGTAGTTATTAGGAGCTCAGTCGTTTGTCGTCCGCAATTAGGGTTTTGTTGTAGGAGTTTTAGGGTTTCAGTTTTCGAAGTTAGGGTACCCAGCGTCGTCCGCAATTAGGGTTTGGCGCTCTGTATAAATCATCCAGCACCCTCTCGAAGCTCGTGTAATGAGATGAAGGGTTCGCATTGTTTGGCTTCTGTGAGGTACGGTGTGCAGCGGACGCTTTGGACGATCTGTGGTTGTTTTTCCTTCTTCCATGGTGCCTGTTCTAAAACCGTGTGTTGTCGTAGTAGTTTGTTTTCTGACAGACATCTTGATAAATTGTCCTCTATAGCTGCTACTCCTGCTGCATTTGTACTCAAAGGTGCTTACCGTTTCAATGGTGGTGTGCCTCTCCTGTGAAGGATGCAGCAAAATGTACATCATGAAGCATTAAGGATGAGTGTTCATTTCCATGAGCACGTTGCTTACCGCGTTTCATACATTTGTTCCCCTCTGATGCGTCTTCCTTTGTAGTTAGCCCTGCTGCTGCTGCTGCTCTCTCTCTCTCTCTCTCTCTCTCTCTCTCTCTCTCCCTCTCCCTCCCTCTCTCTCTTTCCCTCTCTCTTTTATTTTCTTCTTCCCTTCTTTTTTTTGTGCTCTCGGCCTTGTCCTCCTCTCTCTCTCTCTCTCTCTCTCTCTCTCTCTCTCTCTCTCTCTCTCTCTCTCTCTCTCTCTCTCTCTCATATGTGAACTTCTGCTCCTGAATTTTGTCCTTGCCTTGAGGTGCTTGTTAGCCGTTATTCTACCATCAGGTGTGTGACTCCCTTTTCACACTAGCTTCTGGATGATGACCAAAACTGCATGACATATCGCATGATGCTGCAAAAATTTTACACTCTAATTTTTTGCTGACAGAAGCTGGGGGTATTTCCTGTATAATATTGCAACCTGCCATCCTGAAAACAACAAAGCTACTTGTGTTGGTGTTGTTGTGCCTGTGATTTTCATAAAACAATACGCAACTTCCAGTAAGTTGGAGAATTGTAGAGGTATCAGCAAACCCATTTAACCTGGGTCCTATTCAGGTTTTCAGCACTTGGGTTTATGCTTCTGTTCTGTCATGTGTAGAGTGCAGGAATTTGCAAGCGCTCACCGGTTATGTAGTCCTCTTTCTCTGTCTCTCTATGCATTCGATGCTTTCTTGACATTTGGCGAAGCTTAAATGAAAGAGTCATTGTATTGTTCTATTCAGTTACAAGTCGTATTTCTGAAGCTGTAGGTAGCTATGGGAAGGGCAGGTGATGATACAAAGAAAGGTCTCGTTCGGCATAATGGCCCAGAAGCCTTGCTGACCATTCTCAAAAGATCACCACCCATAATCTGATGTTCTTCCTGAATTTTAGTAGAGTAAAAAAGGTTGTGCCACATCTCGAGGAAGTTTAGAACCTCACTCTGAAGTCATTCTCATGGAGCAGATACGAGATTCTGTCCAACTGCATCTCCTCTGACATCGTGTGATTTAGATGCAAATTGTACAACATGCATCTAAATCAAGGGACATAGGTTATGAATGGATTACTACATGAAATATAAAAGACAAATGTCATTTCACATCATACAATAGGAGCAATTACACGAAGGAGTCTGCTACTACAGAGAAATGAGCAATTTACATGTGAACATGGGAGCAATATGGCAATGTTAGTCAAAGTATGTGCAATTTGTTAAATACACATTAAGGACAATTTTGTGAAAATCAAGTCTGGACTTGTAAACATTATATTTAGCTGATGGCATGGGGTTCTAATTGCTGCTAAACCCATAGTTGCACATCAAATTTAGAGCAAAAGCAAGGCATCAAACTTAGTGAAACTATGCACCCAATGGAAAACACTACAAATCATCAGGTTTTGCAATTCAGAACTTCCAACATCCTAATTGATGGATGTTGCAACCAATGGCAGAGTAGTTCAATTGACATTTTTTTTAGTTTGTTTTCATGTGTAATAATATACTACCAAATGGTCAATAGTCAAGTGGAAGACGATAGTAATAATAAAAAGTTTGGATCTGGTTCCTTTCATCTTGAACTTACATAAATCATTATTGTCTAATTGGCCTTACCAAGGCAAGAACATTGTGTTTAGATTTATTAAAGATTATAGTAGCTTAAGGAGTTTAAATGGGTATTTCTGAAAGATGAAATTTTGACTTGTGTTGAAACTCATACAAAGAATAGAGTATCATGAGAATGTATAACAAGAAAGTGGATGGAAAGTTGCAAATGATACGTTTACATTGTTTCTTTTTAGTTGTTCACCTTGAAGAAATTATACAAGTTAGTTGTTCATTGCTAACATGGCAATATCCCAACAAAGAGTTTCAAAACATGACATCAAAAGGCTTGTGTTCTAAGAGATGGAGAAATGAAGAATGGATAAGTGATGAAAATATGTTTTCTTGATTATTTTAAATAATTTTAAAATTTTAAAATTCATTATCATTCTTTCTTCTTGAAAAAACTGAAATTTGATCGTTAGAATGAGAACATTGGTTTAAAATTTAATTGTTATCATGGATGTAAAATTTGTACATTTAAGAGGTAATAATTAAAACTTGAAGCTATGGTATTTTTAATTTTGAAATAAAAGGATTCTTCTTTTTAATAATGAAAAGAAAATCCATATAATTAATCATGTATCATTTGAAGTTTTGAAAAAACTGTAGTTATTTTAATTAATTAATGAACTAATTATATGAATCAAATTTATTTATAATTCATAATTATCAATTATCAATTTAATTAATTAGTTCATGATAATTAAATAAATTAAGTATTAGTTAATAATTAATAATTAATAAATTATTGAAATTTTATTCATTACTAAATATTTGATATTAAATATGAATTATGTTAAAAAGCATGAAGATATAAATAGGCATATCCATATGTACTTTGAATTGAATTTTTCATTTAATATACACCTTTTTTTTAATTTCATATTTAAATTAATTATATGTATCCAGATAATTAATTATTTAAAGAATTTAGACCATTAATGATTTGGTAATTATTGATGAATTAATGATTATTTAAATAATCGATTTAATTCATTATGAAATATCCCTAATTGTGATTAATATTTATTTGATTAATAATTTATTTATTGTTAGTTAATATAAATTTAATTATATGAGTTACATTCATTTATTCATATTAATATTCAAATTATTGAAATAATAATTTTTTACAAAACATTACATATGAATATGTATTTTTATTAATTATAAATAATTGTATTATGATCATAGTTGAATAATAACATTTTAGTAGTGGTGCACTAATGACCATATTAATTATATCAATGAAACTCATAATAAAAAATTAGTTGTGAATATATCCTATAATGGGTGGTGGAAATGTGGACACATGATATGATTACATATATGTACATTGTATATTAATTGCAACATAGTTATTGTTTTAGTGAAACATTTATAATAATTTTAAAATAGTCACCACATGGTTGACTACATATATATATATGATGTGTATAAATCATCATGTAAAATATCCATTTTCAAATCACTTGTAATTATAATATAACTAGTTGACTTTTTGGCATTGTAATTTATTTATTAATACACAGCATTTGTAAAGAAATAATTACACAACAATTGTAATACTAAAGTATAGTTGCACAATAATTGTAAATGAGTTTTTTTCGAGTTTTAGTTATAAGGTAATGTGGTTTTTAAAGACGTAATTTCTCATAATGATATTTATGATGGCTTAAACTAATTTTACAAAGATGTTGAACCTATTGATGTTTAACCAAATCCCCAAAACATAAACTTCATAACATGAACCCAAGAATGCTACACCTATATGGCTAGAACACCTGCACCCATAATAACATTTCATAAGGCCAACAAAACTAAAGCACATTATGAACACAATAGGGTGGTCTACTAATCATCAACCTAATTTCACTAAAACAATAAATAATGGGACATCTTCATGATCAAATTTAAATATTTTCACAACTTGGTGATCAAGTACAACCTAAACCCCAATTAACACTTAATCAACATGTTCAAGTAGATCAAAAATCAAATAGGAGCTATTCAATGATTAAGGTTAAATGGTGGCCTTATCCCATGCCTGGCCATTAACCACACCAACTACAAATCCTAAGTTCACTATGACAATAATGGGGCATGTGGGAAAGCACATAACCTTTCACCTACAATTTCACACTAAATATAAACTATCAAAATGTCAACCTTTGAGCATGTGTTCACCCTAAGGTCATAGCTAAATAGCACACACCTTGGTAATCCCCCTACCCTCTAAAAACATATGACAACTCAACCAACATGCTAAAAGGCATAAGCGCAAACCAATAAACACAAATGGAAATGCACAAATCATGCAACATAAATTTCGACTTTTGTGATTCCCACACAAGAATCATGACATTTATTCAAATTTTCCATGTTCATTCATGGTGTGACAATCCACCACCTATAAGGTGCAAAAAATATAAGACACTAGCACAATGTTGAATTGCTAATTGTTTGATGCGAAAAAGTTGACCACAAACCATCATGTGCTCTGAAATGAACCTCCAAAACTTCCTATCTCCAAATGATAAAAAAAGTCTCATGATGGAATTATTCCTCTCAAAGAACTCATTGATGTAAAAAGTTTCAAATTTCACCTTTGTATGGGTGAAAATTGAATTCCCAAATATTGAATGGCATAATTCCACAAATGCCAAATCACACTTTTGCCTCTAAAACTTTTTGTCTCCAAAACTTTTGCAACTTCACATGCATGTAATTCTCTTCTCCAAATACTTAGCAATTTAGACAGTTTGTCAATCTGACTTCGTATGCAGAAAATATGAATTTCCAAAAAAATTCAAAATAAAAATGAATTAAAAATTAATTTTCTATTTAGTCTTGGGGTCAAATCGTTTGGTGTAGCTCATAGGTGGATTTTTCACTAACTAGCCTACCCACACAATCACTAACCCATGTTTGCCCATTAACTACCCCTAGCATGATGGATGAATTTGTTTTCATACAAATTTTGGATGAAATTCTTCAAATGGATGAAAAATGAAAAATAAAAATAAAAATGATGGCAAATTTGGATTGGTGCTGAACTTGCACCCTAGGTTCGGGAAAAAAAAAAGGAGGTCCAGATTGGACCCTGTGGATCCCCTTATTTTGGGCCTCCCCTAAGCCTTGTGAACCTCCCAACCTATCGAACTTGGCAAGTTCAAGGGGAGGCTTGGAAGCACTTAAAGTTCGTGGTAATGGTGCCACAAAGTTTCATGCTCCTACCATTGCCACCCTCTTCTTCTTCCTCCCCCCCCCCCCCCCCTTTTTTTTTTTTTCTTTTTTTTTTTTTTTTTTTCTTTTTTTAGTGCTCCTTATTTTCTTTTTCAATCTTTCCAATTTGTTTTTTCTCCTTCCACTTTATGTTTTCATTTGTGTTTTTTGTACACTTAGTTACTTGTGGTTAGT
>Ga0116227_10004306_pt1 | contig 30909 bp, 26 predicted proteins | sample S1TSphgellanicum_FD_89693 | JGI IMG/M metagenome (GOLD analysis project Ga0116227, IMG submission 89693) | Host-associated microbial communities from peat moss isolated from Minnesota, USA - S1T2_Fb - Sphagnum magellanicum MG | ecosystem: Host-associated > Plants > Peat moss > Unclassified... | reverse complement strand
CGTGCTGGCCATCGCCCTAAACCCATGGGCGGTCATTTCGTTGGTGGAATAGCCCAATCGCCTTAGCGCCGCATTTAGGGTGTTCTCCGACATCGGGCGTGGCCGTGACCGCATCGAGGGAAAAACATACCCAGCGGCGCCCGTGATCGAGCGGATATCGTTGAGGATCGCAATGGACTGGCGCGACAACGGCACGTGGTGCGGTTTGCGCATCTTCATCTTCTCGGCCGGGATTATCCATACAGCAGCGTCCAGATCGATTTCATCCCACCGAGCGTGACGAAGCTCTCCAGGTCGCACGAACACATGTGGGGCGAGTTGCAGCGCCCATTTGGTCATTCCCTGTCCTTCGTAGCCGTCAATCGAGCGCAGGAGCTTTCCTACTTCGGCTGCTTCGGTCACAGCCCCATAATGCGTGACTGTCGGAGTTGTCAGGGCTCCGCGCAGGTCCCGCGTCGGGTCAGACTTGAGGCGGGCCGTGGCCACGGCGTAGCGGAACACGGCGCTTGCCAGTTGCAAAGTGCGTCGCGCGCTTTCCAGCTTGCCACGCTTCTCGATCTTGCGGATCGCTGCAAGGGCATCGATTGGTTCGATCTCGTGGATCGGCATCCGGCCAATCGAGGTGTCCAGCAAGCTCAGCAGATATTCGCAGCGCGTCGCCGTGGCCGCTGCCCATGCCCTGTCGCCGTCGCGGCGGCGCTTGCGACAATATTCAGCCGCGATGCTTGTGAAGGTGTTTTCCGCCAGCGCGCTCGCGCGCAGCTTGTCTCGCTGCTTTTCGAGGGCGGGATCCTTGCCCTCTGCGATCAGGTCCCGTGCCTCATCTCGCAGTTTACGCGCATCGCGCAGGCTGACCTGAGGATAAGAACCGAAGCTCAGCTTCTTCTCAGACCCACCATGACGGAACTTCATCCGCCAGAGTCGGGAGCCTGACGGGGAGATCGTCAGAAAGAGGCCCAACTCATCATACAGCTTATAGGGCTTCTCGCGGGTCTTGGCTCTACGAATCGCTATATCGGTCAATGACATAGATCGGACCTTTCGTGGCGAGGCCCCCACCCTTGGGGGCCTCGCGCATTTTTCGGCCCGCTATTCTCGAAAAAGGCCCCACTCTTGCCTGGGCTGCCATGGAATGACGCGAGATTTCACGGACCGGACGACCCGAAAAATACCGCATATTTCAGCGGGTTGCAAAGGTGTCTGGGATGTCCTGAGATCGGAAACTGGAGCGGGTAGCGGGAATCGAACCCGCCTAGCTAGCTTGGAAGGCTAGTGCATTACCACTATGCTATACCCGCTCATTCAAGCACTTATGCGTGCCTGCCTGCATCGTTTTACAAAGTGTTTTACACATTGCCCGCGATGCGCCTGCCGATTGCCACGACGATGGCCGCTTCGTCAACGTATCTCTTTCTGATCGCCGACACTTGCCGCTCGCTCCAGCCCATGATCATTGCGATCTCGCTGTCGGTCAGGCCCCTGCCGGGCAATGTCATCAGCTTGGTTGCGAATGTCCCTCGCAGATCGTGTAAGTGCTTGGCTCGATCCTGCTCGTCTTCATGTTCTGCCTTGTGGACGATACCTGCTCCCTGATTGGCAAGGCTGCGGTATTTGTTGAATTGCGTGGTAACCGTTGCCGGAGCCAGTGGCCCGCCCAAAGTGCCGACCAGCACCGTTTCGACGCCGGGTTTGCGGAAACGTGTGCGCAGTTCATCAAGTAGTTCGCGTAGGCCCGGAACGATGGGCATGATCGTGCGGCGGCGCTTTCCTGCCGACTTTTTGGCCGCCGTCCTTGCGATATGGGTATCGGTGACCTCGTCCCACCGGAGAGCGCACAGGTCCGCTCGGCGCAAGCCAGTAAACTCGGCGAGGCGGCGAAGGTCAATCAGCGACTGTGGCATCTTTGGCGTGGCATCAAAGGCGGCGCAGTCCTCGGCTGTCCAGATGATCTCTTCCCGATTGCCGCCTTTCCACAGGCGCGGCACGGCAGATGCGGGATTGGATGCCACCAACCCTAACAGTCGTCCCCAGCCAAGCATCTGCGACAAGACTTTCACGTGCTCGTCGGCGGCGCGGAGACCGTTCTTTTCGGCCATGTCATCGCGCCATTTGACGATCTTGGGCGTCATCTTCGGGTCGCCAAGCACTTGTAGCGGCACGATGCCCCATTTTGCCTCGATCTTCGCTGCGCAGTCGCCCCAAAGCTGACGGGTGGATGGCGCGTAGGCTTTCCACTCCCGGCTGTTCTGCCATGCCTTGGATAGCCCGTGTCCGGTGTCCTTCCCCTTCTGCTCTTTCGCATTCCGGTCGGATAGCGCCTTGGCAATCGCCTCAATGTCGCCGCGAGTAAGGCCGGGACGGTCTGGCTGCACTGCCACTCTTATCTGTGGTCCTCCACGCCATGCGTAAATATACCAGCGAGTGGGTTTGCCCGTTCGACGTATCGGGACGCGATGAACGCCCTCGCTCACAGCTTGTCAGCCCACTGATCGAATAGGCTGGCTGGTTGCTCTGCACCGGCTGTGAAGATGCGGATCGTACCATCCCGCGTCACTTCAAAGCTGCTGGTCACGAAGCCAGCTTTCGCCGCCGCCGAGATGGCTCGCGCAAGGTCAGCCTTTTTGAACGCCGCACGCCTTTGCCTGCGAGGCTGCGGCGCAGATGGCGCGGGTTCAGAAGCTACTCGCCTAATACGAGCGGGAGGATTGATCCGCTTCGTTGATGTTGTATCATTCTGCTGATCGGGAGTGCTATTGTCATCCATAACCGTTTCTCAATTAGAGCCGGTCTTTTACAATAAGCACGAATTTCATCTTGACAACAACTATCGACTGCAACCCGTTGCAAGCCTATTTGGTTACATTTGTAGGCATCAGTTGCAGACAATCATCGGAAGCTGCGGATAGACTGCCCGGTATTTTGCGAAAAGTGGTTTGCCAGGCGCTTGAAGCCGGATTGGATGCGCTAGTCTGCATGCAGGTGTAAGCCGCCACGGCGCGCGCTGGACCACGCTCGGACTTTGACAGGCGGAGAGACCAAAGGCGGAAACGCCGCGTTCTGTTGCGTCGCGCGTCAACGATTAGAAAGGCAACGGAGGTGGCGGCCCGGTGCGGGATCAAGCCGCCCATCGCATCATGTGGCGATCCTATGCGGCAAGCCTGTAAGACGCGACCTGACCCCACCGGATGGCCTGTTCGCCGTCTGCGGTCTGGATCGAAACAAACTCATTCTCAAAGCTGACAAGGCGGTTGGTCGCGGCAATCGTCACACGCCCGCCTTTCACGTCGTCCTTGGACAAGCCTTGTTCCCGCAGAAACTTGCTCCGCCTAAAAAAGTCCACGTCGCCCATTTTCACTTCGGCTTGGCCTTCTACCTCGCCGATCCACGAGTGAGGTTCCGGCAAATGAATGTTGGTGATGGCACGGGTGTCCACATAGGTCGCCCCGGCGATGGCCTCGGCGCGCTTCTGCTCCGCTTGCTTGAGCAACACCCGCGCCTTCTTGGTGCGGCTATTGGCCGTCATGGCACCAAGGATGCCCAGCGCCACTGCGCCGCCCAGCGCCCACTCGGCATCACCGATGAACCCTACTCCGACCCCGTTGCCGCTATACCCTAGCACGGCACGCGCATTGGCCGTCAGCGCCTGATACGCCCGGACTGGTGCCTCGGGATACATCAGGATGGCAGTCGCCGCGATCTCCTGCCCATTGATGCCGATGATACAGCGGCTCGATGCTTTGCCGAATGTCATGATGTCGCTATCCTATCGTCCTTTGGAGGGGCTTTGGAAACAGCCGCCAATCTGACGAAGTCAGTAGCTGGCGCAAACCTGCTTTGCTCAAATACGTTGGCGTCCGGTAAACGCTTTGCCGCGCTGGCGTCTTGAACAGCGTTCGGTAGACGATGGTCATTTATTGTGACCAGCCGTGCGTTCGGATCAAGCCTTGAAGTTTTACATTGGCGACGAGTGCGCACTTTGCAGTATCTGAAAGCAAATAGCCGTTGGCTTCCGGGCCGAGGTCGGGACTGCTAATATGGTCTATCTCGTCTTTGTCGAAGAATGCCATGAAATAGGTTTGCCCCGCATACGCGCCGTAGCTGTTCTTGGCATTCAATGAGAACGAAACCTGCCACTCGCCTTCGGCACTCCTTTCAGCCGGGCATAAGTGCAGGTCGCGCATGGATTGCGGGTCTTTCATTGACCTGCTTAGGTTGGCAACTACCTTGACCAAGATGTTCTGTGGTGGGGTGGAAACTCCAGTTGTTTCAGCGATAGGCTTGGAGGCGGCTTGTGTCGCCAAGCCAGCCGGATATGGCGGCTTTGGCGGTATTACGGCAGTCGCCGAAGGATGCCCCGCATCACTCGCCGGGTTGCCGCAATCCGATGCCACAACTTTTGCGTTGATCGGCGTCGGCCAATTTGGCGCGGAGAAAACAATATGGAAGGTGATGCCATATCGGTCCACCATCCGCCGAAACATTGGCACGGCGCATATCATCTTACTGGCAACTGGTTGGGCCTCTGCATCGCTACCAAGAGGTATCTCGCCACTGGCGGCCAGATGGAGCGTGATGCTAAGATGACCTGCCTCCGCAGAGGTGATTTTGCCGTCCGCGTTCCCTAGCTGTTGCTGGTTGATGGCAGTGGCAAGAAGTTGGAGCCTTGCATCGACATCGGCAGGCGTTGCCGGAGGGCCGCTTACAGCAGTTGCCGAAGCCATCGACATTATGGCCCAAACCGAAAATGGCATCATTCCGTACTCCTTGGCAGGTCTGCAAATGGAAGGGTTGGCGAACCGACCCAGCGGGGCAATCTAATAAAGCGAGCCTGTGTGAAGTTACCTGTGCACACCGGATGGACTGTTCGCCATCTGCGTTCAGGATCGACACAAACTTACTTTCTATGCAGCGGATGGTGCGTCTAGCGCATGAGCCGAAACACAGAGAACACCGTTTCCCATACGGTCGCACGCACTGCCGTTCGTACCGCAAGCTCTCCCAGCCCCATTCGATTGCTTTGGACCGTTCTCGGTGCCGTGGGTGTCGTGGTTGACCAAACCAACGCAATCACCCATCCAATGAAAGTCCACCCCAAAAGTAGATTTAGCAACAGGATCGGCGATTTATTCGTCCGGCCTCTTTTGTAAGCGACAAAACTTGGCAACAAGTAAAAGATGATGGCCAGACCAGCGAAAAGGATAGTTGCTGTGGACACGCCATGAGCATCACCTATTTGTGTGACGCACGAAGATATAAATAGTAAAAATGCAGCCAACCAGACTACTCGTGCACTATAGCGCCCTGCTATCTGCCTTGGTTGTATGGCTGGCATTCGAGCCCTTTGGGCGATAGCGGCGGCGTCCGCAGCCGCAACACGGCGAAGAATTTCCGGGTCCATGTGTTTATCCCTTTTCGCGTGTCGCTTCGTCGTTGAGGTTAGCAAGCCGCTGCGCACACTTCGACGATCATCTACTGCTAGGAGCCAAACGTTGAAGAAGTGTAGATTATCGACGACAAAATTCATTTGATCGTCGGTTCCGGCATAGGTGTGATCGCGCGATGCCCTCGCAATGGACGACGACATCTGCCAACGCTTCGCCAAGAACGTCCGCCGCCTCCGACGTGCCAAGGACATCTCGCAAGATGCTTTCGCTGACATGGTCGGCGTGCATCGGACCTACGTTTCCGACATCGAGCGGGTGAAACGAAACCCGTCGATCACGGTGGTCGCGCAGTTCGCCAAGGCGCTGGGCGTGACGCCGGGCAGTTTGCTTGATTAGGAATGTGCTGGGTTAGGCAGGTACGGGTCGATCGGTATCGTGCGCCGAACGCCCGCTGGCGTGCAAAACGATCCTTGGCGGGCAGACGGGCAAGACCCCGCCCGACGCGCCTGTCGGCCAAGGCTCAAAGGAATAGCAGGTATGTCAAGTTGGCAAGTTCACTGGGGACGGGTTGGCAATTTCCTGTGCTGCGCGGCCCGGTGTTTCGTTGTCAACGTGCTGGCCTCTTCACGACAGCAATAGGGCCTTTATTCAATGAAATGGCTGCTTCCGATTGTGCGTTTCATGCCGCTACAGTGCTATCGTCATCAGTGACGGACCTGACATGCTTCTGATGTCCGGTGCGCCATACCGATCCCACCAGATCAAAGAGTGGGGCGACTACGTCGATAGAGTGCAGGACGAGGGTGCAGGCCCCGCACGTCCGCCAGTCTTCGGCCCAGCGCCGCGACCAGGTACACGTCATCGAAACGATTGAAGCGCACCTCGTCTTGCTACTGGCCCATCAGCCTATCGGACGTGCGGGGCCTGCACCCTCGTCCTGCACACGTTTATTGTTGGGGTCATCTTCTCTATGCAGCCCGCCGTGCTGCCTGATGTTCTGTTGTGTGGGGTCCGGGGAAGGTTGCGCCCGTGGCGAGGTTGCGCATCTGTGCGGTCTGCGGCTTCGCCGCAGCCCGCACCCAAAGGTTGCGCCATCTGGCTACGGCGTGTCTGGTTGCGGCTCTTCGTCTGCTTCCTGTGCAACCCGTTGCAACTCATTGGGTTGTGCGCCGGTAATTGTGTGTGGGCGTCTCGCGTTATCGGTCTGAATGTCATTCGGAGAACGCGGCGGATCGGGTGCGGCGGAACGCCCATTACCATCAACGCCCGTGGGGATCGCAAACCCTCTGCGCAACGCCTGTGCAACTGTTGCATGCGGCTCAAGCAAGTGATGTCGCCTCGTCTCGCCGGGCCTTACCCTTGTTGTAACGCCGACGTTGCTGACCAACCCGTCCCGTTCCAGTTTGCTGACCAATTCCGGTGGAAAGTCGCCCAGCCGATCTGTCGCCTCAAACCCGTCAGTGCCAAGTAAAGCATTCACGACGGGTTCGTGCCGGACATGCACGTGTCTACAGCAGCGCAGTATCTCACCGATCAGGGCCACGCCGTCTTCGATCCTTGGTTCCGGCTGCTCCGCCACCATCTCGCAAAGGCTATCCCATTCCAGACGGCTCAACATCTTGTCCCGAAGACCGAACAGGATGTCGGTGATTGGAGTGGATGGTGAGATCGTCACGTTGCGCAGGTTGTCTTTGACCTTGTAGCTGAACCTCATTTCAACCCGAAGGCGGTCGGCGGTCTTGGCATAGAACACCAGTTTGGTCCGCTCGGTTGGCTTGACCCCGATTGATGTCGCGCCATTCTGGCGACCACCTATTTCGGCGAGAGGGTATCGTCGCCACTCGCAGTTGCTGTGCGACGCCATAATGGCCGTTGTAAGCCGATCCATCAATCCGGGAGCCGCTCCGTGACGGCGTTCGAAGTAGACCTCGGCCTCTGCTGGGTAGAGCCGATCCCAATGCAGCATTACGCCATGAAGGCCATCGGTGCCCGCCAGTGCCACCCCATCCGACAGGTGAGAAAACCCCACGCTGTCGGGAGCAACCGCGTTCAGTGCCCATTGCTTGAGCTTCTGCTCGAAAATGCCGGTGAAGGTGCCTGCAAAGTCGGACCCAAGCCGATCAACCACGTATGTCAGGTCATGAATTGCATTGTCAGAACCGTCGAGCGTCCGGGCGGACACGGCTCGTGGCGACCTCGCGAAGAACAACTCCGGCGACAGCCGTGCAAGTGCAACCGTTGCATCAGGTTCGTCCTGCACAGACGCAAGCGCATGTATCAGTGTTCGCGTGGGGTTGAGCGTCATCGTCAACAGGATACCAAGCCCCGCATGCGCCAGCTTCGTGTTGAATTGCGCCCCGGAGATCGTGCCGACAGGGTTCAGCAGCTTTGTCTTGAAGTAGTCGGGACCGGCTCCGGGCAAACCCCAAGCACCAGTGAGTGCGGAACGCCGCCCTATGGCATCTCGGTAACTGTCAATCAGCAAGCCCGTTTCCACGGGGTCGTCTTGCGGGTGTGCGTCGTGCCTGATCCGGGTAACGTGGCCCGGCACCGTCACGACCAGTTTATCGTAGGCCAGTTCTGATGCGGTTGGGCGATTATCGAGCGTCAGGGCCTTGAACCCAGCCCTTCCTCGTTGGCGCGGTCTGATACGCCAGCCCGGAGCCGCAATCGCCATAACCTGTTGCCTCCGGTTTCGTACGTTCGCGGAGGTCTGTAGAGACAAGACGTTGCTAACCAGCAAACATCGCCGGAATTTATATGCTGGTGAGATCGGGACCGTTATCGGCGATCAGTCACCAATGCTGGGTGTGGCAGCATATTGCCGGGCAACAGCACCGCGATGGCATCTGGCAACGGCGCAATCGGCGACCGCTCGATGTCTGCAACACGCCAGCCCCAGCCCCACCTGTCGCGCAGGTGACCGGCGATGTCGATCCTGTGCCGGGGCGTCATAACAAACCATTCCCGACCTGTGACCGCTGCCGCATTCACGATCTGCTGCCAAGCGGCCCACTGCCAGAAACGAAGATGAATGGCGCGATGACAAGCACGACACAGGGCTGGATCGCTGGGCACGTCGTAATAATTTTCTCCGTGCTGCGCTACTGGTCCGGGGCTGGCGCAGATGTCACACGTCGAAGGCAACGTCAGGCAACCCGATGCAATAAGCCAATGCCCAAGTTGCCCGGCCCGCCTGCGCTCTGTGCCCGTGAAGCCCTGATAGTCCTTCAAGAGCGGGTAGTTCCATACTTGATAACGTGTCGGCGCATTGGGCCGGGGTGCAGAAAGAACGCGCCGGGGAAGTGCGCCAATATAGGCGTCGATGTCGAACGGTGCGGCGCGATCAGTCATGATGGCCGGAACAATCAAAGAGGCTGGGCTGATCCTCCAGCCTTGGTATCGCTGTCGGCGGTGGAAGCCCGTTCGGGTAGGTTTCGACGAATGGGCGGAGTTGGGAAGCCGGATCGAGCGACAGCAGCGTTGCCCAATCGCCGGGCCTCGCATGACGCGCCAGCAATCGCTGCCACCTTTCAGGGTCACGGAAACGGGCGTGCAAGGCAGCATGGCAGGCCTTGCACGCGGGGTGGATGACCAGCGGGCGCGAATAGTCCTCAAGGTGCAAGAAGCGGTAGTCCCGGCCCTGCGGCTTTTCGCTTCGGCCATCTCGGCAGACGCTACAGACCGTTGGTCGAATGAGCGTGCCATTCCGGAGAGCGGCGTTCTGTATCGGGGTGACCGAGTAGCCCTCGGGATAGCGAAAGCCGTTGTAGCCCACCTTCCAAGACTGATCGCTCATTGGCTGCGTCCCTCCAGCGCCTTCGCTATTGCGCGCACCTCGGTATCGAGCGCGGCAAGCCCGGTGCGCAGGTGCATGGCCAGCACCACCTGCATATCCGGGGAATTGTCCCGGCTTTGCCCTTCCACGGCGATGCCTATCGCATCTTCAAGCCGGGCAGTGATGCTAGCAAACTGGTGCGGAACGCTTTTTGTCATGCTGCCTCCGAGAGTATGCGGTAAACACTGCTGCGGCTCATGCAGAGGCGAGCGGCAATCTGTGCCGGGCCGAGGCCGGAGATGCGCAGTTCGTGGACCTTTGGCGCTAGGCGACGCGCTGTCGGCGCACGGCCTTGGTATTTGCCTTCTGCCTTGGCTTTGGCGATGCCTTCGAGCATCCTGACCTTCATCAGTTCCCGCTCGAATTGCGCCACCGCGCCGAACATGGTGACAATCAGCTTTCCTGATGGCGAGAGGGTGTCCACGGCCTGCCCGCCAAAGTCGAGGATGCGAAGCGCCACGCCTTTCCGCTCCAGCGTTGCGACAATTGCCAGCAAGTCAGCCGTGCTGCGCGCCAGCCTGTCGAGCCGCGTCACAACGAGCGTGTCGCCGTCCCGGCACCATTCCAAGGCGGCGGCAAGCTGATCGCGCTGTGCGACCGAACTGACCCGCTCGTAAAAGACTTTCTCCGTGCAACCCGTTGCAGCGAGGTCGCGCAACTGCGCTTCGAGACCAGCCACCTGATCCACGGTGCTGACACGCGCATAGCCTATAAGCATCTGAAATTGCTCCGTATTTCCAGAAAAACATTGCCACAAATTGCGATCTAAGCCAAGGAAAATGCTCGGTTATTGACGACAAATGTGGGGTGTGTAGCTAGGAGTGACGGCCCTTTTCGGGGCAATCCGCAACGGGACGCGGTAGGCACATTGACGGGATCGGGGACGGCGCATCTCAAGCATAGACGGCACGATACCGAATGGGGACCAGTGGTCAGGCAGGTTCAATCTGACCGGGGCGCTCGTGCTGGTATCCTGCACCAAGTCTAAGCTGGACATGCCCGCTGCCGCCCGCGATCTCTATTGCTCGCCAGCATTTCGGTTGAAGCGGTCCATGATCGAGCGCGACGGCGCGGCGTGGGTGATCCTGTCGGCTCTGCACGGCGTGGTCGATCCGGGCAGCGTCGTCACGCCATACAATCTGACCTTGGTCGGCATGGGCATAGCAGCCCGCCGCGAGTGGTCTGGTCAGGTCATGCGTGACCTGCTGCCGGTTGCGCGCCAGCATGATCGGGTCGTGGCACTCGCAGGTAAAAGCTACATCGAATTTCTGACCGCGCCACTGATGGCCGAGGGTATCGAGACCGTGCTGCCGCTCAAGGGCCTGTCGCAAGGGAGGCAGCTTTCATGGCTGACGGCGCAACAATGACCCGGCTGGCGGACATTCGGACCTTCTACAAGCTGATGGACCAGCTTGCTGGCGCGCAAAGCGGCCCGGTTGCGCTCGGCGCATTGATGCAGCGACCCATCGCGCCGCGTGGCGTCTATTTCTTCTTCGAGGCGGGCGAGAAACGTGCCGACAGTGGTGACGGGCCACGGGTCACGCGCATTGGCACGCACGCCCTAACAGCGGGAACGACATCGACGTTGCGCGGGCGATTGCGACAACACCACGGCACGAGATTGGGCAGCGGCAATCACCGGGGTTCGATTTTCCGCTTGCTGACCGGCGACGCGCTGCTGCGCGCCGGGGCCGCGCCCGCTTGCGCATCTTGGGGTAATAAGGACTTTGCCCGACTTGGATTGGACCGGGCAACGGTGCAGCGGATGGAACTATCTCTTGAGCAGGCGGTGAGCGCCCGCCTCGCCGCCATGCCGGTGCTATGGCTGGACATCGGCGATACACCCGGACCCGAAAGCCTTCGCGGGCTGATCGAGCGCAACGCCATCGCCCTGCTAAGCAATGAAGGCAAGCCGCCCATCGACGCGCCGTCGCCCGGTTGGCTTGGTCATCATTCCAGCCGACCGCATGTCCGGGCATCCGGTATGTGGAACCAGAACCACGTCGATGAAACGTATGACCCTGCATTTCTTGGCGCGCTTGAACGCCTGATCCAACAATCGGGTGAGTGATGTCGTGCAACTTTTGCAACCATTCCCACACGGCTCAAAGGCTTTGCGAGACCGTGCCCCATTGGGCCTGACACCACTTCAATGGGACACTGATCGGGCGGCTGGCCGCCGTCCCGCATGGGCAGGGCCTGTGCGACAGGCAGCGTCAACGAGGGCAATGACATTTCAGGTTGCTATGATAGCTTTTCAATCTACTGGCCACAGCGACACAGTAAGCTCGGGGAGGCTATGATTGACGCTCCATACGATCCGCGCGCAATCGCGAACCTGATGCTCGACGAGGCTGATCGCATTGGCCTCGGCATCACCAATCTCGCCTTGCAGAAACTTCTCTACTTCGCCCACGGCTTCTATCTTATTGAGACGAAACAACCACTTGTCTCCGGCTATTTCGAGGCATGGCAGTATGGCCCGGTTCACCCGACCGCATACAAATCATTCCGGTCGGCGGGGAGCGACCACATTGCCTTTCGCGCGCACGCACAAGACCCTCTGACCGGCGCATCATTGCCAATTCAGGAGCCGGACACACCCGCTGCGCGACGACTGGTTCAGCACGTCCTCACCTCCTTCGGGAATTTGTCGCCCGGTCGGCTTGTCGATCTGTCACACGCGACCAATTCGCCTTGGCATTTTATCGTGGACAAAGGGCGAACATCAGTTGCGTTTGGTCTTCGCATACCTGATACTGTGATCCTCGAACGGTTCAAATACCATAAGGTTTCCATCGGTGCCCTGCCGCGATCCGGAGAACCAAGTGAAGATACGCCCTTTACCTGACATTGATCTCGCCCGTATTGCTCCCTTGCCAGAAGAGCAGCAGCGGCGGCAGCTTGAGAAAATGCACAATGGGCGGCCTCCATTTTCGTATGGGCCATTGCGCAGTTGCTTCCATGACATCTTCAATATCCAGCCTGCGATGTTCGCGCCGGTAACGGCGACAGATTGGTCGAAGGTAGAAGCGCAGCTTCGCCGGAAATGCCGATCTGACGATGAATTGCGGTTCAACCTTGCCGTTGCCCGTGGCCTTCATCGTTTTGCAACCGAAGCCAACATGCTTGGTCGCGCGCAGGAGTTTTTCCCTCTTGCAATGGGCGCAGGGCAAAAGGTCTCCTACTGGCTACCGATGGTGCTCTCGCACGGCGGCACACCTCTCGTGCCTTTCATCGACCCACGCCGATCACTCGCGTTGACGCGCGAAGGTCGGCGCTTCGCCTTTTCGATGATGCACGAGCGCACCCGCGCTGCCGATCCGGACTATGAAGGCGTATCACTCGCGATTTTCCAGTTCGGTGACGTGGAGGGTGATCAGCGCAAGCCTGTCCTCCACACAGACGACGGCCTGACACTGTTCTCGCTCGATCAGTTAGACACGATGATTACAACCACCTATGCGCTCTGGCGGGAAGTATGCGAGGAGCGTGAGGTTGAGGCCCGGCGTGAAGGGACCGGCACCACCGGCCCGCTGATCTGACGACGGACACTAATCGGCGAAGCCGTCTTTGAAGCGCACTTTACGGGGTCGGTCGAAAATCTGCCGATAGACCTGACTGGTGCATGCCCAGCCTTGCCTTTGCAGCCTCCCAGCCCGGTGCAGCGTCTCAAAATTTCCCGCCATGTCACCGATGCAGCGGTCTGATGCGAATTGGCGATGAATTTCTGACCGCCCATACGGGAGGATTTATTTTTGACCAAAGAGTTGATCTTACAAGGCTTGACGGCAAGAACGCACGTTGACGCGATCAATGAGATGTTCGCAGTTGATGATTTGGCAAGGGCCATCATCAGCGTTGCCTTCGTGTCCGAAAGCGGCGTCAACCTTTTGGCAGACAAGATCGCGCCCCATGCCAACAAGTTCGCCGTGTTCGCTGGGATACGAAATGAGATCACGTCAGCGCAAGCCATGCGGCGGCTGCTATCGCTTGGTGTGTCGCTCTACGCGGTAGACACAGGGTCTAGAACGCTGATCTTTCACCCTAAAATCTACTACGTCCGTTCCGGCGAGGGAGCGGCCATATCCGTTGGTAGCGCCAACCTGACGCTTGGCGGCTTGAACAACAATGTTGAAGCCGGAGTTGTTCTGAAACTCACCTTGGACGGCGCAGATGGAGTTTTGCTCTCCGGTTTGGAAAGCCAGTTCGATGAATTGTTAGCGACGCACCCGGAGAATGTAATCGCGATTGCGAGCGAAAAGGTAATCGACGACCTGCTGGCAAGCGGACGGCTTGCTGACGAAGCGTCGATGCTTCCACCGCGCCCGACTACGACTGCAAAGCCGGGCAGCGCCGATCCAACTCCCCGGATGAAATTGCAGCCAAAGGCTATTCGTAGCACGATCAAGAAGCCACAAGCACCGGCTGTCCCGATGGTGCCAGTTCTTGCAACGGCCCAGCCAGCCGTCAACACGGTGGCGACGCCGACGACTGGCGTAAATTACGACCTGCTATGGGTCAGCAAAGCACTGGAGCGGCGCGATCTCAACATCCCTGTTCCCGGATATAACACCAACGCGACTGGTTCAATCAATCTCGACAAGGGCATAATGGAGGATGACGTTGATCACCGCCATTACTTCCGAGAGGAAGTTTTTTCCGCATTGGATTGGCCAACACAACCGGGGCAAGTCGATACGGCCACAGCTACATTCGCTGTCACAATCAAAGGGGTCGATCACGGAACCCATGAACTTACCGTTCGGCATACCACCAGCACGACATCCAAGACCTATAAGCAACGAAATGCCATGACCCGGCTTTCGTGGGGCGGCTTGAAGGCGGCGGTTGGTGATGCAAGCCTTTTGGGGCGGCACATGGCCTTGTACCGTGACAGCGCCGACCCAACCCGCTTCATGCTGGAGATTGACTAAACCTCTGCCGGTTCATCGGAGGTGGTCCGGTGACGACGGTTCCGGAGTTTCCGCCAACCCTCCAAAGCCGCAGCTTGCTTGCCCTTCGATATGCCGAGAGCGCCCAAAACAGCCTTGCCTTGCCGCTCTAATGTCATTTGTGTTGGGCCGGTTCGGATAGAACGGTCCAATTCGTCGAGATCGACCGAAATGGACTTTGGCAAGGGAACCATCAGCCGCTCGATCTCGGACGGGATCAACTCAAGGACACCACCACCATAGTGACGGCCCTCAAGCTCCGCGCTTAGGGCTGTAAGGGGATTGATGAAGCACCCGACCAACTTCTCACCGGAAATATCGGCCGTGCGTATCCGGTAAGCGGTGTCTGTTGTGTAAGCGCCGATGCGATTGGTGATCAGGCGCGGCGTGTCATGGCAACGCTTGAGCATTCCGACCTCGGTTGCATAGACCGAAGGAACCCGGAACCACGGCGCACGGATACGGCATTTGTAGCGCGTATGCAGTTCCTGCCGCTCACCTTCCTGAATGTAGCGTCGCGGCCCTGCTTTCATCGCAGAGGGTGCGTCATCGAACCACAGAAAGTTTGTCGGGCTGCCCTTTGCCGCGTTGGCCGCGTGCTGCCGTTCATCATAGATCACGCCGGGGCAATGCTCGCTGCGCCCGAACATTGGGTGAGCATATTTGCTCAAGCCATAGGTTTCCACCGTCTCGTCAGAGACAAGGAAGAACTTGTTTGCGCCTGTCACGATGCCAACATCGACCCGAGCGATGTCCTCGAAACGGTGAACATCAGGATGCTCTTCAAGTTCATCAAACAGGTCGCGCGTTTCAACGTCTAGCAGGGCGCGCGTCCATTTTCCGACGACTGTCTTGCCATTGATGGCTTGAGGCGCTTCAAACACCTGTGAAGGCGGTAACCGGAGAAACTCCCGTCCCTGCACAGGCACAATTCCCAACCCGTGGGCCTTCTGCCTTGTGCTGGAACGCTTCTCGGCCATCAGGATCACGGCTCCTTGAAGCGTGCCGTCGAACCAAAGCTCCTCGGGGTCAACGATGACCAGACGACGGCATTCCTTCCCGAGATAGCTCCGCAGAGATTGTGCGTGGGTGACGTGGATGATCTCCGCTGGCACAACCATTGCCAGTCGCCCGCCCGGCCTAAGCAGTGCCATAGAGGCGAGGATGAACGGCACCCAAGCGTTGGTGTGCTTTGTGAACTTGAGGTCCAGTTCATCAAATATGGTTTCTGCGCGCGTTTGAAATGTCGGCGGTAGAAACTGATACCGCACGAACGGCGGATTGCCGACGACGGCGTCGAACCGTTCCCCACCCTTGGCCATGTTCGCGATGGCCCACGCGAGAAAATCATCTGCCCGCACGTCTGTGTCGGTAACGCCCAACTCACGCGCTCGCCGCACAGCTTTCGCGGCTTCATCGTCATCCAACTCGAACCCGAGAACAGACGACTTGCTGAAACCGCCGACATCAGCCATCGCTTGGAAGAAAATGCCATCACCACAACTTGGCTCTAGTACTCTTGAGGGCTTCAATTCAGATACCCAAGAGGCAAGGAACCTGGCCAAATCGACAGGTGTGTAATAACCTCCCCTAAGTTTTTGGGCCGTCTGATCGCTAATGAATTTCACACGTCTTCCTCGATGCCAACTAGCCCTGAACGGATGGAATGTCATGGGCGCACGGCGATGGTGTTATCACCTTCACAACCAATGGCCCGACACGCTGCCGCGCGCAAGCGGGTTGTCAGAAACGGGCTGATGGCTGTTTATGACGGACTGCGGAGATGTTCAACGCATGTCGTTGTCGTGCAACAGGTTGCATGTTGGGCCGCCTAATTCGCCGCCTACGATTTTACAGGCTCCAAGCAACCTATTGAAAACACAGGGCCTGATTTGGTCCATTTTACACCAAGAATGGCGGAAAACGGCCAAAGTGCACAGCTTGGAAGGCTAGTGCATTACCACTATGCTATACCCGCTCGTGGTCGGCGTGCATTGGCACGGTTGGGCGGTCTTCGTCAATGTCCGGAAAACGTTACCAGCGCGTCGACGGTCAGGTTGGCGCGGCGCAAGGCGTCGGCGCCTGCCAGGTCGGGCAGGTCGATCACGAACAGGGCGTGGGTGATCGTGGCGCCGGCCTGGCGTAGCAGGGCGGTTGCGGCCAGCGCAGTGCCGCCGGTGGCGATCAGGTCGTCGATGATGATCACATGGTCACCGGGGCGGATCGCTGTGGGGTCAATTTCCAGCCGGTCATGGCCGTATTCCAGCGCATAGTCGATACTCAGCGTGGGCACGGGCAGCTTGCCGGGTTTGCGCACGGGAATGAAGCCCAGCCCCAGGCGTGCCGCCACGGCCGCGCCAAAGATAAAGCCGCGGGCTTCGATTCCGGCGATCATCGTCGCCCCGGTCGACCGGACGCGTTCGGCCATGTGGTCGACCGCCGCGGCCAGCCCTTCGCCATGGCTGATCAGCGTGGTGACATCGCGGAACAGGATTCCCGGGCTGGGGAAATCGGGCACGGTGCGGATCAAGTCCTTGATCTGGTCGAGAGTCATTGTGGTTTCCGGTCTGGAACGAAAAAGGCCACCGTCGCCGGTGGCCTTTTGTCGTCGGGTTGGCAGTGCACCAAATCAGTGCTTGTCGGCCCAGATGTTGCGCTTGGACAGATAGGCGAGCGCAGTCGCGGCGATCAGGAAGCCGACCACGGGCCAGCCGGTCTGCTTGCGCTTTTCCATCTCGGGCTCGGCAGTCCAGGTCAGGAAGGCGGCGACATCGCGGGCTTCCTGGTCGAGCGTTGCCTTGGTGCCGTCGCTGTAGGTGACCGCGTCATCGGTCAACGGCGGCGGCATCGCGATGTTCAGGTTGGCGAAGTACGGATTGTAATAGAGCCCGTCGGGCGTTTTCGAATCCGGGTACTTCTTCAGCAGGGCCGCCGGCTGGTCGGTGTACCCGGTCAGCAGCGAATAGACGTAATGCGCTCCGCCATGGCGTGCCTTGGTGATCAGCGACAGGTCCGGGGGATTGCCCGTGCCGGGGTAATAGACCGGCGGAATATGGTCGGCCGGGGTGTTCGGGCGGTCGCCGGTGTCGCCGGTCTTGGGGTCAAAGGTCTTGGCCTTGGTGCCCCACTGCTTGGCAATCGCCTTCACTTCGGCGGGGGAATAGCCCAGCGCGGTCAGGTTGCGGAACGCGATCTGCTTCAACGAATGGCAATTGTTGCACACTTGCTTGTAGACCGCAAAGCCACGCTGCAACTGACGGTTGCTATAGGTGCCAAAGGGCCCCTCGAACGTCCAGTGCACGTTCTCTTTGGGGTCAAGGTGGAAATCCTTGACCGCGGTCGAGGGGTCGGGCTCGCGGATTTGCTGCACTGCGCCGACCCCGAAGGACCAGAGCAGCGCTGCCGCGAAGAAAAGGCCGATCAAAGGGCCAAAGATGCGGACCATGGCGGTATCTCGCTTTCTATTCCTGACCGGCTCAGGCGGTCAATGCATCGGTGCCGAGAACGGATTCGGTAATCGAGTAAGGCAGCGGTTGCGGCTTTTCGATCGACGAAACGAGCGGCAGGATGACGAGGAAGTGGAGGAAATAGTACGTTGCCGCGATCTGCGAGATCAGCACGTACTTGGTTTCCGCCGGCGAACCGCCGCAGTAGCCGAGCACCAGCGTGTCCAGCACCAGGATCCAGTAGAACTTGCGGAACAGCGGCCGATAATGCCCCGAACGCACCGGCGAGGTGTCGAGCCAGGGCAGGAAGAACCACACCAGGATCGCCGAGAACATCGCCAGCACGCCCATCAGCTTTGCCGGGATGAACAGGAAATCGGACGTGAAGGCGCGCAGGATCGCGTAGAACGGCCAGAAATACCATTCCGGCACGATGTGCGCCGGCGTCGACAGCGGGTTGGCCGGGATATAGTTGTCCGGATGCCCCAACGCATTGGGGAAGAAGAACAGTACCGTGCAATAGAGCAGCAGGAACACGCCCAGTCCGAACCCGTCCTTCGCCGTGTAGTACGGATGGAACGGTACGGTGTCCGATTCAGTCTTGATCTCGACGCCGGTGGGGTTCGACGAACCCGGAATGTGCAGCGCCCAGATGTGCATGATGATCACCGCAGCGATCACGAACGGCAACAGGAAGTGCAGCGAAAAGAAGCGGTTGAGCGCGGCATTGTCCGGCGCGAAACCACCCAGCAGCCACTGTTGCAACGGCGTCCCGACCAGCGGGATCGCCGAGAACAGCCCGGTGATCACTTTGGCACCCCAAAAGCTCATCTGACCCCAGGGCAGCACATAGCCCATGAACGCGGTCGCCATCATCAACAGGAAGATGACCACGCCCAACAGCCAGATCATTTCGCGCGGCGCCTTGTACGACGAGTAGAAAAAGCCGCGGAAGATATGGATGTAGACGACGACAAAGAACGCCGATGCGCCGTTGGCGTGCGCATAACGCAGCATCCAGCCCCAGTTCACATCGCGCATGATATGTTCGACGCTGTCGAACGCAACCCCGGCGTTGGCGGCATAATGCATCGCCAGGATGACCCCGGTGACGATCTGCAGCACCAGGCAGAATCCGGCGAGCACGCCGAAATTCCATGCGTAGTTGAGATTGCGCGGCACCGGATAGCCGGCGCCTATGGCGTTGTAGATCAACCGCGGCAAAGGCAGTTTTTCATCGAGGTAAACCATCAGGGGATGGCTTGGTTTGTAATTCTTAGCCCAGGGAAAGCTCATGGCCGGATATCCTCAACCGATCTTCACGACAGTGTCGGAAGAGAAATCATAAGGCGGCACCTCAAGGTTCTTGGGCGCCGGGCCTTTGCGGATGCGTGCGGCGGTGTCATAGACCGATCCGTGGCACGGGCAGAAATAGCCGCCGTATTCGCCCTTGACCTCGCCAGGGCCGGCACCCAGCGGAACGCAACCCAGGTGGGTGCACACGCCCATGGTGATCAGCCAGTTGGTCTTGCCCTTTTTGGTCCGTTCCTCCAGCGTTGCCGGATCGCGCAGCGTTTTGGGATCGACCGCGTCGGCCTCGGCAATTTCGGTCGGTGTCAGATTGCGCACGAACACCGGTTGTTTGCGCCAGACCGCCTTGATCGCCTGTCCCGACGCAATTGCCGAAATATCGATTTCGGTCGAGCTTTCGGCCAGCACATCTGCCGATGCGCTCATTTGCGAAATCAACGGAACGAGGACGGCGATTCCGCCAACGCCGGCGAAACTTACTGCGGCGATATTGATGAAATCGCGTCGCCTGACACCATCGTGGGACGAATCCGTCGGTGCAGTGATCGTCCCTTCAGCCTTAAGCAGGTCAGCCATTGAAAGTCCTTACCTGTTGCCGACCGAGCGCGGCCGCAATACCGAACGCGCGCAGTCGCAATATGCTTTTCGCTCCCCAGATGAAGCATTCCAGACCCCGGAATACTCCATTTTTTGCGTGGTTCCGACAGCGATGCACCCATGGGCAATCGAAGCGATACCGCGACTTTCGCTGGCGTCATAGACACGAATGCGCCGTTTTGCCAACAGCCATTTTGGTGATTGCGAAGGCCTTGGCCAATCCTTGCCTAATAAGGCGCGGCAAGGCCCGGAACCGTCAGAAGCCGGCGCCGTTGGGCCAGTCGGGTGCGGCGATGCCCATGACCTTGAACAGCGCGCCCATCGCTTCGGGTGCGGACAGGCGGTGGGCTGCGGCCCGAACGGCGTCGGCCTGTGCGGGTGCAGCACGGCCAAGCGCCTGTACGCGGGCGCCAAGGCCCAGCGCGATCAGGAATGCGCCCTGTTCGACCGTGCCCAGCCAGCGCGCGCCGGCCGCCTGCGCAATCGCCGGCAGGACCGAAAAATCAACATGCGCGGTCAGGTCCGCTTCGCCGGGGCAGGCGAACGGATCGACTTTGGCGTGCGCGCGCAAGGCCTGCAGCGAACTGCCGTGGGCAGGGCTGGTCCGACCATAGTCGATGACCAGCGCGGCGCCGCCCTGGGCGGCCAATCGCCGCGCCACTTCGCCGATCACGGCGGCGGCGGCTGGGCAGGATTCGATGATCGCGCCTTCGTCCGCATCGGCCAGATCCTGCGGCACGGCGGCGTCCATCGGCCGCGCCCCGGCGATCGGCACCAGGCGCAGGTCGTCGTTGCCGCCATCCAGCCCGACCATGCGTTCGCGCCAGCCGGCGGCGGTGCGCACCATCTGGCGCACCGGCAACGCGTCGAGAAATTCGTTGGCGACGATCAGCAGCGGGGCGTCGTCGGGCAGGGTCGACAGGTCATTGTGCCAGATCGCCCGCGCGAACAGGTCCTGCTGCGCGATCCGCAGCGCGCTGCTCGCCTCGACGAAGTGCACTTGCGGCACGAGGCCGAAACGTTGCGCGGCGCCCAGTGCGTCGCGTGCCAGCGTGCCGCGTCCGGGGCCGAGCTCGACATAGTGGACGATGGCCGGGCGCCCGGCACGGTCCCAGATGTCGGCCAGCCACAGCCCGATCAATTCGCCGAACATCTGGCTGATTTCGGGCGCGGTGATGAAATCACCGGCATGGCCGAGCGGATCGCGGCTGTCGTAATAGTACGCATTGGATTCGGCCATGAACTGCGCCACGCTGATCGGGCCGGTCGCCGCAATCAACCGGGCAAAACGGTCGCGCAGGTTCATTGAGCGATCACTTTTTGGGCGCGATCAGGCGGGCAGCGACTGCACGGTGACGGCCAGCGGCGGGCGGATCAGCGCACGCACGATCAGGCCGACCCCGATCGCGATCATCGGCAAAGTCAGCCACTGGCCCATCGACAATCCGGTGGCGTGGGCGAAATCCTCCAACTGCCTGTCGGGCTCGCGGAAATATTCGACGATGAACCGCGACAGGCCATAACCGGTGGCAAATGTCCCGACCAGCAGGCCCTGGCGCCAGCGGGCGCGAGTGGTCCAGAACAGCGTGATCAGCACGGCGCCCAGCACGATCCCTTCCAACCCGGCCTCGTACAACTGGCTGGGATGGCGCGCCACCTCTCCGCCGCCGGGAAAGACCATTGCCCAGGGCAGCGCCGGATCGGCGGCGCGGCCCCACAGCTCGCCATTGACGAAATTGGCGCAGCGGCCGAGGAACAGGCCCACCGGCACGCACGGCGCGATGTAATCGCACACCCGGATGAAATCGAGCCGGCCGCGCCAGGCCACCCAGGCGATGGCCACGGTGGTGCCGATCAGCCCGCCGTGAAAGCTCATACCCCCCTGCCACAGCTTCAGCAGATCGGCAGGATGGGTAAACAATTCAGGTGCATAGAATGTGGCATAGCCCAGCCGACCGCCAAAGATGACGCCAAGCGTGGCATAGAAAAACAAGTCTTCGGCATGGCGCTGGGCCATCGGCGCGCCGGGCAGGCGCAGTTCGCGCGTCAGGTGCCAATAGGCAAAAATGATCCCGACCAGATAGGCGAGCGAATACCATTTGATCGTGAAAAAACGCAGATCGAGCGCAATCGGCGACAGCCCGAGGTTTTCGAACCGCAGCGGTTCATGGCCGGCACCCAAGGATGCCGCAGCGTCAACCAGCATGGTCAGCAGATGGGGCGCAACGCTGATGAAATTGTGGGCTGCCCAAGGGGGTGTAACCGATAGTGACAGCACGCAGGGAACTCCTTAAACGTTTCGAATCGGGATCTTTCGCAGGTGCCTGCGGCCCGTTGTAGCGCGGCCTTCTGGCACAGCGGCAGAGTGCTGTGAACGTGCAAAACAAGAACGGGCGAGCCGATGGCCGGCCCCCCGCAGGAGATGGTGCCGAGGATGAAGAGCGAACTCGATCTTGCCCTGTCGCAAGTGATGAACGGCCTTGTGGGGCAAGGCGGCATGATGCAGCTTGGCGTTCATCGCCAGTTCGATCGCGATTTGCCGATCATTGCCACGGCGCCGCCCAGTCTGGCGCACTATTTCGGTCATTTCTGCGCCCAGCATGGCGACAAGGAATTTCTGGTCGACAGCGGCGTGCGCCTGACGTTTGCCCAGTCTTATGCCGCCGCGCGCGCGGCGGCCGGCGGGCTGGTCGCCGGCTATGGCGTGCAGCGCGGCGACCGGGTCGGGATCGCGGCGCGCAATTCGGCCAACTGGGTGGTGGCCTATATGGCGGTGCTGATGGCCGGCGGGGTCGCGGTCCTGCTCAACGGCTGGTGGTCGGGCGAGGAACTGGTTCACGGCGTCGATCTGGTCGATTGCCGGCTGGTGCTGGCCGACCGGGCGCGCGCCGAGCGGATCGCCGGCCATGCCCATGGCGCGCAAGTGCTGGTGATCGAGCACGATTGCGCGCCGGCGCATGGCCTGGCCGCGCTGACGGCGCAGGGCGGCGATGATGCGGTCGCGCTTCCCGTGCTGAACGGCGATGATCTGGCCACGGTGCTGTTCACGTCGGGGTCGACCGGCGCCTCGAAGGGGGCCTATTCCAACCACCGCGGCGTGGTGCAGGGCACGTTCAACTATATCGCCCAGACCGTCACCGTGCTGGGCATCATGACGCAGCGGGGCGAGGCGCCCGACCCGTCGTCGCAGCCCTGCGCGCTGGTCAATGTGCCGCTGTTCCATGTCACCGGCGAAGTGCCGGTGCTGCTGCAGTCGTTCGCGATCGCGCGCAAGCTGGTGATCATGTCGAAATGGGACGCACGGGCGGCGATGGACCTGATCGCGCGCGAACGGGTGACGTATTTCGTCGGCGTGCCGCTGATGAGCTTTGAAATTGCCACCCACCCCGATCGCGACAAATACGACCTGTCGACGTGCGTGACCTTTGCCGCCGGGGGGGCGCCGCGTCCGATCGACCATGTCGACCGGATCCGCCGCGAATTGCCCCATGCCTATCCGATCCTGGGCTATGGCCTGACCGAAACCAACGGCGTGGGCTGCGGCAATGTCAACGAGAACTACCTTGCCAAGCCCGGCAGCACCGGCAGCGCGTCGCCGCCGCTGGTCGATCTGGCCATTCTCGATGATGCGGGCCGGCCGCTGCCGACCGGCGCGGTGGGCGAAGTGTCGATCCGCAGTGTCGCCAATTTCCTGGGCTATTGGGACAATGCCGAGGCGACTCGCGCGGCGATCATGCCCGACGGGTATTTCCGCACCGGCGATCTGGGCTATCTGGACGAGGACGGATATCTGTTCATTGTCGACCGCAAAAAGGACATCATCATCCGCGGCGGCGAAAACATCAGTTGTATCGAAGTCGAAAGCGCGATCTATGGGCACCCCGCCATTGCCGAGGCGAGCGTGTTCGGCCTGCCGCATGACCTCTACGGCGAAATCCCGGCGGCGGTGTTTCTGACCAAGCCCGGCGCCACGCTCGATGCCGCAGGTTTGCGCGCGTTTTTGTCCGAACATATCGCCCCGTTCAAGATTCCGGCGCAATTCTGGCAAGTGACCAGTCCGCTGCCCCGGTTGGGCACTGAAAAAGTTGATAAGCGCGCGCTTCGTGAAACCTACCAGCGTGAATGGGCAGAGACGGAGAAGCTATCCTGAGCTAAAGAAGGGGCATGTTGCTCCCCAGGATTGCCAATCAGCGCGCGATCATCGATCGACGCGCGCTTGCCGATGACATTGCCGCCGTGGTCGCCGCGCAAGGCGGCGACAATGTCGCGCAGGCGCGGCCGGCGATTGTGGACATGTTGCGCGAAAGCCTGGCCGCCGGGCGCGCCGAACTTGTCCGGCGGCTGGCGCTGCACCCTTCGCACGGCACCGAATGCGCGCAAGGCCAGGCATTCCTGATCGATCAACTGGTCCGGGTGATTTATGACCATGTCGTCGCCCGCGTCTATCGCGCCAGCAACCGTTCGACCGGCGAACGCATCGCGGTGATCGCGGTGGGCGGCTATGGCCGGGGCGAAATGGCGCCGCATTCCGATGTCGACATTGCCTTTGTCACCCCGGCCAGGCCGACCGCGTGGTGCGAACAGGTGATCGAGGCAACGCTGTATTTCCTGTGGGATCTGGGGCTGAAAGTCGGGCATTCCAGCCGGTCGCTCGACGAACTGGTGCGCCAGGCCAAGGCCGACCTGACGATTCGCACTTCGCTGCTCGAAGGGCGCTATGTCTGGGGCGACCGGCCGTTATACGAAGAGGCGCAGCGCCGGTTCTGGGACGATGTCGCCGCCGGGACAGAGCGGCAGTTCGTCGCGCAAAAGCTGGCCGAACGCAACGATCGGCACAAGCGGCTGGGTGACAGCCGCTATGTCGTCGAACCCAACGTGAAGGAAGGCAAAGGGTGCTTGCGCGACCTGCACACGCTGTACTGGATCGGCAAATATATCCACAAAGTGCGTGACCCGTCGGAACTGGTGAATGTCGGGCTGTTGACCGGGATCGAATATCGGGCGTTCCGCCGCGCCGAAAACTTTTTCTGGGCGGTGCGCTGCCATCTGCACATCATCACCCGCCGGCCCGAGGACCGGCTGACCTTCGATTTGCAGCGAGAGGTCGCGCTGCGGATGAATTTTGCCGATCGCCCGGGCAAAAGCGCGGTCGAACGTTTCATGCAAATGTTCTTTCTCCACGCGCGGCAGGTGGGATCGCTGACCGGCGTGTTCCTGGCCCAGTTGGACGATCAATGGGCGGCGCAGCGGATGGGCTTTTTTGCCAAGCTGCGCGCGCGGCGCCGGGCGGGACGCAAGATCGGCGCATTTTCCGTGGTTGCCGACAAAGTCGCATCGAGCGGCGACGATTTCTTTGCCAAGGACCCGGTGCGGTTGATCGAGCTGTTCCATGTCGCCGACCGGGAAGGCATGGAAATCCACCCCGAAACCATGCGCCAGGCGCACCGCGACGCCGGGCTGATCGATGCCGCCGTGCGCCGCGACCCGCGCGCCGGCCAGTTGTTCATGGACATCCTGACCAGCCGCCGGGACCCGGAAACGGTGCTCCGCTGGATGAGCGAGGCGGGTGTGTTCGGTCGCTTCATCCCCGATTTCGGCCGTGTCGTGGCGCAGATGCAGTTCGACATGTACCACCATTACACTGTCGATGAACACACCATCCGCGCGATCGGCCTGCTGGCGCAGATCGAAAAGGGCGTGGAAAGCAAGGACCATCCGCTGGCGACCGAAGTCATCGGCCAGATCGTGTCGCGCCGCGTGCTCTATGTCGCGACCATGCTGCACGACATCGCCAAAGGGCGGCGGGGCGATCATTCGGTGCTGGGCGCAGACGTCGCGATGAAGCTGTGTCCCCGGCTGGGGATGAGCCCGGCTGAAACCGAAATGGTCGCCTGGCTGGTGCGCTGGCACTTGCTGATGAGCGCGACCGCGTTCAAGCGCGACCTGGCCGACTACAAGACCATCGCCGATTTTGCGGGGCAAGTGCAAAGCGTCGAACGGCTGCGGCTGCTGCTGGTGCTGACGGTGGTCGATATCCGCGCGGTCGGCCCCGGCATCTGGAATTCATGGAAACGGCAATTGCTGGGCGATCTGTTTGTCGCAACACACGAAGTGCTGCGTCTGGGGCACAAGCAATATGGCCGTGCCGAGCGCATTGCCGCCAAGAAAAAGGCCGTCGCCGCGATCCTGAAGGAACGCGACGCACTGATCGGCACCGTCGGGCGCCAGTTGATCGACGCCTACTGGATTGCCGAACCCGAAGACATCATCGCGATGAACCTGCAACAGCTCGACATTTCGCTCGACGAACCGTTGTCGGTAGAGGCGCGCTATTACCAGGCGCGCGGGGCAACGCTGGTGACGGTGATCGCCGCCGACCATCCGGGGCTGTTCTATCGCATCGCCGGGGGCATCCACCTGGCCGGCGGCAATATCATCGACGCGCGCATCCACACCACGCGCAACGGTGTCGCGGTCGACAATTTCCTGGTGCAGGATCCGCTCGGCCGACCGCTGAACGAAGATGTCCAGATCGCCCGGCTGAAAATCGCGATTGCCGATGCGCTGGCCAACAAGGCCAAGCTGTCGCTCAAACTTGCCGCCCGGCCGCTCGCGCGTCCCCGCGCCGAAGCGTTCGATTTCCATCCGATCGTCATTTTCGACAATGCCGCTTCGGACCGGTTTACCGTGATCGAAGTCGGCGCGCTCGATCGCCCGGCGCTGCTCAGCAGGCTGGCGCGCGCGCTGTTCGAAGCGCGGCTGATCGTCCATTCGGCGCATATCGCGACGTACGGCGAACGCGCGGTCGACACGTTCTATGTCACTGACGTGCTGGGCAGCAAGGTGTCGGGTGAAAGCCGGTTGCGCACGATCGAACGCCGCCTGATCGAGGCGGCTGGCGAAGGCGACGTGAAATCGGCCGCCGCGTGACCCTTCCATTCCCGGTCGTGCTGCGTATCATCGCGGCATGACCGAGGCGAAATATCTTGGCGGTTCGATTCTGCTGGCGATGCCCGGCATGGGCGACGCACGCTTTGACCACGCGGTCATCGCGATGTGCGTCCACGATGCCAATGGCGCGCTGGGCATCGGCGTGGGCGCGATCCTGCCCAATGTGACGCTGCACGGGTTGTTGTCCGATATCGGCATCGACACCGGCGTCGCGCCCGATGCGCCGATCCACGCCGGCGGCCCGGTCGAACAGCAGCGTGGCTTTGTCCTGCACAGCGCCGAATGGGACGCGCCGGGTACACTGCCGGTTTCGCCGCAATGGAGCCTCAGCGCCTCGCTCGAAGTGCTGCGCGCGATCGCGCAGGGTGCGGGGCCGGCGCGCTGGCTGGTGGCGCTGGGCTATGCCGGCTGGGGCGCCGGGCAACTCGAAGGCGAAATGCGCCAGCACGGCTGGTACGCGGCGGCCGGCAAGGCAGAGATCCTGTTCGACACGCCCGTGACCACCCGCTGGCAGGCGACCTGGCGCGGCGAGGGGATCGACCCGTCTCATCTGGTCGCGGCGACCGGGCGGGCTTGAGACGCATCCAACATCCGATTGGCTCGCCCATCCCGCGCTTGTCAAAGGCGCACATATCTTTTGCAAACACGCTTGTTCGCGGCTGTCTAAAATCCCTCCACCTGAAAAGGGAGGGTTGGGAGCGGGTTTGCGGCGCCTGATCGATGCGTGAGAATCGCGAACGCTGGACACCCTCGCCAACCCCTCGCCTGAGGGGAGGGGCTTCTCAACCCACAGTAAGGCGCGCCAGGGCTTCGTCGCGCCCGATCAGCGGCAGCAGCGCTTTCATGTCGGGGCCATGGTTGATCCCGGTCAGCGCCTGGCGCAGCGGCAGGAACAAGGCCTTGCCCTTGCGCCCGGTCGCGTCCTTCAGCGCGGCGGTCAGCGCGCTCCACGGGTCGGCCGTCCAGTCGAGCGCGGCGGCGACTTCGGCGGCGGCGGCAAGATAGGCGCGGGTTTCGTCATCGCGTTCGCCCGGCGCGATCGGGCCCTTGATGACCTGCCACCAGTCGGCAGCCTCGGCAACGCGGGTCAGGTTGGGGCGGATGGTCAGCCAGGTTGCTTCGTCCATGCCGGTCGGCAGACGGTCGGCGACGCGGGCGAACGGCAGGCGATGGATCACCCCGGCGTTGACGCGCTCGAGTTCCGCCTCGTCAAACCGCGCCGGTGCCCGGCCAAAGCGCGACAAGTCGAACGCGGCGGCAAGATCGTCGGCGTCGAGTGCCGCATCGACCGGGTCGGCCGTGCCGAGCCGCGCCAGCAGCGCGACGATGGCTTCGGGTTCGATACCCGCCTCGCGCATATCCTCGATGCCCAGCGCGCCCAGCCGCTTTGACAGCTTGCCCTCGGACCCGGTCAGCAGTGCGGCATGGGCAAAGCGCGGCGGCTCTGCGCCCAGCGCGGTGAACATCTGCGCCTGCGTGGCGGTATTCGACACATGGTCTTCGCCGCGCACCACATCGGTCACGCCCATGTCGACATCGTCGATCACGCTGGGCAGCATATAGAGCCAGGTGCCGTCGGCGCGGCGCACGACGGGGTCGGACATCTGGCGCGGGTCAAAGTGCTGGGGGCCGCGTATGCCGTCGGTCCAGGCGATCGGGCGGTCATGGTCGAGCAGAAACCGCCAATGCGGCGCTTCACCGGCCGCCGCGCGCGCGGCATGGTCGGCCTCGGTCAGCGCCAAACCCGCGCGGTCGTAGATCGGCGGCAGCCCGCGCGACAGCAGCACTTTGCGCTTAAGGTCCAGCTCGCCTTGCGTCTCATAACAGCGATAGACGCGGCCGGCGGCGAACAGCCGGTCGAACGCCGCCTGATAGATCGCAAACCGCGCCGACTGGCGTTCCTCGCCGTCGGGATGCAGTCCCAGCCAGGCCAGATCGGCGCGGATCGCGATGACATGCTCTTCGCGGCTGCGCGCCGCGTCGGTGTCGTCGATCCGCAGCAGGAATGATCCGCCGTGGCGCCGGGCCAGCAGCCAGTTCTGCAGCGCAGCACGGATGTTGCCGACATGCAGACGGCCGGTGGGCGAAGGGGCAAAGCGGGTAACGACGGTCATGCGCGTCCTATAGCGGTCAGCCGACGGACGGCAACAGCGCGACTGCATGGAGCACGGCCCGATAAAGCGAATCGTGGCGATCGGCGCGGACGAATCCGTCCAACTGGCCGACAAATCCGCCCCTGTCGCCGTTGCGCGCCGATTTGGCCATTGCCGCGATCGTGGCCTCATCCGGCGTCAGGTGGGCGCAGCACGGGCGGTTGACCATCACCGGATCGGGCCAGCACCGCGCCACCGTGCGCACCATCGTATGGATCGCAGCCGCTGCCTCGATATTGCGATAGCGCCGGGCGAGGTCGGCAACGGGATCGTGGCCCGCGCGTTCGTAGATTGCCACGACACGCAGCGCCATGACCAGTTCGGCGACAACGATCGGCAGCGCGCGAAGATCGCCCGGTCTGGCGAGCGCGGCGATTGTCGCAAGAGCCGGGGCGCTCGCGTGCGGTAACGGGCCGGATGGGGGCATTGCGCAATCTCCATTGTTGCGAACGATTCGCAAGTAAGGGTCATGGCGATGGCGGGTCAATGATAATCATTCGCAACAAGCGCTGAAATTACGCGTCGGGGGTTGACCTCTCACAAGCCGTTGCACCGACCATCGCGATGTATAAGGTGGCGCCGGATTGTGGGGGCAATCGACCGCCCCCGCGCCCGTCAAAAGGATACGCTGGATGGCTTTTCGCGCTGCTGCAACTTCGTTCTGCGCCCTCGCAATTGCGCTGATCGCCATACCCGCCCATGCCGAACCGGCGGCGGACCCGGCGATCGCCCGGATCATCGACGAAGGCATGCAGCGCAGCGAAGTGATGAAGAACGCCTCTGCCCTGTTCGACGGGATCGGGCCGCGCCTGACCAATTCGGAAAACCAGCACAAGGCACAGGCCTGGGCGATTGCCTTGCTCAAAAGCTATGGCCTGACCAATGTGCACGAGGAACCGTTCTATTTCGGGCTCGGCTGGAATCTCGACAGCTATGCCGTCAGCATGGTCAGTCCGCGCAAATTGCCGCTGACGGTCATTCCGGTCGCCTGGTCGCCACCGACCGACGGCACGCTGACCGGGCCGGTGATTGTCGCACCGATGTCCAAGGAGGAACACTTCGCGCAGTGGAAGGGCAAACTGGCGGGCAAGATCGTGCTGGTGTCGCTGCCCGGCGAAACCAGCGAAAGCAAGGAGGGGGTGTTCCAGCGCTATACCGACAAGGACATCGCCGAACTCGATCATTATGATCAGTCGAAGTTCGATCCCCTGACCAAGCCGCGCTGGATGAAAGTCCTGCCGTTTCGGGAAAAGCTGGCCGCCTTTGCCAAGTCCGAAGGCGCGCTGGCGGTAGTGTGGCGATCCGGCCGCGACGGCAAACTGGTGTCGGGCGAAGGCTATGCCTATCAGCCCGGTCACACGCTGGCCCTGCCGTCGATCCAGATGGCTCAGGAGGATTATCGCCGCCTCGTGCGTCTGGCGATCACCGGGCCCGCGCCGCAGGTCAGCGTCGCGGTGGCCGCGCGCTATGACGACAAGAATCTCAACGCGACCAATATCATCGCCGAAATTCCCGGCAGCGATCCAAAGGCCGGGGTGGTCATGGCCGGCGGCCATTTCGACAGTTGGATCGCGGGCGACGGCGCCAGCGACAACGGCGCCGGCTCGCTGGCGGTGATCGAGGCCGCGCGGCTGATCCACACGCTGGGGCTGCGGCCGCGCCGCACGATCCGGTTTGTGCTGTGGAGCGGCGAGGAACAGGGCGAACTGGGCAGCCTGGCCTATGTCAGCCAACATTTCGCCTCGCGCCCGGTCGATCCGGCGCTGGCCGGGTTTGCCGCCGAGGACGCGTGGAACAAGGCATTTCCGATCACGCCAAAGCCCGAATACGGCACGCTGAAAGCCTATTTCAACGTCGACAACGGCTCGGGCAAATTGCGCGGGATCTATACCGAGGGCAATGTCGGCGTCGGTCCACTGCTGGGCGAATGGCTGGCTCCGTTCAAGTCGCTGGGCGCCGGCGCACTGGTCGCCAGCCAGACGCACGGCACCGACCACGAAAAATACCAGGCGGTCGGCCTGCCCGGATACCAGTTCATCCAGGACCCGCTCGATTACGAAACCCGCGTCCACCATTCGACGCTCGACACGCTCGACCACATGCGCGCCGACGACATGCGCCAGATTTCGGTCGTGCTGGCCGGCGTGCTGTGGGAAGCGGCGACCAGCGACAAGGAACTGCCGCACCCGCCGCTGCCGCTGCAACCGCTGCCGACCGACCCGTTCAAGGTTGTCGATCCGGACGATTGAGTAACAAACCCTCGCTCTCAGCCAT
>Ga0116227_10004305_pt1 | contig 30911 bp, 23 predicted proteins | sample S1TSphgellanicum_FD_89693 | JGI IMG/M metagenome (GOLD analysis project Ga0116227, IMG submission 89693) | Host-associated microbial communities from peat moss isolated from Minnesota, USA - S1T2_Fb - Sphagnum magellanicum MG | ecosystem: Host-associated > Plants > Peat moss > Unclassified... | reverse complement strand
CTGTTTGGTTGTTCTTGTGTGGGTGGTGTGCACTTTCTGCTTAGGCGTTTCCCCCCCCCCCCCGCCCCCCCAATTGAAGCATGCTTGGTTGGGGTCTTGTTGTCTCCTGGTCAGAACTCTGGCAGGTTCAACTCATCTGGTTTAGGTTTGGATTGCCAATTCATTCAGGTTCTTTTTCTTCTTCACATGTCATGCCATGGATTTCTACCCTCTATTGATGATGAGAGACTTACATAATGAGAGAGAGACCTGCTTTGTCAATTCCTGAACTGTTTTGGAAGTGGATCATCATTGTCCCATGGCTGGGCTTTTTATTTTTTCACTCCTTTCCCAATCTTCAACTTCTACTCTATTTGCCATTTAATAGAAATGCCACTACTGTTTTATGAAATTCATGTGCATTTCAATGTTCAACAGATGGGGCTTGCATGTTGGATTTTTTGCAGCTGCTGATTCCTTCTCGCACAAATCCAACTTACATTACTGCACAATTGGTAAGTTTCTATGGGCTTTGCAGAGTGGGAACCAAGCTTTGTCTCTAAAGTTTTTGGTTAACGTAGCTGAAGGATTCTGGCCTCTCTGTACCAGGAAGTTGATCCAAGCCTTCTTCTCAGATTTGAACTATGGAAACTGTGTTTGGTTTGGACCTATCCCAGACAATTTTGAGATTTCAGATTTCATGTGTGTTTTTCATTCCTCTCTTGGTTGGGCTCTCGTCATCACTTTGCAACCAGTGGAAGGATCTTGCAAATTCCCTTGCTATTTGGGAAATTTTCCAATTTGTCTGATTCCCTTGAAAGTTTCTTCAGTATCTCATCAATCAACTCTGCTCACATCCCATGTTCCCACCTTATCCACAACGAGGTGTGATACTCACACATAACATTCTGTCGGTTTCATGAATGCTGCATGAACATTTTACTTAGGGTTCTCCACTTTGTGATTCTTATGGGGCCTCTGAATTCTTTCCAATAATGTGGAAAGAAGGGTTAACTTGAATGCAGGGATCAATTAGCTGCCTTCCTTAGGGTCCCATGATTCTAAAAGCTTCTATGGAGTCTGTTGTAACGGAGGAGTAACAAAAGAAACTTTATTTTATGATCATTTTCCCATAGTCATTTCCTGTCACTGTCCAATCTGATAGGAGCTGATTTCATTTACCCCATTTCCAGTATGAAATTCGCTTGCAAGAGAAATGGGTCTCCAATTGTTTTGCTTATGCATCCAGCTCTCAAGAGTTCTTGAATGTCTGCTACTCTGTAGTGAATCTGAGATTCAGGAAGCTGTTGATGTTTTATCTAGTTAATGCCATAGTTTGATTGCAAATGGATACTGCAGTGGGATTTGATAAGGGTTTTGAGCTCGAGATTGGTTTGTCTTTGATAGAAGCTTCAAAAGCTACTGGATAATTGGGGAATCTCATCTACACTCTTAAAATCTTGAGAGCAGGTTTTTCTGCAAGGAATGAACATGATAGATCTCATTTATCTGAAGCATCTATGAATCGGGAATCTGACGATGAAGACATTGAAACAAGATGTGAAAGATGTGAAAGTTTCTAAATTGGTTTGAGACTGGAAATCTCTGACTGAGGACCCTTTTGAATGAGTGCAGATGGAAGGTGAAAGGGAGCAAAAAGGGTGCATAATTCACAGAAGAAGGTGGTGCTAGGGTATTAGAGGAAGGTGTGTAGGAATGGGGGGTGCATGTTCCCGGAAGCGGGAGCAGGGGGATCCAGAAAATGAGGAGGTGGGGATTCATGCAGGACCCGTGGGCAAACTGAGTCGCAGCATCAGCTTACGATGGCCCCTAAAGCTGACAACAATGCAGAAATCAGAGAGTTTTACGAAGCATTGCAGCTCATTGTCCACACCATCTCTTTTGGAGCTATCTGTTCAAGCATTTTGCCAGGTAAAATATCCCAGGATCAACAGACACCATGCTTGCAGGTTCCAGGGAAATGTGGAGGTTTGTATGAAGTTTTTCCCAAAATAAATTGTATTGGGTCACTGCCATGGCAGGAATTTGTCTGTGTTGTCTGGTCTGAAATATGCTATGTTGCAGAACATTGGAAGGTACAGAACTTTGTCAGCAATGCCCCGTGATTTAACGCAACAGATTCTGAATGAGCTTGTGCGCCACCAGCTTTTAGCTCCACCTATCCTCCATGCTTTTCTAGACTGTGCTTTGCAGGTAAATTATGATATTTGAAGCTTCTCATTCTCCTGTTTCTATTATGCATCTGAATTTTCCACAGTGGTGAGACGAGGCCTTCTCTTGCTCCAATGTGTTTGTGTAGTTTGTTGCAATGCAACAGATTATCAGTTTGAGACATGCATTTTGGGGGTGCAAGGGCAGGATGTAATGTTGGAAGAGTACCCAGGGGTGGACGATACATGGCTGGATGTTATCGGAACACAGGGCTCATCACTTTTGGCTCTGGATATATCAGGCTCTGCCGTTACTGATGCAGGCCTTAAGGCTCTTGAAATGTGTAACAATCTGCAGACCCTGATCTTGAGTTCCTGTGACCATATTTCTGATGCTGGTCTCGTCTCCTTGACAGGCAAATCCCTTTGCCCCAGTACTCAGTTTCCCCATTTCAAGACCTAAATTTTCCAGTTCTCTCAACTTGCAGAATTGTCTCCTTAGAAGAAGCATCCTATTGTTCAGTTGAATCTGATACACACATTTTTCATCTTTGCAAATGGATAACATTCTTTGCAAGTCAAAAAGTCTCTGAATTCTGGGTGTGTTTTCTCAGGGTTTGGGAATCTGACATCACTCAGTTTCCGAAGCAGCAACTTGATCACAGCTGATGGCATGCGCTATTTTGCACATCTTATCAACCTCAAGGACCTTGATCTGGAGTGCTGTCCCCGCATCCATGGTGGCCTCATCCACCTTAAAGGTTTGATTTTCACCTCTCTATAATCCCTCATATTGCCAGCAACCCTGCCAACAAAATAGTTGTTACATTTGCAGAAATCCTTACAAGATTCAAGTGCTGACCCAACTGAGGAAGAAAGACTGATCAAGCTATGCCAAGACTGATTTGCGTCTTCTTTCACTGCAAAAGGGTTGCTCTATGAATGTTGACTATGTGGTGAGAAGGGATTGTGAAATGGGTTTGCGCAGTAAGGTAATAATCTTTTTTGCATCAAACACTTGGGTCTATGTCAAACAGGGCTGACAAGTCTGGAGAAGTTGAATGTTGGGTGGTGCAATTCTGTCAAAAATTCAGATGTCAAGCATCTTTCTGGTATGTTTTTATCAATATGTGCAGCCTTCATAATTCTTGCAAATCTTAGAAGTGGGTCAGATTGGCCAAAATTGAGGAAGATAAAATTATTGTTGTAGTCATCATTCTAATTCAAACTTTGCCTCTAGGACTTTCAAAAAGATGCTAATTGTTGTTGTTGCAGGGGACTTGGTAGAGAAGAGGTCAGTTTGAAGCATTTTTGTGGTTTGATGAATTGCAGGGCTTGTAAATTTGGAGGAGTTGCAAATTTCCAGAAGCAAAGTGAATGATACAGGAATTGCAGCTTTGAAAGGTTTGCTTACTCTCATTTGCATTTCTTTGGGGGCCAGGATATCAGAAGGAAACAAAGTTGCTATGGTGTACAGCCCCATGACTGATCAAGTTGCCTGCTTTTATGGTGGTTCTGCCCCAGTGGTGCTTTTACTAGAAGCAAGTCATATATATATAACCTGCTGCGTGTTATTAGTGTGTGCTGACCATGTCTCATGGAAACATGGACACGGGGTCATCCTGAGGATTAGTCTGTGCCTTGCAGGGTTGAAGAAGCTTCGGAGTTTGAGTATGGAAGGATGCCCTGTCACTTCTCAGTGTATGGAGACCATTGGAGGTATTGTTCAGAGACATAGAGGAACTACATTTCTGTAGGTTCTAAATCTTAATCATTGGTTGCTCTTCACTGCTTTATACAACTGGCAACTTTCTGGCAGAGCTCTTATTGGATCAAAACCATGCTGCTATTGATGTTTTTTTTTTCTATCTTGATGTTTTGGGTTTTTGTTGCACACAGAGTTGACCATGCTGAGTGTCCTAAACGTGAAGTCATGCTGCCTTCCTGACTCTGGGTGCAAAAAGCTGGAAGGTCAGTGTGGAAAGACCAGCCTTCATAATCACCACTACAACAGCAGAAGATTAGATTATCACATGCATGCTCACAGGGTCAGGATCTGATTTATTCTCCCCCCTCTCTCTATCCAGGCCTAATGAACCTTCGAGTATTGAACATGGGCTACAACAATGTGACGGATGCTTCAATGGTTTTCCTCAAAGGTAGCCAACTTCCCTTTGTTTTCTGAATGATGCAGATTTTTGTTTGAAAGAGGAGAGTAAGCTTTTTGTGCGTAAGGTTGCTGTGAGATTCTTAAGCATGTTGTGAACTTCTGCAAACCCCATGTGGCTGAGATAGTGAAAACACAATATTGGTGTGCTCCTCTATGAGCATCATCACAGAACAGTTCCTTTGAGAAAGGTTTCTGTCTTGACATTAAAACATGGAATTCTCTTTCCTGAATTTTTGGGTTTACGATGCAAGATTATGAATGTTTTATATATGTGGCATCTTGATGTGCAGGGCTAACCAACCTGGAGAGCTTGAATCTCGATTCATGCAAAGTTGGTGATGAGGGTGTTGAGCACCTTTCTGGTGCACCTTTTTTTCCCCTCTTGATGAACTCTCATGCTTGAATATCAGAAACTTTGATTTATGCAAGGTTGGGCTTTCTAGGGCATCTTTTCATTCACTTGCTCTTGTTCTTAGTCTCTGCATGGGAGATGGGCACATGTGTATGCTGTTCAAGGTTTCTAAACAATCTTGCTTGTCAATTCTGAAGGTTTGGTGAATCTTCACACACTGGATCTTTCTGATACCGACATTGGCAACAATGGACTCCGTTTTCTTACTGGTAAATTTGGTTCATGGTTTACAGTTCAGCTCACAGGCTCTGTCACAAGGCCTGTTTACAGTCACATTGTCACAGATCATTGTCCAATGTTCCATTAGTTTGGGGAGATTTTCATTTGCACATGGTGTAGTGCTTTTATGTAGCCATAGTTTCTTCTTACATGTGTCATCCTATATGTGTTTTTGACTTGGTTTTGAACATCTTAATTTCAGGTTTGGAGAAGTTGGAGAGCCTGAACCTTTCCTTCACAACAGGGGTGATGGACAGTGGGCTTCGCATGATTGCAACCATCACATCCCTCACATCACTCAATCTTGACTCTCGGCAGATAACTGATGCTGGCCTTGCCTCTCTGACAAGTATGTTGTACTCTCATTGCTGTCAGTGGACACAATAGACACTTGCTCTGGGTCCAAAGTATAATTGTGTTGATTGTCTTATTATGTTCTATTGGGGGTTGATCAGGTTTGACGAATCTCAAAACTTTGGATCTTTTTGGAGCAAGGATCACAGACTATGGCACAACCTGCCTCCAACGTGGGTCTTCTTCCCTTCTCAATGATTCTTCATCCCAGCTAATGCTGTTGTTTTCCCTGTGTCTGGACCAAGTTTGCTGAGGTTCCTTTGTATTCATCCTTTCAACTGCTGTTGGAGGAAATCTTGTAACTCCCATTTTTTCATGCTTTATGCTACTCAGGGTTCTTAGAGCTTGTGGAAAGCCACATTATCGTGTCTAGTGTGACTTTCTTTCAAGGTCCTTTTCACTCTCTGCTCTAGCTTAATGCTGCAGACATGATGATTTCTGTTCTGTGATGAAGGAGGCCATCCCATATGGAAGTTCAATTAATGACACCCATGTTTTGGGTTGTGAACTGGAAAACAGATTTCAAGAAGCTGCAAACATTGGAGTTGTGTGGAGGGGGGATCACAGATGTAGGGGTGAAGAACATCAAGGATCTCACCTCACTCACCTCTCTTAACCTCTCCCAGAATAGCCGCATCACTGACAATGCCCTGCACCATCTTTCTGGTAAGGCATTCCAGCTTGACTTTGTACAATACAGATTTGAGGGTTCAAGTTGCAGACTTCACACATACCTCCTTATTGTTCATAACAGCTTGAAAACCATTTGAGGCTCCTACATGTATCCTATCATGATTTTCCCATCATCCACACATTTTAAACATAACCCATGCTTGTCTAGGAGTGTTGTTATCTTACAGCCCATACATACATTGCAAGGTTTTTACAATCTGAAAGTGCCTTGTTGAGTGGGATCTGTAGGCATGGTTGGACTGGTTTCACTAAACATGGCAAACTCAAAGGTGACAAATGCGGGACTACAGCACTTGCGGCCCTTGACCAATTTAACATCGCTGGCACTACAGGCATGCAAGGTGACACTGCCAGCAGTTGAGCGGTTGCGGTCATCTGGCCTGCCTAACTTGACCATCATCCGCCTCCATTAAATGGGCACTGTAGGCTGCCTTGTACAAAGCTTGGAGGACAGGAAAGGTCTATTTGTGCATAAACGTAAGAAGGGTTGTTGGGAGGGAGAGAGAGAGATCAGTGCCAATCTAGCATCCAGCCCTTCAACCACCAGTGTTATGGTTGCATAGGCTGACATAGAATACACCTGTGAACAATCATGTATATAACATCCTCATTCAACTGCTGTTATGTTGATGTACAACAGTACAAGCAGAGATTCACAACATACAGATCCATGCCCTGGAAATCTATTAACAGATTTATACCCCAGTTTTTAATTGTAAGTCTGGATACAGTGCACTCTACATCCAATTGTTTGAACATAACAAGTTGGATTCTGCTTTCACAGTGATATCCTTTTCATTGCAAATCTGGCTGGCTTCACATGACAGTTGAAATTGAATGCAACAAGTGCTGCAGACAATTACTTAGATGTCCAACACAACCCAAATTCTGGAGATAGGTCAAAAGTGTTTACTAGTGACCCATCATATATCTGTCACAGCATGCTGCTGGCTGTTGGTTCAATTGCTGGCAGAATTTACATTAGGTTCCAGTAGGCAGTCCACCATATAGGAGTGTGCTTTTCTTTTTTTTAATTTAAGTTTTAACTTTCATATTTTTTCATAGCCAAACTGGGCTAAATCATTGTATGGATGATTGCCACTAGTCTACATCATAAAATCAAGGGGAAGAAAAAAAACACTGGTCACATTCAACATCAATAACAAATGAGAATTGTCACAATTTGCTTATTCTTATCCTCCTTTGCATCATCAGCATCTTCAGAACTGAGTTTTTGGTCTAGAATTTGATTCGAAAATCAAAACTGTAAGAAACAATGAACAGAAAAAACTCCATTTGATAACAATGCAAACTAATGAGTATGATGCAATTAATGTCAAGTAGAATGATGCGGGGGAAATTATGATGCATAAGTATGATAACTGTAACACGTACCACATGATGCGCATAGCAAGCTCTCATCATTGACGGCAACAACTTGTCTCTAGTACTAGTTTTCTTTTTTGTCTAATTGGATCCAATTTGGTGTTCAGGGTTGTGACCATCAACTGCAAGTTATCCCTATTGGCTGTGTGTTTTGTGTTGGTGCATCCAAATGTGTAGCTTGCAAATGATTGCTCCTTAGATTGGAATATGCAGCAATATTGATGTATTCAAGTTGTCCATAAGTCATCCTATCTTTGGGTCCTAGTTTGACTTTGTAATCCATGTTTCATCCTGAATTTGAATGTTTCAGCTTCGATTTGTGTGATCTTTTATAGCTCTTACTTTGTATGTTTTACAAGTTTGGAATGCAATTATCAAATGATGATAGAAGTAGGAGATGATCTTTATATCCATAGATCTTATTTCAGGTATTTTGGTTGGCTCTTCAAGGTATATTCATCAACTTACTACCAATGTTTTTTTGATGAAATTTTGTTTTCTTGCAAGGAAAATAAATAAATTTCAACGTCTTTGTTGAAGGTTGTAGTTTTTAAAGATTTAGTCAAAGTTTAATTTAACCAAGTTGTAATTTAGTTAAAGTTTGATCAAGGTTTAGTCAAATTATAATTTTTGCCAAGTTATAGTTTAACCAAGATTAAGCCAAATTTTAATTTAACAATTTTTTCCTCAAAGTTTAACCAAGGTTTAATCAAATTGTAATTTAACAAAGGTTGAGCCAAGGTTTAACTTAAATCCCATGTGGCATATTTGGTTTAAGCATAAATACCATGTGGGCTTAACTTAGTTGCAATGTAGTTTACTTTAGTTAGTAAGTTAAGTTATTTAGTAAGTAATAAATTACATTAATGGGTAGTAGGGTGTGATCATAGTCAAACAAGCCAAAAAACACATCGGGTGATCCAAAAAAATTATTATTTTATTACAAATATTTATGTGGTGCCTTTTAATGTCATGTTAATCATAGGAGTTGTGTTAAATGAGTAACATGAATGTCTACGAATTCAAATGAAAAAGTCATTTAATTTATTTTTGGGTCTCAATTTAACGAAAGAACTTTTGAACTTGAAAAACAATTTACATCCAAAATAGTACATTTTACAAAGGACTATGCCAAGGATTTTATTAATAAAAAAAATTTGATGATAAAAAAATTTACATGATAGTAACATATTACCCACACTCCAAAATTTATGGAATTTTGAGTTTTTCTTAAATTCAATGTATGTTTTTATAATATCAAAAATTCAAGAATCCTTTATAGCATGCAAATGGTGTGTAATACACATGAGATACAAAACAAAGTTATGGTTTATGATTAAAAAAAACTAAAACCCAAAGACTTTAACATATATTGGAAAGAATTGAAGTTATGATAATTTTTTAAAACGAAATGCAAAATCTAGCAAAAGCATTACACTTTATACACAATCATAGTTATTTGAAAAAGATTAACATAAAAAATGTGATGTATTAAAGAAATTATAAGTATTTTTAGTAACAAGTTTAAAAAGATTTCATTTAAAAATTCCTTTATATGCAAAAGTCATGAGGACTAAAAAAAGGGCCACAATCCTTTTGCAAAGTAATCATGTTCGCTCGTTTGATTGTGATCGTACCCAATAGGTTAAACTAAGTTACAATTGGTAGATGGTACTTAAGTTAATAGCAATGTTGTGCATGTATATGGTTTAGGATTCACATTCTATGTAAATCTAAAACCATGTAAATCATTTTAGGCCATGCAAAAACAATGTAAATGTAAGTGTAATACATTTACACTTACATTATTTTTATTTAGCATGTTAAATAGTGTAATTATAAACCTTTTTATTTTACACTTACATGTGTAAAAACCATGTAAAATAGACAAAATCCAAAAAATGAAACAAATTAAATGCAAAAACTTGTTCAATTTAATTCACTTAAAAGTTTACAAACATTCATTTTTGGTGTCCAATTTGATCATTGAAATGGCATATTTGTAAAAGTGGCAATAAGGCATAGGAGTTCAATTAAAATCAAAGAATTTCCATGTGTAGATTAAGCAAAACATTACCAAAATCATGGATACATGTGCCAGTTTTGCACACCATCCTTTACATGATCCTACTCGTTTCTTGTTGAAGTTGGGGAACCCCTACTCCAAAAACAACATTGGTGTTGCACACAATTTCTTACACAACATTTGTAGAAACATTTGACCATCCCTGGAGTCTCTAATGTAAACTTTTAAAGGTTCATAGGAGGAATTGACTATCATATGCACTAGTAGTTTCAATTGCTAAAAAGTGGCCAACATAATCTCCCAATGTATTCAAGTCATTAAATCAAGGATCCAACATGAGACCAAGCATGTTATGGGTTTTAAAAGCTTAAAAGTATCCATGAAATCAAAGAAGGGCCTAAAAACTATAGTCACTCGGTTCTCACTTGTTAACATAAAGTTGTTTCACCTTAGTGCACATATCCATGTCTTCAACAATGTCAACTTTTGCACACGCAATTCCAATCTATCCTTGGAAAGTTGCACATATAACTTGATTGTTGAAGCAAAAGTATATGACAATAGTCAATACCCACAACATTAGTTAAGTACACAAGTAGTCACAATAGGAAAAAATGTATCACAAATTGCCTTATCAATTGCCCAAGTTTGTGCTCAAGGAATTATGTGGGCTAAAGCTTCCATTTGATGATTGTAGCAATTCGTAATTACAACTTGATAGGCTAGGCATTGCTTGAACATGACAATTTTGGATGCAAAACATGTCTTCACACGAATTACTAACTTCTATTTAGGCAAACTAAAATTTTGACATGTTTGCCTCCATTCTTTTGCCCTTTTGCCTACAATGGACAATGAAAAGAGAAGATCAATTTTATTCCACATTTGACAACCTATAAATTCTTGCATTGCACAAAATCAAAATTGTCAACATATATACCTAAGTTTTTATGCCATGCGATGTAAGCTTGAAGGGATGTTTGGGCAAATTTCACACCAACCTACACATCCGTATATTTTCAAAAGTGTTTAAGGGGGAAAACCCTTTGCCTTCGAGCAACATCAAGTGCTCCAAAAAAAATTTCTAAACTTCATCTTGGTTCTTGTAAGGAGTTTTGCTTCCAAAACAAGTGAAAATTACATTTGGTGTTATTTTTTGACATTTATTGGCAAGTTGTACAACCTTGTTGCCGTCGAAATTCCTTGATTGTGACCATGAGTTACTTTCTACACCAACAAATTTGGCAGCATATGCATCGAAGAGCTCAAGATGCTCAACTTCAACATGTTGTTTCATAGAAATTATCCCAAATGATGTGTTGTATGCAATGATCCCGTTCTTCCCTTTTGTCCTTTTTTCAATCAAAGTATGGGGGACAACATGCGAAAAACAAAATGTCCATTTCAACTGTTGTACTTGTTCACAATTAGGTTGATCCCCATTGTTCACAACAAAAAATGCCTATGGAATAAACTTCCAACTCCAAGCAGGCTAAAACTTGGCTTGTTTGTGTAAAATCAATAAGGATTATACTCAATCCCTATCTTTATTAACAAAAATTTCAATGTTCATATTGACACCAGTAGATGAAAAAGTTGTTCCCCTAAACAGATTAACTTCAAGCAAGAATAATTGCACATCATCTCTTTCATTTGGTAATGGGCGTGACGTCTCCAATCCCATGCAATTTTTTTAAAAAATTCCCATAGCTTAAACATTACAAAAAAAAAAGGAATCAATTTTCTAATCATAATTTTAGGACTGCCTTAAAACAAATCAAAATATGCAAGATGAAAAGGGAAAAGATAATTCACCTAAAAGGATTTTTTGTTGCAACTTGAGTTGTTGTGAAAAATTGTTGCTAGCATTTAAAATCATAACAGTTATGGAAAGTTGCCTTTAATGCCAACTATAGCTGCCAAGTTGTTGGAGTTATTGTTAATGAAACATGTTATTTGAAAAAATATTATTCTTTCCATTTTTGTAAGAACTATTGTTGTTGTTGGCATTGTAAGAACTTTGCATTACCCTTCACACACATCCACCCCTTTTTAGAAGAAATTAAGGAGCACACCTCAACATACACAATACACACCAAAATCAAACCATGAAAAGGTGACGAAGACATCCATAAAATTTGATGATATTGATAAATGGGTACACTATGGACAAAAAAATCAAAAAGCACAAAAAAAAGACTCACCTTAATAATAAACAACAATAGCAATGCAAGAGCATTCTTCATTCCTTGTTGCTCCATACCTACACACACACGCAAACACACATAGTTCACCTTAACACATACAACAAGATAAAGGGACCAAAAAACAAATACACATGGACAATAAGACAAAGGTGACAAACACAACACATATAGACCCAAAAAAATGATGTTCACTTGAACAAAAAAAGTCATGATGGAGACTTAAAAATATTCTTTGTTCCTTATTTTATGCATGCATACAAATGTACAGAAACACACATTCATCAAGTCCATGATGAAGGACACTTGAACACACACAACAAGGCAATTTAAGCAACAAAGAATATAAAAAACCAACATAATGACCAACACATGTTAGAAGAAGGTGATGTTCACTAGAAGAAATAAAAGAAAAAAATGATGGCAATGGCAATGCAAGAGCACTCCTTGCTTTATTGTTCTTGCCTACACACATAAATAGACCGCAATGAAGAACACGCATGAAACAAGACCAAAACAAACCAATGGTGATGTAAAAGCACTCTTTGTTATATTACTTCATGCTTATGTACATAAATAGATTATGACGAAGGACACGTGTACATAAAACAAAACTAGAATAATTAGTGGAAACATAAAAATGTTCCTTGTTTTGTTGCTCCATATTTGCACACACAAATAAGATAGACCAAAAGTAGGTCTAAAAAAAGAAGGTGATGTTCACGTAAAGAAAGAGAAGAAGATGTCGATGGTGATGATGTTGCAAGAACATTCCTTGTTTTGCTGCTTCATCCTTGACACACAAATTAAACAAATTGTAAGAAGGTCCAAAAGAAAAAGGTGGTGTTCACCTTAGGAACGAAAAAAAGACACTGATGGCGATGGTGACACAAGACCGTTTCTTATTTTGTTACTCCATGCTTGCACCCACAAACAAGACAAACCAAAAAAAGGTCCAAAATAATATACATACAAACTAACCAAAACTAACCAAGAAAACACATAAACCAACTAAACTTTATTACTCCATGCCCACACACACAAACAATACAAACTAAAAAAAGGTCCAAAAGAATATGCATGACCAAGACCAACCAAAAACACACACGACCCAATTAAGCTTTGTTATTTCATCCAAGTGCATGACCAAGACTGACCAAAAACACACACATTTGGACTAGGCTTTATTGCTCCATGCCTACACATGACCAAGACTGACCTTTGTTGTTCTATGCTAACGCACTCCCAACTCCTCAAAGGACTCAAATGTGAGTCCAAATAGAAGACAGCAGAAAAGGGAGGAGTTGGGGCACGCTCCCTAGCTCACAACACTTCGAGGGGTAAAGGGGCGTGTTGGAGCTCCAGGATGGGACTAAGAAGAGTTGACAAGCATCACTCACTTGCATGGGCCTGCACATAACTCACACAAAATGGTTAGTGCATAGTTAGAGCACTTTTGGTGTTAGGACAAACCACGGGCAACACGAACACACTAGATTCACCACGGCCCAGACTTGGGGGAAGTCACCACCTTCCCCCTTATAGTATACTTTGTGATTGGCCACGGAGCCTACATCCAAATGGCTTTTCTTTCCTAGGACTTTCAAATGGGAGTCTCGAAATCGCGCCAATTGGGACTCTCGTGATTTTGGAGCCCCATAACTTTGTGAGCAGACCTTGGATCGAGATGTGATCTAAAGAAAAATTGTAGCTCTCATTGAGATCTTTCCAATGGTATGTCACACACCTTCTATAGCCAAGTAAATCAGGTCGATTTTTGACTTTTTCTGGTCAGGAGTCAAAATGGCTCCCGACCCTTCTTTTGGCCATAACTTGTGTTTCAGATGTCCAAATGAGCAATATGATCCCATTTTAGACATCTATGTTTTAAGATTTTTTCAATGTTATAAAGAACGCCACAAGGCATTGAGTTTTGACCCATGAAATTGCTCTTTGAAGTTTCGGGAGTTCACCGGGACTCTATCTCCCAAAATGGGAGTTGCCTTGGGAGTGTGAGGGTTCACTCCCTCACACTTTCTTACACTCCCGAAAGTATGTGATGTGATTCCCAGGCTTCTTTTTGGCATGCACCCTTACGACCTCTTTGCCTTGGCTCTCGAGCTTCTTCTTGGCCCGTAACCTTGTAACCCTTTGCCTTGGTTATGAGCCCAAAGCTAGGGTTGTGACATGTGCCTACGCATGACCAAGACTAACAAAAAAAAAACACTTATTATTCTATGCCTACACTCACATTCCTCCCAAATGGTTTCTCAATGTTTGCATGCCCACATAAACAAAAGATATTAAAAGAAAAAAATCGACCTAATGAACACACACAATGTTTTATGCACACCACCAAGGTTGACAACCTTTGTTGTTTTGTGCAAACCTTTGTCACTTCATGTTTGCACACAACCAAGTTTGACCATCACTTGCCTAAACACAACCAAGACCAATGACCTTTGCTACACATAACCAAAACTAAAATGCTTAAATGCATGCGATCATTGTTTATTTTTTGAAATGATGAAGTTCAAAATTCTTGATTGTCTCACCCAATACACATTTATATGTTAACGACGCTTGGAGTTATTCACCTATAACACACCAAAGATGTTCTTCACTTGGAACACACCAAAAACACTTGGTGCTACATGCCCAAGATGGTTGGAGTTTGCCTTGAGATTTGCTCTTTGTTCAACAGACAAACCCACCTTGAACTTCATTCTTTGCTCAATGGACGAACCCATCAAGGAAAAGGAGGTCATTATAAACCCTAAGCTTCAACTAAATCATTTACACATGCAATAGACAATGGGCAATACACAACCATAGGAAATCATGTAAATGTATGTATTTATATGAATTTTACAGATCCAAAATTAATTATATGGGCTTGTGTTAGTTTATGTTTAGATTATTTACATTAAATACATGTAAATGTAAGTGCAAAAAAATTGGATGTGTAAGTGAAAATGATTTACACTTACATGGGATTCCATATTGCATATACAACTATTGATAGTTACACACACAACATTAGTTAATAGATAATAAATTAGGCTAGGTATTAATTGGTAGGTAGTACCTTAAGTCAATTAGGTTAATTATATACATGAGTATGTTAATTTGTTCATATGTTAGGAAGGTAAGTCAATAGGTTAGGTGATTATAATTTGGCTAAACATTAGCAAAACAAAAACTTGGTTAAACCTTACCTAAATTAAAACTTGATTAAAGATTGGTTAAATTAAGACTTGGTTAAACCTTGGCTTAATTAAAATTTGATTAAACACTGGCTAAATTTTGGTTAATTTAAAACTTGATTGATAAATGAAAATTTTGTTAAATATTGGTTAAATATTGGCTAAATTTTGATTAATATTTGACACCTTTACTTTAACCATGACTCTACCTTTAATATAAATTTAATATACATGGAATGATCTTAATATACCTTTAGTACATTACACAACCTTAATATACCTTATAACTTTAATAAAAAATTAAACCTAAGAAATATGCTAAATCCTATTCATAATATACCATTAATATATATGAAATATAGCTTTGATATACCTCTAGAAATGTACCTTTAATGTATTCTTAATATAATCGTGTCAAATTATTTGCAATTAACTTTTAGTTTGTGATGCAATTAATGAGGTTTGTTACCCTATTATTGGATGAAAATACACATAAAAATCACTCACGTGGAAAGATGAACCTTCCAATAGTTGTAATGTAATAAAAAAAATAGTTGCAAAAATATAAAAAATAGTTAATAATTACAAGATAATAATCACAAATAACATTACATGTAGTTGCAAAATACAATAGTTTTACTAATGGGAGCTTAAATTTTGCATGGCCATTAGCAAGCACATCACAAGGTACCAAATATGTTCATGTGATGGTAGAACATTTCAACAAATGGATTGAACTTGTAGTTCTTCCACAAAATTCATTTGAATTAGCAACAACTTTCTTAGATCATGTGTTAATTAACTAAGTTTAAAGTTCCTACATAAAGTACAACTAACTAAGGAATTTCTTGGGGCTTTTGAAGAACTTTAATTGACCATCGCACCACCTCTTGATACCATCTTGAAATAGATGTTTTTGTCGAAAGAATTGTTGAAACCATGAAACATGGGTTTTGCAAGTATGGTTTAATGCATGGTATTCATAAGGATTAAGATTTCAAACTCCCTTGGATAACTATAGGCTATTAATTTAATAAACAAACATCCCTTGCATCCTATAGTCCAATAATTGCTATATGGAATAAAGCTAATGTTGCATGATGCAATTAGGGAAAAGTTGAACCTAGTTGTGGATTTGGATGACCCAACATTTTGGGCAAAAACCTTACAAGATTGTGCAATATATTTTCAAAAATTTATGCCAATGGTTTTAGAAAACCTAGTAATTGCACAACATAGGGATTCCCTACAATATGTTCACTTAAGGAATGGGGCACACCAACCGTAATTACAATGATTCCAAATGGGTGACTATGTGTACATCCAATGTGAAGTACCAATAACATTAGATGTCAAAGTTAAGCACATTATTCTTTGAATGAAAGATCTTTTGCAAAATGGTGTCTTATTAGAAATAAAAGGTGGATAAGAATGTAAGGACAATCTAATAATTATGCACTATGTCATTTATCACTTGAAGGAACAATATAACCTAAATTTGCAATGGTGCCAATTGGTTACAAATGTCTAATTTGTGGAGAGAAGAAAGGTGCAACAATAATGTTATTATGTGGCCTTTGTCAACAAGGTTGGCACATGGCATGTTTATCATCACCAATGGTGACACTTTCAAAAGTTGGGTCCAAGTCTGTCCATGTTGTAAGAATACCACATGATTATCCACAATGGCATGTAAAAGGTGTTTGATTACCAAAGTGTAGGTTGTACCCAAGGACTTTATGTGAAGTTCAATTGTGAAATTAATGTTGGAAGTGATTGAAGATGGGGCGCAAATGTACCTACCTTACAAACTTCATATTAATTTCATTAAGACACATACATGGATATGTGATTAAGTACAAGCGACAACGTTGAAAACTATATTTGTGGAATAATTAATTAAATAATATTTAAAGCTAGTTAATTTGCAAGAGTACAATATTCAGCTAGGGGGCCATTGTGTGCCATAAAATGAGTGTTTACAATGTCAAATGTGATGTAATCAAATTACCATGTGACTGTAATATGACAGGTTTTATGAAATGACATACATTCTTATGACACAAAGGTAATTAAGTTCAACAAACACTTGATATATTGCTAGGTCCACAAATATGGTGATTGCATAGTAATTAAAAATCCTAAGTAAATAATCAAAATAATGTATAAAAGTTTGCACAAAGCAAATAACACAAACCATCTATAATTGTTTTTGTTGTTGTTGTGGTTATAGTTGTCACCTTATAGAGGTTGAACTTTTTAGGCACTTGTTCTTTTGGTACTTTTAGATAAGGCATCATATTATGTAGAACATCCTTTTAGTGTTTTAGATTTTGTAACTATCCAACAAGCATTGACTATGACAATAAAAAGGACATTTGAAGCATCAACATTTAATCAAAGTAGGTGAAAAATTAGGATTTAGATCTTAAAGTTCTAAACTACAAGAAAAATATGAACTAAACAAAGTGAGCAACATGTTACACATTGCACAACATAATACAATCAACAAAGATTTAATAAATAGGTCCAAACTTGCACGTTGTGAGTTGAAAGCATCCCACAAAAAATTCATTCATGTTTGGGCAATACTTCAACTTCAAAAGTTGTAGTTGTCCAAACAAGGTGTAAAGCAAACACAAATCATTTAACCTATAATGAACCTTTATGGGGCCACCAATATAATGCCTTCATTTTCAATTGCACGTTAACATCTTTATTGCATATTGGCACTATTAATGGAACATCACAAAAGCAATTAAATATCTAATTTAATTGCTCTTAAAACACATCCATCACACTTTACAAAACCCATCCTAGTCCAAAAAATGTCATGCTAGCCACCATGGTTGGATGGACATGATAAATGTGTCGAAGAATCAATAAATGTTACAAATTCCAAAAACAACCATGTTAGTGCCCCAATGACTATGCAACATGTCTATACATGATTACATCACCTCTTACATAAAAATAGACTAGAGAACAATGATTTTTTTAACATGCATATTAACAATGAATTCTTTAATTATTTGGTGTAAAATAAAGTCAATATCTTGCATTGTATCCACCTTATGTTGCATATGAAACATTTTTTGCAATTGTCAAATATACTAGATTTTAGCTATTACATGGTAGGAAACACAAATGTTTATTACAAAGAGCACCAAACACACAAGGTTATTAATGTCTAATGAATTATCAAGCTTTTTGGTGGTTCAAAGGTATCAATTTTTTATAAAATCTCTTGCAAAATTCAACATTTGATCCATTAGTTTCATTTTTGAAATTGTGGCCTATTTGTTTTTTAAAATTGCACACAATACTATTACTTTTGTTGATTAAGGTACCATAGAAAAAAGAACCTTCAATAGAGACATTCAATAGTTTTTCTCATGAAAGTTCATCAAACTCACATTTTGTTTCATGGCCTTTTGCATGGAATCATGTGCTAAATGTGTTATCTTCCACAAAGTTTCCATGACTTTGAAAAGGAAAGGGAAGAGGAGGAAGATCAAAGTCCCCTTTTTTAACATGTCTCTTTCACCAAAAACCAAAATTTTTTAGATTGAATTTTTATGACAAGAAGAGTTAGAAAAATAAAATCATGAGACCAAGAAATTGGAACCCCAAAGATCATTCACAAAACTTTTTGTAACTAACTCCCATCCAAAACGTTAGAAGTTTACACCATTCACCATTGCTTTAAAACATTGCGGTCATTGGTCCTTCTTTCTTCCCCTTCATATAGTTATTTCATTTCAAAACAATTTCATACAAACTTTTCAAGTTGATGATGCTTAGAATTGTGGAAATGTCAAGTCCATGACGTTTGGATTTGTCATAGTGATGACAACTAATGCACCTTATACTTGGTTCACATGAACCAATTCCAATTATCATCATCATTGGAATATATGTTGTCCCATAATTAATAAAACCCCATGGAGAAAAAACCTCTAAATTTATTGAATGTATTTCAATAGTCAAATTAATCTTTAGAATTTGATTTTAAGCTTCACTTTGAAAAGGAAATTTCAAAAGGTATGTGGAAAAAAATATAATGGTAAATAAGTTGAAGATTTTGAAAGGGTATTCAAAAAATAATTGTAAAGGTTTTTCCTTTTCATGTAGGTGGGTAGGGGAGATTGAGGTACCTAGGCTTGCAAGAAGTGGTTATTTTAGTGGATGGCATAACATACATACATGATGACACAAATTATGCGTTGAATAGTTTGAAGCCATAAACTTTGGATAAATCTAAAGAACATACATTTGATCCAAATTTAGGCTCACAACATAAAGAACATGCTAAAAGTGAATTGAATTTGGTTTGATATTTCGAAAAATTCCAATTGTAATCCACATTCCTTGAAATTAATAGCACATTTTATAGCCCCCAATATTGTGGAATGGTGGAACATTTATTACCATCAATGTGATGTAATTCAAATGTTTTCATATCCTTAGTGTTATATCAATTATTCAATTTTAAAATGATGTCTACTTGAAGCCTAAAACTTAACCTTTTTGTATCTACATATTTAAATACTTGTATTCTATGTGTGAATGTGACCATGTCATAACCTTCCCAAATCATCCCCCCCCCCATCCCTCCCCCTTTGGTATTGTTGAAAAATGTCTAGTAAGACAATGTGCATGTTTATCATTTTTGCAATTTTCAAACCAACAAAGCAAATGTTATTGAACTTGAAACAATTTCTAGCTTTAGAAATTAATTAAGAATTTAAAGATAATTGTTATAAGAACTTCAAAGGTGGAGCCCACTTCAATTGGAATAATACTGGAATGAGTGATGTTACAACAAGTTTAATATACTTTGGCCAATGGCATAAGTCTCCATAATATATATCAGATTACCTCCACTTTAGTACCTTCATCTCCTTGAGCTTATGACTCTTGATTCTTCAAATATCATGTGTTTCTTGAAAGCTCTAGGTGAAACACAAACCATTTCTCTTGCAAAACAAGTTGGGAAATCCCTATTTGTTTGGAAAATCCTAACTTCCTTGGTGGCCACCTTTGCCTAAATCCCCCAAAAAGAAGAATATCAGTTTTTCGAATACATACCATTGGATGCTCAAAGTTTTATTCTTGATTAGGATTTCGCTTACTTTTGTTAAGGAACATGTCGATAAACCAATTTGGTCATATCTTGTAGGTGTAAGATGTCTCTTGCTCTTATGGAATAAACACAAGTGTAAGATCCCTCTTGCTTTTAAGTAGTAAACATGAGAACCCTCCCCTTCCTATGTCTCACGATCTACATATATTTAGGTTCATGATAACCTTCCCCTTGGGCTTATGATGGCTAAAGCCTAAGGTGGCAAGGGGGCATTCCCAAAGTGCAAGGCTAGACTTGATTACAACCTCATCATAAGCCCCTATTTTGAGAATACCCCCTCCACTTGACACTTTACCGTGCACTTGAAACAATGTCCCTAGCTAATTGGTTAATTCATTAGCCTGAATTGAAGTTAAATTATGGATAAAGACCAAGAAAATGTTAAACTTCTTATTTGATTGTGTTAGATGTCAAGGATCCCTTGATGGTTTCACATGTTGATTTGATAGAGTTGGTATTGGATACTGGAAAAAATGGTCACGGAATTACCCTATTATTAAAGAAGAGTATTTGTTTTATCATTTTGAGATGTTCCGAACCATCATGGGCTCCCTTGCATGTAGATTTCATCATTGGATGAAACAGATGTGTAGTTTTGAATAGCCATAAAAGAAAGTTTTACAACATAACCTTTCTCTCCATAACTCGTTTAAACTGTGAAATAGAAATTTGTAGCATATTTGTCCCAAACCTCCATTAAGCTTATAAATATATATATACAACTGACAAATATCCAACAAAATCATGTTGGCCCTTTAGACTTAAATGGGAGCGTTGGATACATACATGACAAATGGAAGGGTTGAATGACTAAACCCAAGAATGGCTTAAAACTTCATTATGACCCTCCTTCCTTCCGTCCATCATTTTGACCCTTGCAGGCAGGCATTCTGTTTTGTGAAACACCTCCGCACAGGGTGAACCTGTACAGCAGAGGCCTTGCTGAACTGGCCTGCCTTGATCATTATGCTGGATAATGCTCCTACATGTAACAACCTTGTAGTTCCAAAATAGGTCCAACACAGTTAAATTTGTGAGGCAACTAACATACTTCCTTTCAAGAAATATAACCTTGAATTCAAAGTTGTTAAGGAAATCTGTTAAAAGGGTTGTTTCATCTGATTCTTCAAGTATTTGAATAGACCAGTTTCATAGAAGATAAAGCAAGTTGCAAACTCAAAATCTGTTACAATCATGTGCAAGAATTTGGATTCACTTCTCTATTATATCACCAGATGTGATGTGGATAAGAAGCAGCAATTCAAAAACCGATTTGACTGCAGCAGTCAGACAGGGAATGTCAATGCTTAAAAACTCATGTTCCAGTAGTATCATTTCATGCACCAATCAAAGACAAATATCTTATGCAAAGAGATTGATGTTCCAGAACCTAGTTGGGTCATTTGTGCGGAGTCTTTTGTCTATTGACTTGATAGTTTTCATATCCTCGTCATCCAACTTGAAGTTAAAGATGTCATGGTTCTGCTTCAGTCTCTCTAGCTTGTCTGATTTGGGGATGACAATGGTATTCCGCTGAACTCCCCACCGCAGAGCAATTTGAGCTGGTGTCTTCTGGTACTTCCTTGCAAGCCCCTGTGAAGATCAAATAGAGACTGTTACTGAACAGAACCATTTGCAGTTACTTAGTTGCAGAAGTGTTATGTGACACATCCACCAGGTGACTCAAAACAGAGCAGTAACACACAGCAGGTGCAAACCTGAAGAATGGGGTCCTCAAGACAAGAAACAGCACCAAACCATTCAGTGTTGGCAGCTCCACCACCCAGAGGTGTGTGGGCCGTCACAGCAATCCCATGCTTTAGACAAAACTGCACTAATGACTCCCGTTGGAAGTATGGATGGGTCTCAATCTGGTTGACTGCTGGCTTTATCTTGGCATATGCAAGACAATCCCGTGTCAAGAAGATGTCATAATTGCTGCAAATTCCACAGCAACCAAAATAGCAAATGAGTCTCTCAACACATCTCCAAACACTGCCCACCAAGTAATCAGTAACTTTACAGTTGAGTCAGATACTAGCAGTACTTACTCTGAAACTAGGGATCACTTCCAAATGTAATAGAACATAAGACACATCCAACAAAACTGAAGAGTTTGGCAAGTGGTAATGACCTGATGCCAATGCTCTTAGTGAGGCCAGCTGATACCAGCTCCTCCATGGCATGCCATGTGGTTTCAAGAGAGATTGTGACATCAATATCAAGCACTCCATCAACATCCTTTGCACTTTCAGTTGTGCCAACCCCTGCAACATCAATGCATCAGATCTAATCAAAGACAAAAATATAGCAAGTCATGCATGGTTGCAAGTTTCAACCATCTGAGCCCCAGTGGTCTGAAGAGACAGGTTATGCATTTCTGTGACTTGCAAATTAAGTTTTACTCGCAACCATGGTGGTCACAATTTGGGAGCTGCAGGCCTGCATTGTGAAATGAAAAGTAAACAATAGACTATATACTGAACACTAGAGGTGTTTGCTTGGCATTTAGTAAAGTCAGTAATGAAAGGGGAAAGAGTACTGTAGAACAGTTCTGATTGTGCCAGTGCAGTTTTTTCTCTTTCTCAGAAGGGAGAGAAACCTGGCATTCTAGTTAAGATCAAAAGCACTTTTCTGAAAACCAAACCTGTATGACGGGTAGCAATTGGAAAATGAATCAAATAGAGGTCCAAGTAGTCTATCTGAAGATTCTTCAAGCTGTCTTTGCATGCTTCCAGCACATGCCCATGGTCTGAGTTCCAGAGCTGTCATCCTCAACCCCCATTCAAATATCCCATCACATGTACAAAACAAAGGATAACTCTCAAATTCTACTTTAGTCTACCAGTAGCACAGATTGTACAGCAAGATGTAGGACTGTAGGTTTCTCACAGCTAGCAGTTTGTGTTGTCTTGCTGAATATGAAGACCTATCTGTGAGATTGTAAATACAAGGATGAAGGATTTCACCTTGGTGGTAATGAAGAGCTCTTCACGCTTAACAAGGCCTTGGGCAATGCCTTCAGCTAGAGCTACTCCAAGCTCCTTCTCATTCTTGTAATCAGCTGCAATTCCAGTGATGATGCATCCATATAGCCTCAACTTTTGGTTCTCACTTTCTCAGTCAACTCATTGCCATATGTGCAAGCTATTCTGTTGCAAGATGAATGCAAACCATATCCACAAACTGATCACATGTGCAACCTTACTGGGATAGTTGTGGAAAGACCTTTTTTACACATGAAAATCCCTGAATCAAACCTAGAAAATTACAGGTGGCTGGACAACATATTTCACCAAAGACAGGTACAAAGTACGAAGTGCCACAACTTTGTTCACACAAATGTGCTGAAACACTTTTTGCATTCTGTGCAACCTACAACAGTACGGAAGATATGGAATCAGAGTAAGAGCAAGAAACAAGCACCAAGTGAATTACAAGACAAGATATGTGAGATTTGTGGTGAACAAGTTTTCAAGCTCCCTGTCATTGCTTTTGACATGTGCTCAAAAAATACATCCACATGCCAGAACATGAGAGACACCAAATGTATAGACATTCATTGCATGGACTTGCATCAGATCCTAGAATTGTCAATGTGAGCAAAGTAGTTCAGAAGCCTCAGGAATTTCATATGCATATGCACACCACTGAAGGTATGGGGAAACCCCACAACTTCCCAGATAGAAGAGTAGGAAGAGACACAAACAGCCATCCCCTGGAGGAAAAAGAGCATCGAGATCCCACTAGATAAGTCAAATGATCCCAAAATTTTCACAATTTAGGCTGCAAATTTGTTGGCCTCAAGCGAGTGACATGATCTACATTAAGCAGAAACTGCAAAGAACATGCCAGATTGCCAAAACCAGATGTAACAAACCCTTGCATCAAAGAAAGACCAATCTTGAACTATTTGAGCAAAAGCAGTCCACACTCTTGACAGGCACAGTGTTATTGCTCTCAACACATGATCAGAAACCATTACAGCATCCAATCAGGAATACACAGCACAAGTTAAATACAAGAGACAGAAGGACAAACCTGCACAGTCAAAATGCCGGTAACCAAGCTTCAAGGCCTGAAGCACAACATTATGCAAAACCCCTGGATCTGCCCGCCATACACCCAGCCCCAGCACTGGCATGTTGTGCCCACTGTTGAGCTTGATTGCTGCATCTGCCATCTCTTCTGAACACACTGTGACCCTAGCAATAGAAGCTTGTCTCTGTTTCAGCCTCTAATTCACCCTGCTCAACACAACAAGAGAGGGATGGAGAAGCTAAGCACAAAATTCAGATGGATACTTAACAAGAGCAACATATGTAGCTCTGTACTTTGCAAATTTGCAATAACAAAAAACGTAGCACACAGATTTTCTCTCTCCTATGCAGTACCACAACCAGACAACAACCTAAGAAATGAACTCAGACGTTTCTTTGCATCGTGTGACCTGTGACATTGGAATGAACTCCATTTTCTTCATCCTTACAAGCTTTCATTATTGCAATCAAAGCATCGAGGACCAAAACATACTGTAACCATAAAAGTACACACATAGGTATACGTCAATATATTCTCTCTTAAAACGCTTCACGGATTCACACCTTCCACAACCCTCCAAAGTTCAAAATGAAAACCAAAGTACACATACAAACTCATCCTTCTGTACACCCTGAAAAAAACATTGCAGCAAAGCACATCATCGAGCAAGAGCGCAATAACTTTCTCAATCATAAAGAAAAAAGTTTTCACATTTTTCAAGGATCGGCAAAATATCACAGGCATATATAAATACACACATATGTCACAGATATCAACATTCTCTCGAAAAAAGCCTTACGGATTCATGCGTCCACAACCTCCGAGTTGCAAATAAACCAAACCACGAATACAAACTCATCCTTCTGTACTCTCTGAAAAACGTTGCAGCAAAAGGCAAACATTATCAAGCAAGAGTTTAGTTATCTTTTCAAGCATATCCAGAGGATTTTATTTATTCTCTTGTAGTTTTAGGCTTCAAGGATCGGCAAACATCACAGGCATGCAAGAGCACGGGGTCACTTACCGACAGGAATTGCAGCTCCGCCACTTTGATGAGGAACTTATTTGCTCCGATTGTGTGCAGCTGCTAGGCTACTCGACAATTCGCTCCACAAAACACTCTTCTCTCCCGTTAGCTACGTTATCTCTATACCTTCTTCTCCATCGAGCAGATCTTTCCCAGCGTGGTGCTGCCCACGAGTGTGAGTGATGATTATAGGGGTGGTGATGGATGATTTTAGATGATGGATGGTTTTATGGGAAATTCATCCCTCTATTTTCGTTCATGAGGAAGACTATGTCTTTTTTGCCTTTGTGAGATCATTTTCGCTATAACCCACATCACGGTCCATTGTAGGTAATTTATCACTTATGTGGCAGCATGCCATTGGATATCAACTCCCCAATTATATCATTTATCTTGTTGCCTTCATACTTCCTTTACAATGTTCTGGAGGTTCCATGTCCCTAGCTTTTAGGTTACATCCAACTGGCTGAAATTTGCAACTCGCCCTCTCATGTGTCCCTTAACTAAGATGTTCAACAAACTCAAACAACCCACTATGTTTATTAGTGTCAAGATTATTCATGATAACCAATATCCTCTTGCTAGTTATTTAGTCCATAGTGTACATGAAAACATTATCATAGTTGAGACTCAAGAAACCAAATGAAGGAAACCATTTTTGTTACAACTTGTGTCATAGTTAAGGTGTGGGAGCATTGAGATTAGGTTAAGGGTATGACCATAGCTTGAAGTAAGGCAAAATGTGACACACATTAACATTCTTGAGGTTGGTATGGTGTTACATTGTTACCTACCCCTTTAGGTATTTTAAAATATGGACCTACCTATTTTGTAAGGTTGACAAGAATCCTTAAATTATAAATTATGAGGTGGGATTGCCCTGATCGTAACTAATAAATGAAAGAAATGTGAGTGAATTTTTTCAAGACTTTGATTGTGAAAGAATGTGCAATGTATGGGTTTGTTTTCTCCTTGGATGGTGTTAATCAATATTGAATATTAAATAAATTTTAATGTTATTAAAGGTAGGCCACATTTTAAACTAAATCAAAAGTAACAAAAAGATAAAAATGTGAATTTTAATTTGATGTCCACACATACAATGTTAGGTCACATTGAGTCCTATGTGGAATGGACTTGTGGAATGCTTATGTGGCAATTGTAAATAAGCCAATGGTAGGGTTTAATGTAGCTACCACCAAATCTAACAAAATTATATATTTTGGAACAAAAACCCAATGTTGGCTATCATTTGAAAAAACTTTTTAATAATTTGATGTCAACTTATTGTTCCCACCTATGAACCCATTGTGCAACAACTTGTTCCTCCAAATTGAAAAAATTCATGATCTTGCAACATACACATAAGGCATGGTGGAAGAGTTGTGATGTTGTAATCATTGTTGCAATGTTATAATAGTTGTAGCAATAAACACATGATTTATGACAAATAATATATTTATGAATGATAGACAACATATTTGTGATTTTATAGCAAAAATATAACACAACCACAATGTGCATGATGTTCTAAATGTCTTTTCACACAATGTGTTCTTCTAAACTACAAACCTCCGAACTATAACAATTGTGGCTCTGCGAAAAACTTTATTACACATCATTCATAATTTAGCACCAACATTTGTTTGTGGTCACAATCATTGAAATAACAAGGCCAATCATCAACAAGCATATTTGTCAACAACAACATTTAACATGGAAGCATACAACAATGAAAATACCTATGGTGAAGACGATCAATTTTTTGAAAAGCCAAGTAGATTTTTTTTTTCTATTGTTTTGCAATCTAATGAAATCATGGATGTAAACAAGAAAACAACATAAATGATTAACATCAAAAAACTTGATGGAATTTTCATTTGCACATGCTTTGTTGAAATTAGTAGACTTTTTTTTTGACACCAAGATCTTAATGCAACACCAAGATGCAAGAATAAAACCAAAAACAAAATAAAATCTCAAGGTTCTAATGATTTTGTCTTTAAAGTGAATCATGTTAGAAAACCTAAACATCCAAATTGGGAACACCATGAGACTACAACCTTGGTTTAGGTGAAGAAAAATGAACACATTGTGACATTAAATATGGTTGATTCCAAAGACTATTTCAAAACTACAATTATGAAATGCAAAAACCTTTTTATAATCATGATGGGATTTGGCCTTGACACACACATTAAAAATGGATTTGTTTACAAGGAAAAATGGGCCACAATCTATGATGATTGTAAGCAAATTTGAAACTATATGCTTGGAACAAGTCACTACAATGGGTTTTGGAACATGTTTTCTATAAACATAATTACATTGAATTTATTTAGACTTTTCAACAAAAATATCTACAAAATGATTGATACATTCATGACACTAAGTTAATATTCTAGTGATTGCAATCTAGAGACTTCCTTGATCCAAAGGATAAGGTGCACAACCCCCATTCCTCAAGACTTAAAAGTCACAACAAACAATCAAAAGATCCCCCATGCATGAAGATTTTGATCCATCTATGAACAATGTTATAAAGCCAAAGTACATGATATTTAATGTTGGTGGTAGTTTCATGAATGACAAGGTAGACAATAGTCCTATAACACCCAAATGCAAAGCTCAAATTAATCAAAATGTGTTTACACATCACCATCCTCCTTTACAAAATCTTGTTACACTTGTAATGGTCAACAATGTACAATTAAGGGAGTGACTTCATAAGAACCACAATTTCAATGTGTTCTTCACATGCTTAGAGTGCAATCAACATGATTTTGTCCACAAAATTCTAATAGTAATGTAGGTTGTGCAAGTGAAATTTTCAATGTCATATGATGATATTGCAAAAGGATTGGTTTCAATAGGACATCACATTGGTAGTGTACAAGGGTTCACAGTCAAAAATATATTGCATAACAAAAGTTGATGGACATAACATAAAAGGGTTCAAAGACCCTAGTGGATTTTATAAACCGCATTCAAATTGTTAAATTACAAACCAAAAAATAAATATATAAAAATATAAAACTTTAAAAATAACTTAATTATTTCAAACATAAAGATGAAAAGTTCAATTGAATTCAATGGAGCATGGTGAAGGTGATCATTGGACTAACAACAATGATGGGTCACACATTTGTAATAAAAAATAATTTAATACCAACCTCCCCCTTTAGACATGGTGTGTTAAACATGGAAGGTTTTAATAATGAAGAACCCTTGGATTTAAACCCAATATTCAAAATCATGTCAATCATTACATTACAACTGAATTGACAATTGATCATACCAATTTTGATGACAATTGAATAATGAATAATTGATCATATTTGCAAGTTTTTTTATGTAGAAATCAAATCAAAGCAACCCATTCAAATCATACTTGAACATTTTGGAATTAGATTGATGAAAATTCAATGACTATAATTCAATCATACTTACGGATTTTTTAATGTAGAAATTAAACCGTATCGTTCATATACCTAAAACATTTTGACATCATATTGATGAAAATCCAATGATAATAAATGATCATACCTTCAAAATTTTCAATTCAAATAACAAACCAAACTACTCAACTCAATGGAATATCATTGTTAATGTAACAACAAGAGCAATAGTCTACGACTTTGTATTTTTGAATCACTACCATTGCCTCTCCATCTAATTTCCACATCTTGAATTCCAACATTTAAATTTCCAGGGAAATACCACATTTTGGTATAAATGCTAAAAGTTGTGTGACTAATAATTTATTGAAATGGTGGAACTTTATCAAATTTTGACCAGTATTTTATTGAAATGTTGGAATTGTATAGGATTTCAATTATATAGATGTGGAATTCCAACATTTCAATTTCCATGGAAATACCACATCCAATTTCCAATTAATCTGGTATACCACAATCTGGTATTTGTTAAGAGTTGTCTAACTAGTAATTATAGGGCTCATGTCATTTGTAAAGCAGAAATGAAAATCATGGTTAGAAGTCTTAACTTTATTATTCATAGGATCATAACCAAATTGTATGACATTTGAGTTTTTGTTTAACATTTCATTAGTCACCATCCATTTATTTTTATAATGTTATAAGATTTGTGCATGCATAAGTTAATATAGTTGAGTGAACTAATACTCGTAGAGATGTATTGCATATCTATTGTTTGGAAAGAAAAACTTGACTAGTTTTCTTTTGATATATATGGTTGTCCATTCATTTTTAGCTATTGTGTAATTTGAACTAAAAAGGAGAGGTGTGAATGATGGTTTATAAGATATTGAAAAAGAAGCAATCTTGTGGTGGAATACCATCAACCTAGTAGCTCTTGAAGGTAAAGGATACAAGGAAGGCAAGTCAAGGGGAATGTAATCTTCGTTTGAATTGTTGTCTTAACAATGCTATCAGAAAGGAGATGGTGATAGTAGAATCCACCATGCAACCTAAGGTTATCATGAGTGATGAAAGTCAATGAAGGGTAGCAACCACCATGCAACATGGTAAATTTTGTGAATAAGGCCTTGACAACTTGCCTTGGTCCTAAAAATAAAAATTTAATTATTGAAAGGTTTTTATCTAGTCCAAAGATCAGGGATGACACACTAGAGTATGTTTTACTTACAAAGTTGGCCATTGCACAACAAGAAGTTTTGGCTAGAATGCATAAATATTTAGAAGAAATCAAACTAGTTAGTTCTAGTGCCAAGCACTACAACAACAGGGGGACTATTTTGCGATCCACATATCATCGCAAACAACAAAGAAAGAAGTTTCTGAAAGCTTGCCTCTGCGAACCATAATTCCTCGCAAACTCTTAAGCTTTTGCGATACCATAACATTTGCACCCGTACAATTGCAAGTCCTTCACAACTCCCGAACTTGATACAATCGCAAAACTTTTCCGATTATAACTGCTTCTATATATTGTTTGCGATTAACATTACATCGGAAATTATTTGCAACAAACCCATCACCGCAACAACTTAGCGAATCGACTCAAAAGTCTGTCGGTTTCCGATATAAAATCTATCGCAAACCTTTAGCGGCATTTTGAGAATCCCAACAAGTTTGCGTTAGATCTTATATCGGAAACTGATAGGCTTTTAAGATCTAACATAAACTTTTTGGGATTCTCAGAATGCCATTAAAAGTTTGCGAAATCATAGATTTCGCAAACCTGTTCTGAAATGATTTTACCCGTAAGAATGTAGCGATGTCTCTGACATGGTATTATTGGTCTGTTGGCTTTTGCAGTGTTGCAAAGAATTATGACTCACAAATGGTTTTGAGATCCACTGTGTATCGCAAGAGCATGGCACTGTATTCTTATTTTGGAAGCAAGGTTTATATTCATTTGGAGTCACTTTGGGCCGCAAAAAAAAATCTATATCAAAATTTCAAAATTTACAATGTAAAAGGGTTTGCAACCGTTGGGTATCTAACACACTAGCTGTCTATCTAGACTTCCTTCCCCTCTTGGATTTCTTCCTTGAATCTTTCTTCCTAGTGTTTTCTAGTGGAGGGGGAGGCTGCTCATCCTCCTCCCTCTCTTCATCGTCCCCATGCCCCTCCTCCTCCTCCTCCGTATCCTCTGTATCCTCTTTATATTTGCCCCCTGCAGAACCTTCATTTCGACTAGCAAATGAACTAGGTCCACTGCTAGTGGTAGCAGTGGGAGCAGTGCTACCTACTCTCTCCTCCTCATCACTACTGCCCTGGGAGCTCTCACTCTCACCCTCAAATGCCTGCATTTCAACATGCAAAGCTTAGTCAACACCATAAATGAAAATCTTGATTCAAATGAAAACAATCTCAACACAAACATAAATTGAATCCCAACCAAACCCACTCACCAATAGTGCATCAACAT
>Ga0116227_10004304_pt1 | contig 30912 bp, 24 predicted proteins | sample S1TSphgellanicum_FD_89693 | JGI IMG/M metagenome (GOLD analysis project Ga0116227, IMG submission 89693) | Host-associated microbial communities from peat moss isolated from Minnesota, USA - S1T2_Fb - Sphagnum magellanicum MG | ecosystem: Host-associated > Plants > Peat moss > Unclassified... | reverse complement strand
TTTTTTAACTGTTTTTTCCTTGTTCTCAAGTAGAAAACAAGGTAACAAATATGTATAAAATATTTTGCTTGCACCTTTTATAGATATTTCAAAAAATAAAAAATATCATCAAGTAGCATACTTTACCATGCTTATGCCTTTTGACTTGGGAATCCCCTTATAAACATCATGCATTGCAATCAAAGCACAATACAAGTCCAAAGCTCAAAGTTCCAAGAATAAATGAAGTAAAGATCATTTACCTTTAGCTGTTCAAGCTCCTCCAATGTAAGAATCACTGGGTATATGTATTAACCTAATGTACTTACCCATGGGTATATATGGATAAAATATTTACAAATGTCCACCATTAATATAAATTAATAAAAGGCTTGTTCAAAAATAAAAGTGTGCACCAATATGGTTTGAAGCTCCAATTTTTTAAAAATAGGACTTGCACCAATATGGAGGTTTCATGTCCAACAACTACACCTTTGCTGGAATCAGCATCCATGTTGCCAACAACTAGCTCACATATTCCACTTGTCACTAGAAGTGGGAGACAAGCAACCCAGCTTGCACAATTTTAATCAAGGTATGCATTTTTATTATAAAATCCAGCTCTAGCTTCAAATCATTAGAATCTTATTATGAGGTATTATAAGCTTATAATAGTTTATAATAATTTGTCCATAAGCTCTAACTAGCCTTCTTATGCCACAAACCCCTGCTTATTATACATGAGTTGCCACCCCAGGCATGCATGACAGCTGATCGCCACGCACCATGTTTGCGATGGGTTGGTAGAAGCTACACACGCTGAACTAGGGTCAAGGCGGACCAAATTGGGTCCAAATTGAGAATCTAATGAGTTTTAACCCATGAATTCTCAACCTAATCAAAGGAGATATCACAAGTATTCCAACACTTTCACAAGAAAAGAAAATGCAAATCAAAATCTTGCCGTCATTTGCTTGTAGTTTTGGAGTTAAATTACCCTGCCTACATATCATGACGACACCTTAAACTCCAAAGAGCAAAAACATTCCCTAATTGTAACCAAGTCTCTCAACAAAGGAGTGTGGCAACTAATAGGAGCACATTCAACATTGACACCCAAAACCCGAAACATGTGCCTAATCAAGTCACAAAACCTTAGCATTTTCAGGAAAAACCATAAAAGTCCACTTTCCTTTTATTGTAAAATGTCAAAGAGCTTTGGGTCTCTCTCTCTCTCTCTACAGAGTGCAGACCAAAGGACATAGAGGATATTCTAACATTTCCTGACCCTGTGGGTCTTCCTGGGTTGTCCAGATTGTGTAAAAAGACCCAAGTCAGCTAGTTCTTCACCAATCCATGACTTTTTAGAATCTCTATGAACCGTCATTGGTGCTGGGGTCACTGGGGCTAGGAGATGGCTGGTAAGGAGGTGGAGGCAATGGGGGCTCACATGGACATTGTTTATCTACCCTTGGACCACACAAGTTTGAATTCCCCTGAAAGCTGTACAAATGGATAAACACATTGTCAACATAAAACCTCCACCCAATCATAGAAACAACATTCAACCCAACTCACAATGTTCCAACCACTCTTCCCCTCCCCTGACAACTGATCAACATGATATGCTTCAAGACATTTAGGTACGAAATAAATGCAGCCTTAAAACACCTCACATGAATAACTCTTGCTTCAGCACAGAGAAACTTGTTCTAAACCCAGCTTCAGGTACCTGATGGGAGTAAAGTGAGAGAAAGACCCATTTGTTGGTACATATCCACTCAAGTTGTTGAATGAGAGATCACTGCATCACATATCATAGGGCTGTTCTGCTCAGTCCAATAATACAAAGCAGCATCTTGGACTACAAAAGTCCCCAAGAATATATAAGCTCTCACTAAAGCCCAACGGGCCTTATCATTGCCAAATGGTACCAGGAAAATTGACCCAGTTTCTATTATCACATCATGACTGAGTACAGGTATAATGGCCTTAGTTCAAGAATTCCTTCTCTGGCTTGGAAGAAATGCAGTTGACAAGAGCAAAAGACACTTACAGGATTTTAAGACCCAATATGCTTGTAAGTTGGAGTGGTATTGTTCCTGTTAGACTATTATTGTTCAGGCGCCTGTCCACCACCATCAGCAACCAACAACATCCAAATACCCATCAGAGTCATTACACCTTAACTGGCTGGAAGTTGTCCCATCCTGCAGTCACTACTGTGTGAGAAGGCACAACACTTTCATCATGACACCATTCAGAATTTGTCATTTTCTGGAGTAAATCGTTACAGCAAAGTTGCCAAATGAATCCCAGGAGGTAGAAGAAACTCACAGGAACTGGAGGTTTGCAAGCTGGCCAAGTGTACTAGGAATATCCCCAGTAAAGTCATTCACATAAAGATCAAGACTGACGAGCTGTGATAAATTACCTAACTCTGATGGTATAGGTCCTGAGATATTGTTGCTGTACAGTTCCCTGCATGCAATTGATCTGATTCAGAATCCACTCCCAATCTCACAGGTTTCCTGACACCTTTTTACACCATTCATGCAATCCATCAAATTTGAAAACTCAACTTGCTCACGGAAAGAAGAACCTATTCTGTCCATTTTGTCAGCAAGGCTTACAGATACTGCAGATGCGGAAGATTGCCAAGCTGTGGCACTAAGTTTCCAGACAAACCTGCATTTCCTAAGTCTCTGCAGTTCACAACACCAGATAATGTTAGAAGATGTGATACAGTAAGGCATAGCTGAAGAGCCCTAAAAGTCTCTACTGGGTACATTGAGCATAATTGCCAAGCATTCTTTCTGAACTTGAAAAAGCAACATAAACTGAGGAAGTACCAAACAATTGTCAAAAGCTTACACTCGAATGACATTGTTTTCTGTGTCACAAGTGACATGGAACCAGGTGCAGGGATTGACAAGGGTAGGATCCCAACTTTGCAGGACATATCTTGGGTCGATCAATGCTTGCCGCAAAGCATGCAGTGCATCACCTGCAAAGAAGACTAATGCTGTTACAGCCCTCCATCATTATACCTCTCTTCCCACAACCTAGAGTGTCAGCCAACCAATATTCTGGCTCCTGTGCAATTCTGCCATCAACAGCAAACCAACTCCTCTACAGATTACATTGTAGGTCTGAACCTGAATCTGAATATAGAAATGTGATTAGATTTTCCAGGGGAATTTATCCTGATGAGACAACTGCCTGTCGTAGCTGCCGCAATGGATCCCTTCACATCCAGTTTGACATCTCTACTGACCAACAGCGCTGCTCTACAGACTTCTGCCAACATGTCCTCATGAACTCATGAAGTCATCGGGAAGAAAGCAATCAGTTTCTGCTGTAGACCTGGGGTGAGCTTAGGTCAAACAGCTACTGAGGAGGAGAGGGGAAGGAGAAGGGGAAGGGGAGAGAAAGGGGGTGGGGATCGGGCAAGGCTGACATACCTTCAGAATTGGCTGTCACCAAAGTCAAGCAGCAAGACAGGAGCAACAACCACAACACCGGCAACACCAGCAGCCACCAACACCCCTGCATGGTGCTTGCTTGCTGCAGTCGATTTAATCCAGGCCGCCACCACCACTACAACCACACCCCACACTCTTTTCCCTGAAGAAGCAGCAGCTCAATTTATAAATTATAAAAGAATCAAAGAAATCAGAACACAGCAGCAGCAGTTCTTGTAGGCGAGAAGTATATGTACAGTTTTGGAGCTGGGGCTGTATCTAGAGCTGGAGGAAAGCAATCGACAACTACAATAGACGATCTTCCTCACAGACGAAGGTTTCCAAGCGCAGGAGGGAAGAAGAGGAGGAGAGGAGGAGCAGCAGCAGCAACGCGCAAAGCACAACGACGCAGCGCACCACGTAAAGGCTCTGTTCTTTATTGGACACTGAATTGAAAAACATCATTTATGCTGACATTGTGTGATTTGGTCTGTCTCACCATATCACACAATGTCAACTCACACGGTTTGAAAAACAAAAGGAATTATTGGGGTATGTTATGACCAATCCAAAAATCCTCAATTGTTCCTAATTTACATTGTTTATTCTGGGGCCATACTTAACCCATACTTGATCAAGTTGTGAATCACATATTGCAATCCTAATTCAATGAAATTCAATTTTCATTTTCATACATTGAAACAATTGTATTACTTCTTGGTTATAGTTTTTTAAAGCATGCACATTTTATGTGAAATGTTTGCAAATTGTGATTTGTTTCAATTTTTTCATAACCAATCAATAGAGATTGTGTTCAAAGATTGAATTATGATGTGTTGTTTTTAAATGTTGCATTTTCATTTGAAATGTATCTATCAACTTCTTTTCATCTTCTTTTTTTTGCATCAATGGTGTAAGTTTTTTTTTTTCTCTTCCTTAAATAAGTCCACGATGGTGTAGTCTAGAGTTGGAGCACATGCAAGTAGTCCAACCTTGATATCGATGAATTGTACAAGTTGCAATCGATTAGATCAAATATTGTGTTCATACTAATATTTTTTAGATATTAGTTGTGTTGGTGTTCAAGTTTGATAAAAAAAAACTTCACCAAATTTCATGCATGACATATACATTCAAATTTAATGGTGTTTGGTTTATGTGTGAGCACACACATATCTTCTCACCAAATTTTATGCATGACACATGATTTTTCATATTTCATTGATGTTGTCTTGAATATATTTGGTAGCTTCATCTTCTTCTGTATTATGCTTGCATTCACCATTATTAATCGTCTCTTTTTCATTGTTGATCAAGGGTTGGTTTCTCCTTTCACTATTGCACAAGTTTTTTTGGGTCATGAGAAGAAAACATCTTCATTGTTATTTCTAGTACAATGTCCAATGGCTTTGAAAGTTATGAAAACATAGGTGAGGTGCAAAAAAATGTTTTACAAAACAGGATGTGGTTATGGGATTAATGATATCAAAGAGAATAGAAAGAGTTTTCAACAAGAATATAATTGGGAGCTTCAAAATGATCTTGTTTAAGTTATACGAATAGATGCAGTATACTATAAAAAGTAATTAAATCATCTTTATAGTTAAATGTTGCCTTGGTTATTCTAACATGTGATGTTTGGAATGATAGAGCGGGCAAAAACCTAGTGGCAGTAAATCATTGAAGGAACTTGTAAATTTTATTATTATCATCCCCCACCTAAACGGTGAATGGTATTATTGAACTTCATCTTAATGAGACCTTTTTTGTTGGCATGTAGCTTTTGCTTGTGTTTGGTTTATAAACTCAAAGAAAATTAGAAACAAGGGCTAGGGATACTTCTTTCACATAAAAAAATCTTAAACTTTTATATCATTTTCATTTTAGTTCCCCATTTCATTGATAAAATATGTGTTAATATCTTAAAATGCATCTTGTAGGGGCAACTATATGCATTGAAGAATGTGGCAAACTATTTTATGGATTTTCATGTTGACTTTGGAAGCTATTCTATCTAGTACCATGTTCTCATGTTGTAGAACATTCCACCTTTTCCTAATATTCCCTATTATACACAACAACATAGTCTTTGAAAGAATCCAAGAAAATATTTTTAAATGACATTTCTTTAACTACATACATAATTGAGAAATGGTTCTTCATCCCTTTGTGGGAACTTTTAGGCCTTTGGTCTCCTTTCCAATGGTGGCCACATTCAACATGTTTGCTTGCTTCATCTCCCAATTTGGTTTAAAGGCCTTGGGCTAAGGGCTTGCATTGTAAATGACCAATCAACCAAACATTGTCGCCATTATTAAAGTTGCTTTGATTAAGGGCTCTACATGTTTCAAGACATGCAGGAAGGTGAATGCAAGCTATAGTGGCTCACTTTTTGTGTCCCATTGCAATTTCCTATAGGGTGTAGTGAATTAACATGCCATTAACATGTCATAAAACCATTTATATGCACAATTGGGACTTGGTTTAAAATTCTCAACTTCAATAAGAAACTATCTATATAATTTGTGCACAAAAAATGTGCACCCATTATGTAATAATGAACTTTTGAAGTGAAAACATATAGACTATCCCGACCATCTGCACTTCCCATACACATGAAACTTTCAATATCATTTTTTGAGAATATATCTTACAGGGACTTAATATTTGATAGATGAAAGGAAAACAAACATAGATTTGAAAACTTCATTACAATTTAGCTTTAACCAAAATACAGTTATGGATTTTTGAACATTACAACAAAGTTGTCTTTTCTACCCCTAGTTTTATGACTAAAATGACATATTTGACATAGCCACCTGTCCAATATGACTAAAGGTACTATGTTCCTATACATTTTCACCCCTACCCACTTGTGAACATGTCTAATATGACTACGTTGTTATACCATTATAGTCATACCAGACATTTTTTTACATGTTTACAATAGAGTGCCTACTTCACAAGTCACTAGTTCTTGGGTGACTAATATTAGTCACTGTTGATTTATGCGTGGCAAACAACAAGTTACTTATGCTAGATTTTCAATCATTGAAAGTATTAGTGGTTGCTAATTGTGTATTTATTTCATTAATTTAATCTATTTATTGAAATAATGGACCTATCAAATAAATTTCATCTTGTGAATAAATTATTCCATATCATTTCAAAATTGCCCTTAATTCGTCTCTTGAACTACATAATAATGCAATTATATATGTAATTATATTAATTTTATCACTCAAGAAAATTTACTAATGTTTAAAAACAAATTATCATTATGATCACAATACAAAATTAAATCAATATTTAAAAATTGAATAGATCATGGAACTCAATGATCTTAAGATGAAATGTGTTGTAGTTTGTATCTAATAACTTTATCATAGGCAGCAAAATGTAGAAAATGTTTGTGAAGACTTATAACATGAGGTTTAGAAACATAATCAACCTACAACAAAATTGAACCAATTAATTTAATAGTTCTACCTTACTAACAAGCATTGGCTTCTACTAGTGCCCAAATGAAATGCATGATCGATCTATAGCAGAATTTTTAATTAATTCTATAAATTGCTGACTAACATTAAAATATACTACCCAAATGAAGTGTTAAATGAATTCATGATTTAGTCCAAGCATTAATTTTGACTATCAGAACTTGTGTAGTCTTTTTAAATGTCATTTATATCTTATCCCTTTTCATTAGCATCATTTGTAACCATTTCATTTGCATGGACAACAGAACCACCAACAACAATAATTGGTTGGATTGCTTCTGGAATTATAATTGGAGCTTGAAGATTGTTGTATTCATTAGCACTGTTAATTCTAAACATATCAATATCAACGAGGTCAATTTGAACTTGGTCTGATATGCATCTCCCACGAGGATCCTTACAAATAACAACCTTCCAACCTCGTTCCTTTGGGTTTAATGCAAAAAAAACTTGTTTTACATGAAAGGGGAAAGCAAAGGATGCATTTGAAATGGGGATCAAGGAAGAAGAAAAATTCACAAGGGTAAAACCATATTCACCATGCTTGATTATTGCGCTACTCCCATTGTAATTTGCCTTCACCCAACTGTACAATAAAACTACAGTTTTCAAGACCTTGTAGTTTAATTCTAATATCTCTTCCACCCACCCCACATACTTTAGGTTTGCAACAATAGGTCTTGTGTCATTTCATCTTGATATGCATACTTATTCAAATGTTATGGCTACACCACTATCACAAGTGGCCAAATGTTTTTCAGCACTAGACACACGAATGTGATTACCAAAAGCATACATAGTTTGATAAGATCTAACTTCCAAGGTAGGTGGCATGGACCTGTGTAGTATGTCCTTATCAATCTACTCCCCACCTTTGACAATTGAATCAATTACAATCCTTATCCATTCAAGCAAAGGTGGCACTTCCTTGAAATGATCTAGGAACACATGAACCCTTTATCAAACCCCACTTAAAATAAAATTCAACGCCTCTCTTTGTTTCATTCAAAAACTTTCATGTTGTATTTCATGTCACATTAAATAAGAATGATCATTTAAAACATTATCAAATTGTTATGGCACATGGAAAAATTGATACACATATTTCATAAAAAACATATACATTTATTAGTAATTTCTTGCCTAGTGATATATGGGTGTATGTGTAGCCACTAATCAAACATTAAAACACATGTATACAGATCCACATATTTGGATTACAAAAATGAACCTACAAAAAATGGTTTCTCAACTATCAAACTGAATTCTAAATGTGAATTCTATTTCTAAAATTATTCAATATTCTTGAATGACCAAGCTCTTTCACACAAATTAGTTACAATTTATAAAATATATAATTCCTAAGAAATCAATTATCAATTATTATTTGATATCATAGACAAATAATAAAAAAGATATGGAGTTCAAATAATTAAAATGTTGTATTAGAGTTTAGGATTTAGGAGATTACCCATGCCATGTAGCCACCAACTTTACATTATGAAACATAAATGAATGAGCCATATCTCAAAAGTTTACAACCATTGGCCATGAACGCCTACCTCCTTCAAGCACTTCATCAACTATTGTAAGGTCTTCTTTGTCATCCCAAACCCTTTCCCTTGTGGCCATAAAATCTTACAAGTATTCAGTGCAAAACCTTAAAGCCTCTTCCAATGCATAGCCTTCTACCATGTTTCCTTCCAACCGAACGATATTTCGAACATATCCCTTCAATGTCTTCATGTAACATTCAATAGGATACATCCAATGAGCATGCACAAGCCCACAAATTTCTAATTCTTCAACTAAATGGAATAACAAATGGGTCATGATGTCAAAAAATGAAGGGGGAAACTTTTGTTCTAACAATACTAGGATAAAGGTCACATCCTTCTTGAGCTCCCCCATCGTTGTTGGGTTTAGGATCTTTGCACATAGCTTCTTGAAAACACAAAACAAACGAATAATGGCCAACTTACAACTTTTTGCCATAAGGTGTCACATGCATAATGGTAATAAATCTCACATCGTGATGTGATGGTCGTGTTATTTCAACCCCCTCAATTCCCCATCTTTTTGAACTGAAAACTTCACACTTGACACATAACCAGTAGGTGTTTTCAAGGCCAAGAAAATTTGCAAAAATATATATATTTTTTCATTTGATAAGTCATAAGAGGCTATGGGTTTAATGAACCCACTCAATGTAGCTTGTAGCCATAAATGGCTTTGCATACCACAATCTTTGAGATCTTCCCTAATGGCCACAATGTCTTTGTTGCTAAATATTGTTTTCACAACATTTTCACACAAATTTTTTTCACAATGCATCACATCAAAGGTATTGTGGATCAACAATTCTTGCAAAAGAACCATCTAGCCATCAACTTTTGATATGCATTGGTTTCTAACTATTAATTGTTTGCAACCATAATATCTAACAACCCTAAATCTTGACTTTGAGTAATTTTCAACCCATCAAATATGTGTAAAGAGTTTAAAGGTATCAATGTACACCTACCTCCTAATATCACAATTCAAACAATATGTTGTCTTTTGATTCCATGTTGATGCACTAGGTCAAGCCTACCTCACGTTCAATTTTGGGGGTTTGCTAAAAACAACTCTTGTTCATTCGTTGCTGCAATTGTTTACGCTACAAACACTTTAATGGGTGTGGATCAAGTTTTAGTTCTTCCCTTGAATCTAGCTTGAGCTCATATATAAGGATGATTACATGGTAAATACCTACATGCCCCTATATATACCATCTCCTTTAATTTCCTTACAGAACAAGCTTTTGTATTTGGACCACATGGCAAACATCCAATGTGTCCTTTAGTCACACAACCTATAAATAAATCATAAGTTGGAAAGTCATGTATGTTCCACATACACATGATTTTCAAAATGAACTTGGTGCCAAGTATGCATCAAAGGCATCAATGCCTTTGCATAAAAGCTACGACTTTTCAATTAGGGGCTACAAATACACATCGACATTAGTAGATGTGCAAGATTCTTTGCCAGGGATGATTAGGGCTAACATCAGGAAATAACATTTAGTTATAAGCCACAGAGGCAAATTGTAATTTAGTAGAACTACTAGCTAAGTTGAATGTACAAAACTAAGGTTTCAAAATGGGTTAACTCTGTCTATTGCCAACCCTAACCTAATTCTTCGTGCATTATTAACAAATTCTAGCCATTTTTTAAGAATGTGTTTTTAAGCTATAGAGTCTAGAACACTTCTAACCAACCCATCTGCTGAAACATTGTTCTTGTGCCATGTGCACAATTTTGTTAAAGATTTACATTTAAACATACTTACAAGTTAAAGGAAAATGTTGCAACACCTTCTTTGGAACAACCCTTGACACCTCCATAAACCTCAAGGTTTTGCACATGGGACATACATTTGCATGCTTATAGTCTCCTTGGAATAATACAGACCCATTTGCATGTGTGTATTGAATCATAGCTCAAACCAAAGGTTTTGATTAACTTGTAGGCCTCATAGCTTGTTTCTAGTAGCTTATTGTTCTTTGATAACAACTCCTTTTGTAGCAAAGAAAATAACTTGTCCACAAATGTGTGAGTGACACCATGCATTGTGCTCAAATTCAATAGTAGCAATGTTGCAAACAACATGCTTGTGACAAACTTTTCATATAATGGGGTTCTTGCCTTGATGGTGAATTCTTCCATTAAAATCTCATGTTCATGTGGAACATCTACCTATGGTGTGTTGTTTTCCAAAGGTGGATTGTCAAAAGCAACTTGATTTTGAAAAACGTCATGGATTGCATCATATATTCCAAAAGCTTCAATGACCATCCTATGTATTTGCATTTCTGGATCAAGGGTAGGTGGGTAAGCCTAGACACACATTTATGGCTTGTATTCATCCTTTTTGGTGAACCAGTTCCCTCACCAATGTAGTATTCTATAATTGTCTCTTCAACTTGTACCTATTGGCAACCCAATCAATCAATCAATTAGATTTAGTAATTTTGTTGCAACTCATTTTGGGTAATTATAATAATGAGAATGTTTGCAAAATATAAAACTATTGACTTCAAACTCATGAGATTATCATCAATGGACCTTTAGACTTTGAGGATGTTTTTTAGAGTTCATTCCAGTCATTAATTCCACAAAATTATATCATACACGTTGTTAGGTGATATAGCACGACAATTTATACAAGTTTTTTTCCATGAGAACATTAGCCACTCTCTAAGTATTGTGTTTTTGTGCATTTATTTCCAAAATCATCCATAAGCAAAAAATTTCACACAAATGTTATAGCAGTAGTACTAAGGAAACATTGACAATGCACAAATTTTGAATCTTTTCTTTTAGACTTCCTTGCCCCTATTGTTCCATCTCTTCATGTCTAAAAACACTAATTCATTCCAGGGTATCATAAAACTTCCACATCAAATTCTTTCATTTAATTCCAAAGTAAATAATGTCTACAGAAAAAAAATTGTGGCTCATTTCCACTCAAGTCCTACTTACTTTTGATTTTTCCATTTACACACAAATTCAATTAAAAACCTTAACAAATTACTAAAACAAATGAAATTCAATCATCACTATTCATTAAACCTTCAATCTTTATGAAATGAAATATCACAGAAACTCACAAACTTATCGAACTATGAAGCTTTAAAATTCCTTATAATACTAACTTTTAATAATGTGAAATTCATAATTTCCCATGACATAAGCTTCCTAAAACATAGAAAAACTTGGGCATACATTAATACAGGTTGGAGTACAATAGAAGATGCTCAGTATCTCACATTCAAAATAGGTTTAAAATTGAACTATGCATAAAACCTCAAAGTTTAAACATGATAAATTGAATTTTGGATCATTGATTTTTACAAGCAACAATCTAATTCTTCCAATGGGGCTCAATTGTTCATAATTTAACACAATATTTTTCAACTATAAATTTGAATTGAATTAAATTTCAAAATTGCATCCATACTATTATTCAACTAGAAATTACTCATTATATTGAAAACTTAAATATTGAATTGAATTTTTTAGTTGCAAATTTGAACATATACATTAAAATAACTGATGGAGGAAAAAAATACCAAAGGCCATTGAAAGAAAGGATATTGACTATGTTGACGTAGGTGTTTCTTGATGGTGATGTGGGTTTGGTGCCTTGCACCATGGCAACATTTACATGGGCATTCATAGCTTGTCAACCCTTGCCTTTGTGCCTCTTGGTTTTCAATTTAATACAAAAGATGGGGATCAATTCCCTCATTCATTGCTACTGCCTGAATTTTCTACATGAATACCAACACTCTAGCTTATTTCACCATTCTTCACCCATAAACATATGGGGGTTAGTTGCAATACACAAATAGGTCTTGCAAGCCAAGTATTTCACCTAATCCTTTCATTGTTTCAAGCAAATAATTTGGTACAATAATTTAGTTGGATTATATCAACCCCTAAGTACAAAGCACATGCACCCTTGTTCTTATAGGATATCCAAAATGCATCAGTGTTGTGTACGAGTTCAATATTTTCACTTATTTATGGCAACTTGTTTTCATTTATTTTTCATTTATTAATAATTATTTGAATAATTTGCAAATATATATAATTATGTATGATTTATGAATATTTTGACAATAATTTAGTAATTTTGGGCAATGTTGTTACAAAGCCAAACTTGCATTTGGTGCCATTTTTCACTAGTTTAAATTAAAAGGAAATATAAACAAGTTTAAGGTTTTGAGAGTTCACATGTGAGAGGATTGATTTGAAGTCAGAACTGCGCGTGTGAACTTTTTGTCAAAATATAATAATAATACAAGTTGAAATCCAAATCGATGCACCACATTGAACATGTGTTTTCAACTATTTTGGTGCACCTACAAGTGGGAAAGCATTGGGGTTAAACATGTGGCACAAAACTAAGAGCACTTTCAACTACTTCCACTTCAAGAAATAAAAGTTGTTATGCTAAACAGGAATAGATGTAGAATGTAATAGTGAAGGAGGAAAAAGTGTTTGTAAGAAAAGTTCGGTTTTGAAAGAGCTAGGAAGGGATTGCATTGTTTTTGTTTACTCTATATGTTGTCAAACACAATGCAACATGGGAAACAAGGAGGGTAGTAGGATCGATTGTAAAAGTGAATTGTAAAGGAAGCTGCACAACCTCCAATGATCTACAGCTCCAAATAAGACTATGAAGAAGTAAGGTGTTGCATAATTGTTACAAACGAAACAAAATTGGACGTTTTTTTTGGTCCTCGTTGGAGGCAAACAATTGTTTTTTCAATTCCATTTCCATTGTATTTCAATACATAATAATTGTGAGCTTGTTTTGCACATGTTCCTGTTCCAAAAAATTGTTGCAAAGAACATCAATTATTAAGCCACATTTTTGTGACTCGAACTCTTTTTTAATTTTCTAGTTTTGCCACCTTCGTATGTGCTCAAGTTGTTGCAAAAATACATCATTTTTTGAAATGAATTTCCCATTTACACAATTTTGAGATATTGAGAAAATTAACCTTAATCATTGGATCAAATCACAATAAACACCGGCCCTAAATCTTAGCCCCTATATTTTTTTTTCATATAATGAATTGTTGAAAATAATCCATGTATTTCTTCATCCATATAATGCATACATTGAATCTATTCCGACCAACAAATTATTATAATTAAAATATATGAACGCACAATCTAAACCCTTGAGATTCAAATGTGAACCTCGAACACACATCCTTTCTATTCCTTCGACTCTTTTCTCATGTTTTTTATTCTCTCAAGTTTAATGTTTTTTTGTTTGCAAATTACAATTCCTTTTTTTTGCAAAAAATCTAATTGGAGATTGTCTTTTTTATTTTGTTGTTGTAAGAAACTGGTGTTAATTGAAGTTACAGATTTAATTGGAGTGGAGTCGAAGTGGCCTCAATGAAAGCTTCTGTAGTCCACACTACTTTTTGGTGGCAAAGCTCCACCACCTTGCTATAACACTTGTTTGCGTAAACAAGTCCAGCTAGCCCAACAACAAGAAACCTTGGTTACAATTTTGTGGTAAGAATAGAAAGGGGTCAAAGTCTAACCAACATTCTTCCAAGTCTGATAAAGATTTTGGGGAGGAAGATGTGAAAGATGAGCCAAAAGAAAGGACTTCTTTTTAAGATTGAGATTTAGGGTGGTTTCACATGAAGGCATATTGCATGATGAGTATTAGCAACCAAGAGCACTGAACATAGAGGATGACAATTTAGAATTAGGGTATGGCTAAAATTTGACCAACAATCTTGGAGTGTATTTGTTGGATCAATGTGCATGTATAATTGATAATGATAAAATGCTTCACTTAAGGATACACTTGCCCAATGTACAACATTAAGTTGTGTGTTCTACTTAATTTTGATTATATTCTTGGAATTGAATCACAGTCTTCTAAATCCTTAGAGGAGGGAAAACGTTGGCAATGAAGGTGGTTGCCCCCATTATTGTTCAAGATTAGTGCATGCACACAACTTGAATGTTGTAAATGGGATTGCATAGAAAATGTATAATTGGAGCATTCTAAACAATTAATTGTATTGATTGTCCTTAAATTGAGTTCATTGTATTATTATTTAAGAAAATTGAATTGTGTCGCATAAATATTGAACCCAAAAAATTACATCCAATCGAACATTATAAAAATATGCAATAAAATTAATTTTGTGCAATTTTGCAAGAGAATAAGTTATATTTGGTAAGAAGAGATCTCTTAATTTGTAGCAATCTCACAACAATGAGTTTTTTGGGAAAAAATTCACTAAAAATGACTTTAAAAATCTAACAACGACCTCCACTAGGGTGAAAATCCTTTAAGGTGTACCACACAGGATTGAAAAGGCCTAGCCTTTAATATAGTCCTTTTTTACCCTATATTTTGATCCCCATAAAAAATAATGAATCAAAAGTTCCCAAAAAAATTTAAAATATTATATTTCAAACCATTAAAATTCTAGATTCCATCATAATCATCCATAAATGTCTCTTTACATGGTAAAAAGGACTAGGTAAAAAAGATAGGAAAGGGTGACGATGTGACAAGATTTTGGTACACCTTAAAAAATTTGGACCCTCAAAGGAAATTTTTTAATTTCAAAAGAGGTTGTCACCATATTGAATTTTTAAAAATACTAATATCACTAGTGTGATCACTTAAACATTGACAACTATCATTAAAAAAACATTGTCCAAACTATCAAATCACCAAATGGCAATGAATGTGAAGGGTCTGTTGCCAAAAACACAATGTTCTTAGTTGTTTAATTGTTCCATTTTGGAATGGTCACAACCATTTGATTTGCCAAATGTTCTTCATCTTATGGTTAAAGATTGCTAAGGTTATAAACTTAACTAAGAGGATGTAAACTTGTAACCTAGGGGTAGTGATGGCTTGTGAATTGTGAATAACAATGGCTTGTTCCAAAATCCAAATATGTGAGTTGTGAGAGTGAGTAATAACTTACAAATGTTCAACAATGAACATTTGAGTTCATGAATCATACCTTGCAACTTCTAGTTTGTAAATTGTGTGCACATTGTTGTTCATTCAAGTAAGTTCTACTACTTGCAATGCATTTGTAAACTATATTCACAAAGATTAAAAAATTGGGACTCATGAATTCTAACATCAATTATGATTTTTTTAGCCCATATTTTGTAGATGTCATTTTGATTAAAAATTGAAACTCTTCAAAAATTTAATAGGTATTGTGCTTAAACATCTATTCAAGGTTTTAAATGAATCATGGACCTATGAGTCGTGACATCTTCAAGTGCACCATGCGTGAAATGTTCAAGGTTTGTCACACATGGTCATAGATTCATAATATGAACTCATGAGTTTGTTTCATTATGCGCATTGTTTTTTGTTTTTAAAATTTTTAGTGTATAAATAATTTCTTGTTTTTTAGACTTTGTAAAATCAATTTCTTGTTGTCTATCTCAAATTTTGAATTTTTTGTTTGTAATGTGCATGTCAATTGAAAATACAAAAATATGGGAGTAGTTGAAACTTGATATATGGGCAAGTTCAACTTGATATGTGGGCAATCAAATTTTGGTGGTGAAGCTATAAAACATCATTAGAATCTAGAATCATGATATGTGGGTAGCTTTAGCTTGATATGTGGGTAGTCAAATTTTGATGGGGAAACCATAAACATCATAAGAATCTAAATCATGATTCTATAAAACATTTCCAAGTTTTTTTCAAGTGAAACTTGTATACATGTTTTTTGTTATTTCTTTTGGTTGTTTTTGTTTGAAACTTATTTGTGGTCAAGTTTTTCAAATCAATTTAGTGTGCCATAACCCCATAGAAGCTTGCATCAAACTTTGCATATAAGGTTTAATTTGGTTTTAGGTTTCTTGCATCACCCCAAAAACCTATTGTTTTAAAATCATTTCCCTTAAAACTTTAAATGACCTCCATGTACATTTTGATCCTTATGTTGTTTCATCAAGCAACATTGTCACTATTACAAGTATTATAGATCTAGATTAGGAACTTGAATTAAGTTAAAACTTGCTATGAAGAAAGAAAATATGAAGTTAGTTGAAAATTTTAAGATGTTTGGGCAACTTGATTACTATGGGCAAAATTTGTCCTTGGTGGGGATGGTTTGGTGAGTTTTGTAAGGTGCATAATCTATTCATAAGTTGAAGGTAAAGGTAAATTGTTAATTCACAAAATTGATTATTTGCTAAAACATTCAATTCAAATAGGATAGCCATTTTTGTTATGTTAGGGGTGAAAGCAAGGGAATTATACAAAAGTAGGGCGAAAGCATTCTAGGGTGTTTCATTTATGGTAGTGGGGTGTTACCTTCGAAGTCCATATCACAGTGTATTTGGAAATTTCTTAAAATGTGAATATTTAGATCTTATTGAAATTAACATCTTTTCCCAATTCCAATTTCATTTAAGGATGTTATAAGGATTTTTTTTTAATTCCTAAAAAATAATTCTAAAAAATCAATTTTTATGCTTAAAAGAACTCTTAAAATAATTGCAGTTTTTCAGATTTGGAAAAAGTCCATAACATAATAAATTAAAATCATATTCCATTCATTCAATGAATCTTTAGTTTTGTAAACAAAAATTAATCTAGATCCCAAAGTTTTAAATACATGGGACTTATATAATATAAGATAAAAGTCCATATTCATGTGTTTTGTAAACATGACAAAAATTGTTGCCAAAATTCAAAAGTGCATTGCTTATTAAATGTCCATGATCTAGATGTGTTTTTTGCATTATTGGAAAGTTAATTGTGTTAACTTCATGTAAGTGACTCCCTATTTTGACATTTCAAAGAAATACATATTTAAAATTTTTAAAGTATGTAGGATATACAAGAAAAAAATACCAATGTGATAAAGATATTGGGTCACCATAGTGTGTAGTCACCTAGTAAGAAGTGTGTGCCTGTAAAAAATTAGGTTTTATTCATTCAAATCACTCTTGATTCTGTTTTTCATCTTGTTGATAATCAAAATTTGGTTTCTAATAAAAGAAAATTTGTCCGATTTGTTGTCATTCTATACTTGTTATTTCATGGCAAACCCATGATAGATTTTGAGAATATGAGGTGTTTTTTTGAATTACTCAAGGTTAAGCATTGCCCAAAAAAAGAATGGTGTGATAATGTAGGTTGGGGTATGGTTAAAGCTCTCCATTCCATTGGGAAAAAAACTATGAAACTTGATTAAATAAGGTTAATGTGTTTACTTTGATTTGTGATGAAGTTACTTCAATTGATAATTAATCTTAGCTTTCAATCTATGCATATTATACCATTCAAAACTAAACAAAGGCCCTTATATTGTTATCCCTAAAACATTTAATGGATGGCTATAATGTAGCTAGTTTGATTATAACAATAATGCAAGCAATTTTGATCAATGGAAGTAATTTAAACCCTAATTTCATTTCCTACAACTTATGCTTTTTGGTATTAATGGGGTTAGATTATTTTCAAGGTTGCTAAACAAGTGTTATTATTTAATTCCAATCTCAATTTGTTCCATTCATGATTGGTGTTCATTGCATCGCGCATCGAACAAATGTATGATTGTCCAAACTTTTTTCGTTTTGCCCATGGTCAATCATCTTGAAACAATCATGTAGTCATTGTACAAATGTTTTTCAAGCTCTCCAAACAAACATTTAAAAGTAGTTAAACTAAGGGAGATCATGGAAACGAAGGGTTTGAAGATCTTGAACAACATTGAGACACATTGGATTTTTATGTTAATGTCACAAGCATGAACATCACTTATCATTTGCATCATTGCTTGCACCAACATAGTTGCTTGCATCATCATTTATATTATTTGCATCATCGTTTGCATCACTTGCATCATTGCTTGCACCAACATAGTTACTTGCATCATCATTTGTATTATTTGCATCATCATTTGCATCATCATTTGCACCAACATAGTTGTTTACATCATTGTTTGCATCGTTTACATCATCGTTTGCACCAACATAGTCACTTGCATCATTGTTTACATCATTGTTAATTTTCAGTTAACTCCTAGTTCATTATTAATTAGGAAGCTTCTCAAGAAACTTCTTTGAACTAACTTTCTAATGGAGTATAAATAGAAGTAGAACCTCCCATTACTTTTAGTTTGTTCAACATTAATTTTGGGTATGTTTTCTTATCACAACCTTTATTTTCATACGTTATCGAAATAAAGTTCTATTTGAATAATCTTTTAACATATATTGTGTTTTTGCCTTGCATATTTGTGTTTCTAGTCTTGGATTAGATTTAGGCTTACATTTCTTGTGATTTGTTTTCCTTGCTATGTCCTTGGTTTAGCTCATATTCTTGTAGTTTTTTGTGCCCATGACAATTTGAACAAACTCCCATCAGGCCTATGCTTATTCTTGTGGTCATTATAATTGTTTTTTTTTATTTTTCTTGTGTGGAAGTCGAGTGTGAATTAGCCTTTTACTTTAAACATAAGTGTTTTCAAAAGGTTATGGATTACCCACCTTTTGAACGTGTTGTTGAGGTTGAGGACCACCCACCTCTTGTCAAATTTTTTATTTACATATTTCTTTGGCCATGTCCATTTCAAGAGAAAATAGAGTTCCATCCATGGAATAAATTCTTGTGGCCCTTAAACATATACAATAGGAAAATCAATTTTTTTATGAGTCCATTGCACATTTATAAAGAAACTAAACATTAGCAATTTTGGAAACACTTTGAAGGAACCATGAATCAACCTACCAAAGAAGTTTGATGGCACATTTTCAAAATTTCGAGGTTTTGTCAACCAAGTTCATATCATCATCCAACTTCATAAACATTGTTATCCAGATGACCAAATTCAAGTTGGATTCATTGACACCTTATTATAAGGGACATCTTTAGCATGGTTTAAACCTTTTTTGGAATGCTAATCTCCCCTTTTAAATGACTTTGAAGCATTTCTTGAAAACTTTGGTGTTTTTTTTGGTAATTTTGACAAAGAGTGTACAACAATAAATAAGTTGCAAGCTCTTCACCAAGGATCACACCCAACTTTTGTGTACACTTTTGAATTTAGATAACTAGCATGTGACAGTTCATGGGATGAGGTTATGCTCATGAGCCAATTTCAGTTTGGACTTCATGGAGATGTGAAGGACCTTTTATTGACCATGCTTAATCCCATGACCTTAAGTCAGGCAATTGTGCAAACTATGCATTGTGATAATCAACTTTTTGACCATTGACAAGAGAAGTGTTGGGAATCGTCATCATTATTGAAGCAATTCCCAACACCCATGTTGCAACCTAAACATATGGTGTTTGCACCTAATGACAACCTTATGCAAATCAACAAGACTTGATTCAAACCACTCACAAAACAAGAGAAACAATGTCCACATGTAAATAATTTCTGTTTATATTGTGAAGAACCAGGCCACATAGCTGGTGCTTACCCAAAGAAATGTGTTCAACATGTAGCATGCGCCACAACTTCTACCACTACCCAAGGGTTAAAAGAGAAGGGAAACAAAGACGTCCAATCTCATTAGGGATTGTGAGATTAAACCTTAACATCATGTGTTCAAAATGGTCTTACCTTGTCTTCAAAACCAACACCTTGTTTTTGTTGCCCATCATGATCAAGGGTGATGAATCGACAACTATGCAAACCAAACACTTCTTGACTTAGGGGCATTTGCATGTTTCATCGATAAGGAGTTAATACAATAACATAATTTGGTGTTGGTGGAGAAGGTGACATCAGTGGTGGTCAAAATGATCGATGGTTGAAACCTTTTTTTAAAACCTGTAACAAATGAAACCAAGGCATTGATGATAACAATTGGGTCACAAAGTAATAAAGTTGATTTCAATGTCATTTCATTTTTGACAAACCCTATCATCATTGGGTTATCATGGCTTGTTTCGCATAATCCTTGAGTGGATTGGAAGATGAAGAGTTTTCATTTTGAATTAGTAAACAAAACTACACCAAAATATGAAGCTTTTCCAACAAGCACATTGGACTTTGAACATGATTTTGCATGTGAAGACAAAACAAGAACTAATCAACACATGCAAAAACTCAAACGTGAAGGAGATATTGGGGTTACCAAAGATCTAAACATTTCAAACCCTTGTCCATAGGAGCAAGAACATTCGTGTAAACAATAAAGAAGGGAGATGCATTCTTTGTGTATGCCATTCCAACCCGTAATCCTAGGATGCAACAACATGAGATCCTTATTCAGTACCAAGACTATGAAGATGTTTTTGAAAAGAAAAATGTAAGACACATTACTTGAACACAACCATATGATTATGCAATAGATTTGGAGGAAGTAGCACAACCTTTGTTTAGACCCATTTATAACTTGTCATAGGACAAACTCTCAGTGTTTAAAAAATACATTAATGAAAATCTTGAAAATGGGTTCATTTGACATTCCAAGTTTCTTGTTGGTGTTCCAATCCTATTTGTCCAAAAAAAAAATGGATTTCTATGCATGTGTGTCAATTATTGTGGATTAAATCAACTCACCATCAAGAATCAATACCTTTTGCCTTTGATATTAGGTGTCACGAGCACAAAAAAAAACAATAATAGGAACTAAACCAAAGACATAACAAGGAAAACAAATCACAAGAAATGCAAGCTTAAGTTTAATCCAAAATTCGAAACACAAATAGTAAGACAAAGACATTGTATATGTTAAAAGATGATTCAAACATAACTTTATTTTGATAATGTATGAAAACAAAGGTTCTGACAAAAAAAAACCCAAAATTGGTGTTGAACAAATTGAAGGTAATAGTTCTACCACTATTTATACCCCATTGGGGACCTAGCTCAAAGACTTCCATGTGTGCACCGACTAAAGAAGCTTATTAATTTAAAGAAGTTTCCATAGAAGCTTCCATGTGTGCACCAACCAAGGAAGTTTTTTTGAAAAGCTTCTTAAGGTATAATGAACTAGGAGTTAATTAAGAATCAATGATGATGCAAATAATGATTTAGGTAACTATGTTGGTGTAAACGATGATGCAAGTGATGATGTAAGCAATTATGTTCATGTAAACGATGTGTGCATTTGAAAAAACGATGAATGGAAAACAACATTCAGAATTTGTTACAACCATTTTGAATATGTTATAATGCCCTTTGGCTTTATTAATGCATCTATTGTTTTTCAACATATGATGAATGATGTATTTTGTGAGTATTTGGATGATTTTGTGGTTTGTTACATCAATGACATCCTCATTTTCTCAAAAAGCATGGCAGACCATGAATGCCATGTATGTTTTGTTTTGGAAAAACTTTGAGAAGTTGATCTTTATGCCAAATTAGAAATGTGTGAATTCCATCAATTTGAAGTGGAACTTTTTGGTTATATTATTTTGGAAATTGTGTTCACATGGACCTTCATAAAGTTCAAACCATTGGAGATTGGGCTACCTTAGTTTTTGTTTGAGATGTTCAATGTTTCCTTGGGTTCACCAATTTCTATTGACAATTCATTACACACTATTCCACGATAGTCACCCCTCTTATTCGTTTGACTTGGAAGGATCAACCTTTTTCTTGGGGAGTTGAAGCTGAAAATGCCTTTCAATTTTTAAAGGTTTCTTTCACAATTCCCCCACTTTTGATTCATGTAAACCTTTCCAAGCCTTTTGTCTTGGAAATGGATGCTTTTGACTTTGCATTAGGCACTATACTCTCACAACCAGGAGAAAATAATCTTCTTCTTACAATTGAATTCTATTTTCATAAGTTTTCTCCTGTTGAAATTAACCATGATATTCATGATAAAAAAATCTTGGCCATCATGGATGCCTTTGAAAAATGGCATCATCTACTTGAAAGAGCTCAACATGAAATCACTGTGTATTATGATCACAAGAATTTCCAATATTTCATGATGGCTTGTGTGTTGAAATGGGCATTATCTTTGTTTCAATTTCGATTCGTGATTACCTACCATCCAAGGCGACAACAAGGGAAATTAGATGCATTATCCCATCGCTCATACCTCGTGCCTAAGGAGGGGGATGCTGCCTATGATTAATAATGTGACACCATTCTCAAATTTGAAAACTTCCGGTTTCAAACATTGTTGGTAATTTCTAAGGATAAGACCTTCCTTCAATACATTCGTGAAGATCTAGTCAATGATTTTTTTGTCATTGTTATTAAAAATCATCAGAAAAACCTTCCTAGTGACTTTGACAAATTTGAGTTTTGTGATGGTCAGTTGTATCATGATGGATTATTATACATACCAAAAGGCTTAGCGTGACTTTAAGTTCTCCAAGCTAGACACAACACATTGGTTGTTGGCCATTTTGGATTCAACAAGACCATGGAGTTAGTGTTTTGTGACTACTAATGGCCACAACTTTGGAAGTTTCGTGAAGGAATTTGTGGGTTCATGTGATATTTGTGTTTGTGTAAAGAATCTTCATCATCCCTTTCATGTACTTCTTCAACCACTATCGGTCCTTACTTCACCATGGTCTTTGATTTCCATGGATTTCATCATGGATTTTCCACAATCTAACTCATTTTATTCCATTCTAGTGGTGGTGGATCATCTCACAAAAATGTCTCATTTTATTCCTTGCAACAAATCAATAATTAGTTAAAAGATAGTTAAATTACTCTTTGATCACGTTTTTTGCTATCATGGACTTTTTGAAGACATTGTTTCTAATCATGGACCTCAGTTTGCATCCAAGTTCTGGAAGCGGCTCTTTGAGCTATTAAGTGTGAATGTGAAGTTATCATCATATTTCCATCCCTAAACAAATGGGCAAACGAAATGGGTCAATCAAGTCTTGGAGGATAATTTACAATGTATGATTAATTACCACCAAGATAATTGGTCGGATCTCTTGGTTATGGCAGAGTTTTCTTACAACAAATGATGTATTCAACAATGCAACAAACACCATTTTTTTGCAAATCATGGCTTACATCCCATATTTGACATCCAAGGTGTAAACAATGTCGTGAATCTTATAGTTGAGGATCGAGTTGCATGGTTAACAAACGTTCGAGCACAACTTATATCCAACCTTGAAGAAACTCGAAGTCAATATAAGGAAAATGCTGACACACATTATAAATAACAACCAAATTTCAATATTAGAAATCAAGTTTGGCTTCAACGACAAAACATCAAAACAATTTGATGATTGAAAAAAATAGATTACCAAAAACTTGGTTTGTTCACCAACGTGAAACAAATAAACATAGTGGCATTCCAATTCAAGCTTCCAGATTCCATGAAGATTCACCTCGTGTTTCATGTTTCATTGTTGGAGCCTTACGATTTTTCTACCATTTTAGGAAAAACATATGAACCCACCTCCACCAATTGTAGTTAATGCTGAATAAGAATACAAGGTTGAGGATATCCTAAATTCAAGGATATCACATCATGAGTTATAATATTTATTTCATGGGCAAGGTTATGACATTAATGGACATACATGGGAACCAATTGATAACTTATGAAATGCCATGGAAAAAATGAAAGACTTTCACATGTGGTATTGGAACAAACCTAAGGCCGTTCTTTGTGGGATTCGTCGTTAAAAGGGGAGGTGGGCTCATCTTGCATCATCCTTTGCACCAACATAGTCATTTCTTTCATTGTTTGCATCGCTTGCATCATCGCTTGCACCAACATAATCATTTGCATCATCGTTAATTTTTAATTCACTATTGGTCAGTGCACACATGGCAACTTTTATGGAATCTTCCTTGAATTAGATCCCCAATGGGGTATAAATAGGGGTAAAACCTCTCATTACCTTTAGTCTATTCAACACCAGTTTTGATTACACTTTCTTATCATAACCTTTGTTTTCATATGTTATCAGAATAAAGTTATATTTGAATCATCTTTTAACATATACTGTGTTTTTGCCTTGCATTTTTATGTTTCCAATCTTGGATTAGATTTAGGCTTACATTTCTTGTGATTTTTTTTTGTTGTTGTGTCTTTAGCTTAGTTCCTATTCTTGTAGTTTTTCATGCCCATGACAATTAAGCCCATTCAAACGAATGTTACAAAAATATTGTCCATTGTTGTTGAAAATGGCACTTGATACAATCTAAGTTGTAAGTTGCTTTCAACTTGGAACATTTAATTGATGTTGAAACTCTCTTGAACATTACTTTTATTGTCTTTTTTTTAAGCACCATAAGAATATGATTAAGCTTGCACAAGCATGAAATGTCTTTGTCATTGATTTGGTGCAAGTAATCAAGTTAACCTAAACATAATTGCATGAAATTTTTTTTGATCCTTTTACTATTTTTAGATTTGACTCATGAATTTGTATTTTCCAATCTCTTGTAGAAGGTAAGCATGAGACAATTTTGATGAAGTGGATTATATATTTGAATGTTAAACAAACCACATCTAGGTACAAGCTCGAGATTCTAACATGGGGGTGAAATGGTATGTGATTAGGGACATTTTGAAACAATTGTGGCAAATGTCAAACTCCAATGTTTAGAGGTGGTTTCAAAATTAATGATTGAACTACACACATGTTTTTCACATCGTGAGTTATATGAGGCATTAAGTATCATGTATCTTCACTATTGGTTGCTTGAAGGATGTGATGAATCATTCAACACCCATTTGAATGTTTGAAAGCTTTCTTTTGTACCAAAAACAAGTTGCCAAACATGTGGTTTTGGGGTTTTATGTGCATCTACCTTAGAAGTGTAAAAATTCATGTTCAAAATTAAAATGAAAAGTAATGCCAAAGCTACTTTGGGCCCTCCTACTACTATTAACCCCCTAACAAAAATGTGGAGGATCATCTCTAATTTTGCCATCCTATCATGCAAGTTACATCTCAAACTATATGAAACTAACAAAAATTGCCATGATTCAAATGTTGGGTTTAATGGAAATGAACGAATATTTAGTAACCTAAATTTTATCAATACTAAGATTCAAAATTGGTTGACTAACAACTTGGCTTTGTGTGTCAGATGTTTAGGCAATCATTTTTTACAATGCATAATTTTCTTTATGATGAAGTTGTGGGCATTTGGCAGTCAAAGAAACGCCAATATTCTTTGAACACTTAAAGTTTATTTAGTTACAAGTTGCTTAGTGCCAAACAAGCCATGTGTTGTTGTTTTGTTTTCATTACCTCAATTATGATTCTATTGCTTTTGGTTGTTCATTGGTTTTCTAACTTGTTATTGTTATATGTGAACATAGAACACAATTTTTAAAGAATTATTGGCCTTTTGTTTCATAATCCTTATTGGTTTAATGACCACTCCCTTCCAAGTCCTTGAATATGTTTTCTTTTCCTTTTAAGAACAATATTAATTTATCGGCTTGCAGGAAACATTATGGGTAGAGTTTTTAATGAGTAGGGTTCGATCCCTCGTAATGTGATCTGATGAAGACTTGAAGTTCTTTAGCAATGTGCCATGAAGCTAAGTTTTCATTGTTGGTTAACTATTTCTTGCCAATTTTGAATGCCTCATTGCATTTGTTTTAGAAGCATCTTACACAAATGACAAATTACCACTTTTTGCTGTTATTTTTCTTCACTTCATTTTCACTTTTTTGCAATCTCAGGGCCGCCTCCTCCCTGCAACAAGAGGGGGCCTTTGTCCCCTAAATGGCTCATTTTTTTTATTACTTCAAGGAAACTCCAAACTTTGATTAAGTTTCTTCTTCTTTTTTATTTATTGTTCTATCTCTATGTCTTGTTCTTTGAGATGAAGACTTTGAGTTTCTTGGTTTTTTGGGTTACATAGGTCCTCCACCAGGTGCATTTATTATTATTGTATGGCAAAATGTCCAAGTTGCAACAAACAAACATAGAGTTACCCATAAAGTATTCAGGATACGGTGTTATGGACTTCAGATCCCTGCTTGGTCAAAGGAGAGGATATGTCTTTAGGGAGAAATTCGTCAAATCCCCCCCCCCCCCCCTCAAAAAAAAAGATTGCTAAAAACAAGGATATTGCTTTAGGGAGAAATTTGTCAAATCCCCCCCCCACCTCAAAAACAAAGGTGCACTTCTTTTTTTTGGTCACATTTAGTCTCAAATTTTGATGTGCTAACAAAAAATAATTAAGAGTTGGTTTTTGGTGACTGTTTAGACAGGTTCTCCATTTCCTCCTAATTCCTTCTTGGAATGCTTGCTACTGACGCAACGTCAGAAATTTGACTAAGAAAAAAGAAAAACACTGGCCTACAGCCTTCAGGAGGTTAGAGCACTATTATTATTATTGTTATTTTATTTTATTTTTGGTTTTTTCCTTTAGGGAAGATGGCATCGCAGGAAACTTTTACAGAGTTTGAAACCCAAGCACCTAAGATACTTCCATCAGTCCTCTTGTTGTCCATTTGGGTCTTCTTTCTGTGTCAGGGATAAATAATTCAACACTTTTGTCCTTTAGTGCCTAAGCACAAAACATTAGGTGTTAAGAAATTAATAGGTGTTAGTAGTATGAATGTTCAATCTTGCTTATTATGAGTAAGGTGAAAATGTGCACCATACTGATGGCAAAGCATTAGGCAAACATTATCATAAGCCTTAACAGGCCAGGGTGAAGTACCTTCAGTGAACCAGCACCCACTTTTGTAGGCCATGGTAAAAATCCCCAAATCCATTTAAATTATACACCACAGATTTACCATGATTACACTAAATTGGGATCTTTGAACTCAAATCCAACAGTTTTTGGGCTTAACATGGCCACTAAGAGGATCTCCACCGGTGCTCAGTATGTTACTCTAGATAATAAAATTAAATGTGTAAGTTTAGCTGTTTTTTTTGGCAACCCCAACAATAAAACTGTAACCGGAACTACATATAGGGGGGACTACTAATAGCAAACCACCTGGACCAATCATTATGATCGACTAATCAGAAATACTAAGCCGCAGTCAGGTCTAATTTATTACACTCTTTTGTGGATGTGCACAACTGTGTTGTGCCTTTTACCAGCCACGGCAAGCTGCACAAATTTGGTGGAGAAAAACCAATTTCCTGAGCTAAACCGGCACATTTTGACGTTTTAACGATACATTTTACTATCTGGAGTTACATACTGAGCCCCAGTGGAGATGCTCTAAGAGAGCTCACTAAAAAAGGTGAAGGTACCAATGTGACTGCTGGTTCACGGGGCCAGGGTCAAATTGTCAACCATGTTGGGAAGTCACTTGGACAGACAATGGTGGATGATATTAAGCCTTTTTGGTTCATTGCATCCCCAATGGCCATTCCCCACACGGGGAACAGCCATTGGGAACACAATGAACCAAAAAGGCTCCAATTAACAATATATCCTGGGATCACAAATTGGTGGAAATATGGGATCAATTGCAGGCACCCATGTGCTCCATTATGAAGCATTTTTGGCCATGGTACACCCTGGAAATGGGTATTGCAATACCACCGACATATAGGTATTTCAAAATTCTTCACCAAAAAGATTTGAGGCATGGGAGCAAAGAATCAATCTCATCTACCACTTCTCTCCAAGTAACTTCCCAACATGGTTGTCATTTCCCCTTGTCTAGCCTTTAAGTTAGATAGATCACAAGGTGCTAGGACAAAAGGGCACCTTTCCTCTACAAGAGGCTTTTTAAGAACACCTACTTAAGGTGTGAGAGTGAGAGGCCTCTAATAGTGTAAGGTTCCTCTTGCACAATACCACCCCATCATCTCCATATTTTTGGTTAGTAAGCCCATGGATGAGGGAATTACCAAAATTGCAAGGCTTGTAACCAATAGCAATGAGGAGATTTGACACCACCAAATGGGAGGTGAAAGTTAGGCTCAAGAGACCATGACTTTAATGAAAACTCTAAACTATAAGAGAGTTCTAATTACCCATTAATTTTCTGTTCGCTATCTTGGAGTGGTGATTTGGCCAATAGCTACTACAAATTGTCACAAACAAATTGGGGTTTCCTGCTCTAAAATCACATCACTGATATGGTGCCTTTATCAAATTAAGTTCCTTACTTCAATTGGTGGAAGTTTCTTTGAATGGGCTGACAATTAAAATCCATATAGCATACATGGTTTTTTTAATCCTCCCAATTTCGTGATATTAAAAAATTCAGATTTTTCTACAATTAAAAAAAAACACTAGAAATAAAATTCCAAAAATTTCCCAATGTTTTGATTCAAAAAACAACAAAATGTATTTAAAAAATGCTGGTAGGATGGTGTGAATATTACAAGGGTTAAACGTTTTCATTGAAATACCTTACCCACTGGGCCATATCAGTCTGGCAACTTACAAATGTAAACTCGTAGGATAATTGGTCAAATTTTTTAAATGTCCTCATTATTGCGGCAGGCAAGAAAATCAACAAACCTTAGGTCAATTGGCCATATTAAGTTGTTGCTCACTTGCCCCCTCCCACATATATTTGGGAGTGTTGCTTATACTATCTGCCACCTGGTTGATTGACTCCAAAAGCTTCCCACCCCCTCCATTAGAGCTTGCATGTCTTACTTTCATCAAACCACCATTAACAACTAAACATTTTGACAGTACGAATTGAAGTGAGAATACATGTTGAGACATGTTTCTCAACAGTGATAGAAAAAAAAGTAAGCAGTGATTTGCATTGAGAATACTAATCATCTAAATGACTTGGAAGCATCTGCAGAGTCTACCTGCGGTGTTAACTATGTTACAGTACTTGTTATGGTACTTAAAGAAGTGACCACCTCTGAAAACGGATGGTAGCACCTGTGGGCTGTCCAGGTGTGACAAGCTACTCGATCACTCCTAGTTGGCAGATTGAAAGTTGCCCCATTTCTACATGCAATATTTTGGTCATCTAGAGAGATGTCATGGACAAATAGTGTCTTGTTATTATGCACAAGTTTCCAGAATAGACAATCTCAATTCTACTACCATATTGCCTAGACTTTGTTACATTATGAGATCCACTACAACCAAACCTATTTGCCACACCACATGGGTGTTCTACATTTCCAATATTCATCTACACAATTCTACACACATGATTTCAATAACTACAAACTAATTCTGGGAGACATGATAGCAGATTTAGCTTAGAATTATTGAAACTAGATTTTCAAAGAACAAAGCAATAAATTGGAAACAAGCAATACCTCTTCTTCCATATGTTTTACAAAGGCCCTTAATGGTTGGGGATTAGTAAAATCCAAATGATTCTTTCTTGGCCCTTAAATGTTTGGAAGAAACAAATCAAGAATTAGCCACCACCATGATGCTAATGTCTTAGAATACTGCTGTAATGTTAAACTTGTAATCTGTGTACCATAATCATATAACCACTGGTAGCATTACATGTGGTAGATATTGAGGCAATAATGTCATATGTCGAATCTTCCACTTTCATCATTTAAAAAATATTGGCTTATCTTACACTTTGGTTGATTTGATTTGGGTGTAAAACATAGGATATCCAAAGTTTAAAATAAGCCAGGTACAGAATAATTAGTTAATCTTCAGACATTTGGAGTACTATGTGCACATATGATGGATGGCCATGTTTCATACAAGTGCATGCATCCATGAGACATTCTAATCCCATTAAAGGAAGTTTTCAATTTGAAGTTTGAACCTGCCATAAAGGGCAGAGTCATTGCAGAAAGAGCAGCTTATTTCGCTTCAAATCAATTTGAGAAAGAAAGCAGCACCTAATTCTTCTTTTTAGTTTATTCATTACAAAACCCAAAAAGAGAAAAACTGCAACAATGTATATTATGATAAAGATAGTCATAGAAATTGCATTAGTATAAGAGTCAACAGAGGGTTGTATAGAGTTTTTTTCCAGGGTATTAAGAGAACATTCACATCCATAATATACACGAATCTGATAAACCATAGATCAAGCATTTAGCAAATAAAATTTGGAGGTCATATTACTAATCTAAATTAAAGATAAGTTCTGACTCAATGAATCTCATGCAAGACGGGAGATCTCAGATCCCACTTGCAAAAGTAACCCTCTCCTTGACAATCAATCATTGGATCTCATTCGCAATACCCTCATTAATGCATGACAAAATGAATATCACATCATCATAAATAGAAATCTTGGACGAATTCCACATGAATGCATCATGTATGGTCACATTGTCATGCTTGAAGTATAGTACGAAATTCAAAAGACATTGTTTTAGTGTCAACTTACATGGTCGACCAAAAAGCTTACAAACTTCTTCAGTTAATCTTGCACGGTTGTTGAAAATTTGGCACCACAAGTGTTGCCAACTCTTGAAACTTGGCTAAAGTGAGTTTGTCAAGGTTAATAATCTAGGTGTTGTGTGTAATGTTGCTAGGATGCCCAAACTCCAACATTTGGGTCTACTAACTGACTGGGACCGAGAACCATCT
>Ga0116227_10004303_pt1 | contig 30912 bp, 27 predicted proteins | sample S1TSphgellanicum_FD_89693 | JGI IMG/M metagenome (GOLD analysis project Ga0116227, IMG submission 89693) | Host-associated microbial communities from peat moss isolated from Minnesota, USA - S1T2_Fb - Sphagnum magellanicum MG | ecosystem: Host-associated > Plants > Peat moss > Unclassified... | reverse complement strand
CCCCCCCCCCCCCCCCCTCCCCTCCTTGAATGCTAATGTACTTTTTTGCAGGCTTTATGTATGTATGTATGTATCGTGCCCTCTCTTTTGCATTGCCATTGCCACTATCCCGAAGATTGAATAATTTCATCACCATGTCCCCATGATGATTAAAAAAAAAGGAAGCTGGATTTTTCATTTAGAGAATTTTCCAATTAAATGATGATTGGTGGGTAGCGGGTACATCACTTCTTACCTTAGTACTCATGACCTTAGGACTCTCTCACGAAGCACCACCACCGCCGCCGCCACCACACCCACACAAACACTAACCACAAGCTGCTACATCACCTACCAATGGGTACACCAAAAATCCCCAACAGGGTTAAAAGAAGAACACATTATAGAATAGCACAACGGCCGAACCTAACAACCATGGGTGCACACTTAGCTTTGACACACTCTAAAATAATGTAGCACAAAAGAGCTTGCTTTGTAGTTGAAGAAGTGAAAAGCAGGCAAACAAATCAATTCATTCACCTTTCTTTGGTTTGGTTGTTGCAGTCAAAACTCCTCTATAATTCATTCTGTTTTTCTTTTACTTTTGTTTCCTATGGCTTGGGAGATTATGGACTTCTGTAACACGTTAAGACCCTAATTGTAACCCATACTCATGTGTTGTCAAGATTGAGAGAAAACATGTCCAATGAGTAGTAGGATAACATCTTGGTGTTGTACCATGCTATGTTTTGGAATCTCTCTCCCTTGCATATTACGGCTGAGGGATATCTATATACACACACACACACACACACATATCCTAAAATATGATTAGAATCCTTAGCAAGAGAGTAGAAAGACATAAAGTCTACACTATGACCTAGCATCCATAGCAAGAAAGTCTAGAAGAGAGAAATAGATATGTTGCAAAGAAGTGTGAAGGATTGGTTGATGGAGGAGGGAGAGGATTGATCCTTTGTCAATATTCAAAAGCTCAAAATATGGTTTGGGCTTTGCATAAAAATGGGGTCAAAGAGGTTCTTTTCAACAACGTGCTCATGGCAAATAATTTAGCCCTTATAAATGTATCCATGTGATCAATTGGTTAGGAATGTGAATGATGGGAACATTTTTTGACAAAAAATAACAAATGTACTTACTACAAAAAGGAGATAGAATTGAGTCTAGCTTCAATGGGTTTATAGGTTGTAGGCAACCAACCTCCAAGTATTAGTATTCTAAGAAGCAGAGATTACTTGAGAACATTGAATATGCATGTAAGAAAGGTTTTGTGTCTTGAAATCTCAATATGTTGGGTTAGTAGTACCATAATTTTTAGTACATAGTAGTACCAAGCAAAGATGGCAACCATTGTGAAGTGGGGAGGATGGTGAAGATTTGGTAGAATTGTTGAAAATGTTAGTGCTCAAAAAGTATGATCGCCAAACTCAAATCAAAACAGTTTGTGCAAAAGTTTTTGCTAGGATGTGTTTTACAAACTGTGCTCTTTTCTTTTCTGGACATTAGATTTCTAGATTTCCTTGATGCCAACCCATTTCCCAGAATTTTATAGAGAGAGAGAGAGAGAGAGAGAGAGAACATTGGAGCAAATTTCCTCATGCATCAATTAAACCCTCATTGAGGATGCTATAGTTGGAAGCTGCTTATTATACCTTGTGTGTGTACCTGACACTTTGTCTTACACCAGATCTATGAGATTGCACAGAAAACTCCACAATAGTAGCTTGAAGGCAAAAACCATTATGTCACTTTGGGCAGACTGCATATACATTGACAAGTATCAGTGCAATTATCACCTTCTAAAGTGTCACTCACAAAGTATCCAACAAATAATGTATGTATGTGTGTAACAATGTATGTATGTGTGTCAAAATAATTTTTGGGTGAATGAATAGTTAGGTAGTAAAAAAAAGTCTTGTGTCCTGAGTTTCTGTCTCATTGTGTACTAGAAGCAATTGGAAGACTTGGTCATGAAGTTGTTGCTAGCACTCAATACGCATCTTTGAAACCCTCTTTCCTGACCGAAGCTTGAGTGAGGATGAGTTCATTACATATTATATGAGATTGCCCCTTTACAATCTGGCAGCTAAAGTCGTAGAGAGGTGCTACATTAGAAAGCCAAATTTAATGGTGCAACATTAGTAGTGTACTATTTCACACCCTCGAAGCTTTTTCAATATGAAGGAAAAAAAAAAGGGCAATACAATCAAAGCTATATTTTCAAGGACACTAAGGAAAACAACCATTGCATTCTCCATGTCAAAATGGATCGATATAATAGTGAGAAATTTCATACCAATTGGTAGAAATTTAAAAAGCAAATGTTCACTCGGGGTGGTGTGTGTGATTGCTAAATGGATCCAAAAAGATTGCGGACAAATGAACATTATTCTATATTCACATCCTTCAAGCATTCCAACACCAAATTCAAAAATTGCATTTCTTTGCATTTCTTTGTGTTTTCTTTATAATTTCTCCAGAAATTTAAAAGTACATGTTAATAATTTCTCAATATTTTCTGAATTTTATTCCTCATAATTATTTAGTGCCCGTTCTATTTACTCTTTTCAAATTGGGCTTCACATTGTTATGCACTATAAATGATGACTACCAAACGATGGAAAAAATGAAATGATTTTGTGAAAATACTGAATAATCGTGCATGCTACTTGAATTGAATTGAATTCAAATTTGATTGAAGAGGAATGGGATGCAAATTGATACATAAGGCATTAACAACCGTGCTTGTGATTTTGGTGTTGGTGGAGAAAATTAAAAACTTTGAAAAGATTTAGATTTGAAAATACAATTTTCCATTCCTTGAGAATTCACTAAAGATGTTCCAATTTGGAACCGTATCCAAAAGGAAATTTATGAAACCTAAAGTTGCTTTACCTAAACTAAGTCAAATGAATCATTGTGACTGAAATTTCCAATGTTGTGTCATATGTGAGCACCCGAAGAGAAACTTAGCTTTAAATGGTGACAAGCTTCAACAACCTATCTCAAAAGTTTAAAAGCTAATAGGAAAAATGCCCCCTTTTAAAAAAAAATCCAAAGTAGAAATGTGCTGAAAAAGTTCCAAAAAAATTTCAGGGGAAAATTTGGTGATTTTTCTTTTTAAAATAAAGAGAATTTTTTTATTTAAAAAAATCTTTTTGCCATTTTTTTTTCTGTATGAATATTTTCTACTTGCATGTTTTGTATATCGCCCAATTTGGCTAAATAGCAATTATGGCTGACCAAGTATGGGTTGTCACCTGAGACCTCTTGGTGAATGAGGTGACGCCACGCCACCAAGTTCCATAGAAGGAACCTGCTATGATCCTGGAATGTTGATGTTCATGATGATAACCGCCTTGTGATCTCCCGCATGTTTATGCCTCTAGCCTCTAGTAAAGATATACCCGCACAACTCAACCAAACAATGCTTACTACGTTCGTGACGAGAACCCTTCTGCAACCAAGGTTGAGTTTCATGATGATATTGATAACCGCGTCGTTTACGTTGAGGGTAAAATCACGCATCGTAGTTCACGACGACCCCTCCGTTGTCGTGGGCCTCGTGATATCCGTTTGTTCAGGTTCATTGATTACGCCCACGTCGTCGTTTACGAGGACGCGCAGCCCTGCCCGCCTACAGCCAGCCTCTCATGTGATGAGACCGTGTTCTGTTTCCCCCAGGACGTTGGCGGGGCTCACGAGGCGTACGCCACTGGCTGGCCGGCGTAACGGGTTCATGTGCGCGCGCGGTGCAAGTACCCGGCGCACCGGTGCCGGAACTTACGTTCGCAGCTCTCACAGTCGGGTGGACTTTAGGCGTCTCCTTCCTTTGCGCGTCTTCCTCGTCGTCACGCGTTTCCACGCGCCTTCCCCACGCGCTTGCTTTCCCTCTGAAGCTCCTGCCTTTCTTTTACGGTTCACAGCGTAGTCCGTCTCTGGGTACTAGTTACTTATATGCATCTCCTTCAACCCTTACGCTTCTCTGCCCAAGCTCCTGTCGCCGGTGTATCGTTTTCGTAGTCTTGCCGTCTAAAGCTACTATTGTTGTTCGTTTTTGAAAACGACTACTAGTGTTCTTGGACACACACACACACACACACACACACTCTCTCTCTCTCTCTCTATTTGTTTGGTTGATCAAAGCTAAAGCAGTGAACGAGCAGGCCATAGCCTTGATTCTAGGCATATGTTTCAGCAAGTCTTCAAAGGGCGGCAGGGCCTCGGAGGGAGGAGATGAACACGGACACCCCTAGTACTGTACAAGAGTGCACCCTACAAATCAGCAAGTCAAGAGAATGTCGATAACATGTCAGTAATAGAAGAGAAGCGAGTGGCTATTTGGTTTGTGGTTGCAGCTTGGAGACTACGAAAGCTGTGATCGGATGGTATTCGGAGTGTACACAGGGTTTAGGGTTACCTCGCAATGCTTTCAATACTTCCCGTGCCCTCCAAGTCCGGAAGTGTTGAAAGCATTGCAAGATAACTTCACGCCCTACATATTCAGCAGCTTTGTGGTTGGTTGCAGTTGGAGACTACGAGAGCTCAGATCGGATGGCAGAACGGGAACAGGATTTGGGGTTATCTTGCAATGCTTTCAACACTTACCGTGCCCTCCAAAACCTGGAAGTGTTGAAAGCAGGGCAGGGGGAAGTGTTGAAAGCATTGCAAGCTAACATCATACCCACATATTCATGGGTTGCATTTGGAGAGACTATGATAGCTCAGATTGGATGGCAGAGCAGGCACAGGGTTATGTGTTATCTTTCAATGCTTTCAACACTTCCCATGCCCTCCAAAACTTTTAGTGTTGAAAGCAGGGCACAGGATGTGTTGAAAGCAGTGCAACATAACATCACACCCATACATATTCATCAGTTTGCAGTTGCAGTTGGTGACTTAAGAGAGTATTCACAGGATTTATGGTTACTTTGCAATGCTTTCAACACTTCCAGTTTTTTCAACACTTCCCATGCCCTCCAAAACTGGAAGGGTTGAAAGCATTGCAAGATAACACGACACCTGCAGATTCAGCAGCTGTGGATGTGTCTGGTTTCAGGCTGGCATGGTGTATTACGAGCAACTCACTGGTCTCATTTCTTTTCCAGGCCATTGCTTGTCGGATGGCAGAGCTGGATTTGTCAGGCTTAAAACCTAGAGCTGCCTCATCAATTGACCCTTGGGACCCACCCAATTGCTAATGCCCTGGATGGAATGAAATCCAATCAATCTCTACAGCGAAATCCGATAAAATGGCAAGGCCCTACCAGTGGGTTTATGTGAGCCAGCACCTACCAGTGCACCGTCCATTTGGAAACTCATTACCACATGGTTGTGGATGAACCACAATTCCAGCTTTATCAAGGTTGAACATTGTGAACCCATCTTGCAAACCCTCTTCCTTCTACTCCAGATTATGCAGCTGATTACCTGAGGCATGCAAACAAGTATGCTAGGTAAGGAGGTCGAGAATGAAAGTGGTTTCTATGTAGGTAGGCAAGTAGGTAAAGCACTCAGTGTCTACTTGGTAGCTAGCTAGATACATGTGGATGGTTATGGAACGGTAATGTAAAACAAAATGTTTCCTATCCACATATCTTTCCTGCTGGGGGGTACTTGGCCGCAAGAGTGGGAATGTCCCAATCTGGAGGGTGATACCTCATGTAGAAACCAAACCATCTACCACTGCCTTACACCAAAAAGGTTTGATAACTCCTCACACCAAAAAACCTTAAGTCAAATGAATCTTACACCTTAAAGACCTAGGTCTAAAAATCTTACACCTTGGATTTGTAGGGCCGTAATTCTCACAACATAAATGTTCTGTGATGTTTAATTTTGTATAAGGTTCCCTCCAAAAAATCTATGAAATGATGCCCAGGTTGTAACCATGTATGAAGCTTTGGTGGGATGCATTAGGTTAGCAACAAGAAATTTGTGTCATCAAAGTAGGAAGTGTAATGGAAGATTGCAGTAGTCATAATTAGTTAGGTGAAGAATGGCACCAAAAATCTTGTAAAACATTTGGCATTGTAATGATTTTGGGTAGTATGGAAAGTAACCTGGAAAATACAAATGTTAAGTGACAAATTTAACTTTTGAGGGGCAATTCAAGTGCTTCAATACATGTATATCAAACACAAGAACACATACAACAATAACGCATACAATCACATGAGTTTAGTATTGAAAGTCCCAAAGAGATGGAGAGGAAAATGGTTGTCATCTCAACCTCATGCAAATCCACCACTTCAAACTTAAGGACGAGTATTCACATTCTCTGGCATAAATATGATGTCTACGGATGAATATTCACATTCTCTGAGGGATTTGTTTGTGGAATACTTCAGGTGACAAAACAACAGTCTGGAATGTCATCAGAACAGTATAGAAGTCCAGAGAAATGCGGTTTGACAAGACCAGTGCAGTTTAATGCCATGAAATTGTTCACCTTATTCCTCTATTATGTATGTCCCAATTCTTTGGAGCTATGACAGCCATTTACCAACAAAAATATTTTAACAAAGATACCAGCAACAATTTTCAACTATAATCACAAACAAAAGAACAGATTGTTCATTACATAACAGTAAATATAACAAATATGAGCACAGCTTGGAAATCATAAGACATCAAAGAAAATCTCAAGCCAATAATATTGCTAATGTAAATATGCTGCATAACATGGAGGTAACAAACCCCATAACTAGTCACCATGATGGTTACCATCCCATGTTGGATGTCTGGCACAACATGTTGTAGGATGAAAAAGCCCACAACAAAAAACAAGTTTCAATCCTCGAAAGTCAGTCACAATCTGTGTGGCCTTGACTACTACCACAGACAGCTACAACTATGCAATAGAAGCAATGGACGACAAATGATCATGGATGTGAAAATGAGAGATACCAGAATAGCTGAAGAAAAGTTACCCAATTAGCCCAAAATATAAACAACACATTATTAGCATTAGCCTCCAAGTTACCATTCGTTTTTCATTTGCCTCCAATCTTACTGGACAAAATGTGTTACATTGAAGAAATTCACACTCAAAATCAAAAGCTGTAATAAGAAAAGTGCTTATCTTATTGTTATTCTCTTTAATGCTCATAAAAGCCAACAAGAGTAAATCAGGGTAGTCAACATTCCGATGAATAAGGGGTCCAAATACATCATTTTGCACAGCTCAAAGAGCAACAAGATTCCTAATAAATTTGTAGTATACACACTTGCTTCCACCCTCCACTGCTGCTTCATGGTATTGCACAATTGTGCATTAGGCAATCATGTGCAATACACACAAAAGCCCCCACCAAGGACCTTTTTTCTTCTCACAGAATCTCATCAACAAATTCATCAATATCAAGATTTTCCAGAGGTAGTTGATGATCTTCATGCTCTCCAGCAATGCTTTCTTCCTCGTCCTCTTCTTCAATCAATCCCTCCCCACTATTCCAGCCAAGCCTTTGGGATCTCACCCTCTTACAGTCCTCCTTACGTGTTTTGGCCAAGGCCTCAGCTTCTGCTTCAGCCTCAGCTGCATCTGTATCAACTTCATTGAACTCAAACTTGACTCGTTCTGCCATTATGCACATGGGACACAATGATGCTTTCTGCATGCTTGCTTCTAGCAAACGCTGCTGGAGTGTACCTGTCTCTCTGGCATGCTTTTGAGTCATCTTCTCCATCTCTCTGCGAATTGTGTTGGCTTCTTGTCCTGCCATTGCTGCTGCATCCTGCAATATGGCATAAACATTTTGATTCAGCATTTGGGTTGCTCATGAAAATGTGCAAAAAAAAGCAATGAAGGTGCAAGGAAATGTTACCTGAGCCATGCACACTGCATCCTCTGCTTCCTTCAATCGCACCAGAAGCTCTCCAGCAGCTTGGACTGCATCAGCTGTATCTCGTAGCTGCATCTTAAGGCCCTCCACCTCATCCCTAGCAGCATCTCTCTCATGTTCATGGTCAATTCTCATGGCCACCAGCTGCTCAGCCTGTGACTCAAACCATCGAGTCTCAGTTGCTGTCACTCCTGCCTTCTTTGCCAACTTTTTGAGGTTTGTAACGCCTTCACGAATTTTACGATTCTTACTCAACAGTCCAATGTGTTTCTCCTGCAGCTCAGCATACTGTTCCAAGAGACGAGCATGTCCTTCCATGGCCATCTCCAGTGCCTCATGTACTTCTTTTGCACACCTGGGGACGAGCATCAGGTACATCAGCATAAGTTAATATGTGCACAAATCACAAGCTATAATCTCTTAGACAGATCTCTGATCAGTGAGCTGTAAGTTTCAACTTACCTCTTTTACCATCAAGCTCCAGCTTCCTCAATTCTAAGAGTTGCTAATAACTTGCAGTTTCCTTAATAAGTTTATATGTCCACAAATCAGAAGCTATATTCTCATAGACAGATATCTGATCAGCAAGCTGTAAGTTTCCAGTTACCTCTTTTCACCATCGAGCTCCAGCTTCCTCCTTTCTGAGAGCTGCTTATAACTATCAGCTTCCTCCCTTAAATCTTCCACAATGGTAAGTAACTCAATCTCCCTTTCCTCCCACTCCATTTGTTCCTTCTCCCAGAGGTGGCCTTCAAGATGCTCCACAGCATTTAGCCCACACGATGATGTTGCCTCTGGCAATGTACAGAGGGCAGTGGATTTTGACAGGTCAGCTGTTGAGCCCCTACTAGCCTTTGAGGTGAGAGAAAGACGGCGATGCTTTGCTCCTAGAGTCCCACATTCAAGATGTGTTTGTAGGTGGTTTCTCAGTTGTTGAATTTCTTGTAGTAGCACGTCTCTCTCACCAAAGTCAAAGAAGGTTCTATAGCGCTCAAGCTCATCCAGCAATCGCTCCTGCTCCACTTTGGCATGTGTCACCTCTGGATGTTTATCAAACTTTTCCTGCAAGGTCTGCAAACAAACAAGGAGGCATTGGGAGACTGATCTTGAAACCTGTCCACAAGCTTCTCCTTGAGGAAATTGAATTAATTTGGATGTGGAGGAGAAAATAACATCATGACTGTACCTTGTGTTCATGGAGAAGGGCTTGCCACTCTTCTGTGAGGAAAGTGTCACTGGGAAGGACACCACCCATGAGGGCCTCCAGCCGAAGGATTTTATCTTCCCGGCTTTGTTGAAGGACGGAGTTGCACTCCCTCTCATTCTTGTATTGCCTCACCTGCACACAAAAATCATCCTAATCAGCCCACATCATTATCTGGAGATTTGTAGAAATGCAAGCTGCCAACAGTCAAAGGTCTTCCAGGTCAAGTCATGATACCAAGCGGTTAAGTTGTTCAATCTCTGCAGCTTGCTGCATCATTGCCTCTTCAACTGCTCTTTCCCTCCTGATGGATCCAGCCAACACAGCCTCTATGGCCTGCACACACAATTAATGTCATGCATCATCACGCTAAATGGGAAGATAAAATCTAACTCAAAAACCTCAAATGTAACTCCAGAGATTCTTACCTGAGCATAATCTGGCCTAGGTGTTAAAGTGGTCTCCTGGCTGTTCCTGGGCCTCTGCATTGTGTCTAGTGATTTGTCAGGAGAATCAGGCAGGGGTGTGTTGATGCCTATCTCCAGCAATTCTGACCATTCTGTACCAGAAGTTATCAGCCTTTGGGGTGATGTTTGGGTGCCGGCATCACTTCTTCGTGTCTTTTTGAAGTCAAGTTTTTGGAAGGAAGACCGCAAATTAGACGATATGGAGTTTGATAACAAAGTGCAGTTGCAGGTGCATCCCATGGCTAATGTCTGAGCACCCTTATCCACAGTCTTTGTAGCTTTGAGGTCTGCACTTTGGAAGGAGAAACGCACCGCACTTGACCTAAAAACACAGTCATAAATCAACAGCATCTTTCAGACTATATAGCAAGTTGGAACAAGAAATAGTTTGATGTTTCTGCTCTCCTAAGAAGAAATTCACTGCACTCAAATTTGTCATGCTCTGTGAGGGAAATTCTATTGTGATCCCACCTGCCTCCTGATGCATGTGACTTGTTTTGATGGTTGTCCAGAATCTGCAGTCCACGATGAAGGCTTGCAGCCAGTCGGTCTCGTGGAGATGCAAATGATTTGCTATTGTGCAAAGAAGATCGTAGGCTGGAGCTTTCTGCAAACGGGACCTTTGGCAATGAGTCAAGTACAGTGCAATCTTCTTCAAGTGCTGAAAGACCAAACATGGGAGGCTGTCTGATTTTCTCTTCTAGGCGGACCAGAAGCTCTTTTGGAGAATGAGTGCATGTAGGAGACTGGAGGCTAGGGTATAGGTCATGAATTGTAGATATGTTCAGTGCTGGAAGGCTAGTCCGTTGAGTCTCCATCACACCAAGTGTTGGAGAGTCAATGTTTGGAGATTCATCATCCCCAACAGTGTCTACTGTTGCACATTTGGATCTGGATTCCTTCTCACAATTTGATGGCCTAACATCCTCTGATGCCATTGCCACAAAATTTGAAAGCTCCTCATCCTTTCTAGTCATATCCTCACTGGTGGCTGCAGCAGGAGAGTCGACATTTGGAGAATCATCATCATCCCCAACATCACTAACCACCACAGATCTCGATCCAGATTCCTTCCCTAAGCTTGATGTCCCAGCCTCCTTAAATACCATCTCTGTGGATTTTGATAGGTCAGTATGCTTCTTGGTGATATCCTCAGTGTTGATTGTAGCATTCAACTCAATGTTTGGAGAATCATCATCCCCTACATCATTAACTACCACAATTCCTGATCCATGTTCCAGCTCTAAACTGGATCTCCTAGCCTCCTTGGATACCACCTCCATGGAGTTTGAGAGCTCAGTGTGCTCCATTCTCATGTCCTCCATAGTGACTACAGCAGAAGACCTAACTGGCTCACTGTCAACAGCTTCATCGTCAATCTCCATCTCCTCATCATTATCATCTGAATCTACAATAGGAAATGTCATTGGGTGGCCCAGGCTGAGCCTCAGAAGATTGTAACTGCGGCGGGCATTCCAACTGTTGGAATACCCACTTCCATTACCTCCTGGCTGACCACTATTCATTTTCATCCGAGTCAACTCATCCTGTAACCATTGCACACATACTGAAATGTGTTACCACTTGAAACAGAAGCTAAACTTAACATTAAACAGTTCAAAGTTAAATGAAAGCCTTGCATGAATGTCTCCCACCTTGAGCTGCCGAATTTGTTCACGGAGAAGGTTCACATCATTTGCTTTCTCCTCATTAATAACTGCCTTGTTTTGCATGGCCTTTGCTCTTTGGGCGAATCTCAAGGTACCCAGAGTCTCACTTTTGCAGCTACATTCAGAACATAAAGGTCTCAACATTCTTGGTGTGCAAAACTTGGGATGAATTTTTAATGGATCTGCTTGGTGGAAAGCACAGCTTTTATACTATCCTGGCAGGAAGGTGCTTACCTACTAGCTGGGGAGACTGCACAGATCATGGCAAGCTTTGCATTACCACCAAGAGACTCCTGCAATAGAAATGTGAGACGGGAATCCCGATAAGGAATATGCCGCTGTTTCCCTGATTGTGCCACTTCTGCCAGTATATTTATCACATTTCTGCACTCATACAGACAAACACCAATTAAACAGATGTCAGTAAATTACATCCGTGGCACTCCCATTGCACTCCACATAGATAACTCAATAATCTGATCTCCAAATGTATGTTACAAAGTTGGACACAAGCTAGTACTACAGAAAGCCAACTATCTCCTTGGTAGAAGTACATGAGCCATTCAGGAATCAATTATCCACCCACCCAAGTTGGGAGAGTGATTTATTGATGTTGCCAGCCTCCTTGAGTCGATCACCAGCAGCACCTGTCTGCTTTTGCCGCTCAGAGCCTGCCAAATCAACTAAATTCATCCTGCTGCTCCTGACACTGCTCAGGCCTTCTCCCACACTCTGAAAGAACATACAAGGGACACCACCATCACCGAGATGTCTTCACTGATAAAAGAAAACTAGCTGTATTTGTAGGCAATACAATTTTTTCCAGCAGAAGCTGCTCAGTCAATATTGTGAGAGTGAAGAAGTTTTTGAAGAAGAGCTTGATGAGATTGGGGGATGCAATACCTTGGAACGACATTCAATGACACATGTGAAAACAATGTGTGAACGTGAACTTTCTCTATTCATGGTTGTTTCACCAACTCTTCTGTTAGCCAGACCCTATCCATGTCCAAACAAAGAAGCACTTTGGTCAGTTGCATGATGACTTCATCACACAGGAAATCAAAATAGATCTATTTTGAAGCTTTGCCAATGCCTAGCAGATGAATGAAAACAATGTAAGAGGAAACCCAGAGGAAAAAAACCTTGATAAGCAGCCGCATGACATCTTTGACATTGGATACATATTCCTCAGTCAAACCATCTACATAAATGCCAGTCTTTGTGTCCTCTCTGATCTGCACACACATAACAGGTATTCTCGAAGGCAAATTAGCTTCAAAATTGCAGTGAAAATCATCCCATGCACAGCCTAAAAGAAGAGCTATTGCAATAAAAAAAATTTGGCAATCAGATGGTCTCCAGAACAAACATGTGGCCTTTATACTGCTTCTTAAACACCTGCCTCTCTGCATTGATTTAAGACATTGATGTGACACAGCATGCCAGTAGAATGCTTACCATTAGGTTTTTCTGTGATGGCTCCAGCAAATCCATGATTTGTTCATGATAGATCTAGAAATGAAAAACAAGTGAAAATTAGGTGTAGGATTCGAGTAAGAATTCAGAACCACAACCTTGACTGTCCCTATTAGTGAACTTAATGTTTAGTGTCTTGTGTCTTTGCCACAGTACCTGTCAGTCTGCCTGCCAAGGGTACCAGTTATCTATGCATATAAACTGTCTACAGTTTCTTTGGGGCACCTGCAGTACCTCAAGAAAGGAGCACCGGCACTGATACCAGAGCTGCTTGTCTGTGTTTTTCTCCTCTTCCTGCATGGGACAAGGAACGTTAACCTTAGTGAGACATGAAGATGGACTTGAAAGTACCACAACTTTACCAAAGATCAGTAGAAGGAGCAAGAGGCAACAAGATGTTGCAGGGGGCACATAAGAATGACATGCAGCAAAACAGACAGTTCAAAGAGCAATGACTGTTATGATAGGAAAAAGGGGTGCTCCAATTGCAAGGGTTCCAGCAAGTTTGTACCTGGTGAATGCGAGCAAATAGCCGCTCAAAGACACGCGGTGTAAGGCCACAGTCCGCAGAGGGTGACAGGTCAGTGTTGGTATCAGGCATTGCACCCCACATTGTGTGGGTTTTTCCACTCCCAGTCTAATCCACATGCCATCAAAATCAATATCAGCATGTGAAACCCTAAGACTCAGATTTGCACTCTGCAATTCAAGACATCCATGATGCTGAAGGATGTTGACAACTTTTCATGGAAACTTGGTCCTGCAGGGCAATAAAGGAGGATGCTCAACCTGGCCATAGGCAAAAATGGAGCTGTTGAAGCCTGCAAGACAATTCTCCACCATTGGCAGCCCTACCATCTCAAAAACCGCTTGCTGACAAAATGCCCACAATGCAATTTTGTCACGGGCTTTTTCACAAATGGCATGTTGTTCTGCCAGGGTCAGTTGAACAAATCTCAATCAGGGGAGCCTCCTGCAAGTTATGCAATATAATGGCAGGAATATTCATGCAAGCTGAGGGAGAACCAGAGGCAGAGACAAGAAAATTCAAGCATCTCATGATGATACTGACCTGAGAAGCATCTTGTCCAGCTACGGCATCATAAGTAAAGTGCTGATCAGCTATAGAGACAGATGTCACTGATGTCTTCTGCAACACAATTTCCGCCTCTTCGGTCTCCTCCTTTTTATTCAACGGTCGCATCCTCACAATGACCTAGAAACCAGAGACCATGAACAAACTCCTCATTAGGTTAAGAAGATTCTCTGCACACAAACATAAGGCATGTTGTAAAGATAGAAGGTGGAGCACATTCTTAAACAAAAGCAAAAGCTTGCCTTGACTCCAGAATCTGTAGAAGAAGCCGTATCCCCTGCTGCTGCTGTGTTCAATGAGAACCCTTCTGTGCTGCTTCCCGATTGTAAATCCCAGTTGATCTTCCTCTTAGCGCTTCCTTGCTCAAAGGATTGATTACTACTCAATCCATTCGACGCACTTCGTGCAGGCGATGGCCTCGGAGGTCTTGGTGGAAGGGAGGGACTGTTCTGCAATGACTCCTTTGAGGTTTTTGTTGCTCCTTTGAATGCTGGCTTGGTTTGTCCAGGGGAAAAGGACCCCTCTTGTACCTGTACAGAGAAGTAAGTATCCACAAAGAACACAGCCTTGAGCATTGATAGATAGAGAAAAGAAAGCGCGTGATGTAGACGTTCTTGCCCTGAACTCGAGAACAGAAGAAACTACGCTCCGCGTTCACTGCCGGCAGAGAAGAGCACAATGTAGGCGTCCTGCACTGACCTCCAGAACAGAAACTACCCTTTCCTCTCTTTCATCAACAAGACCACGGCAGAGAAGAAGCACTTACATTTGCGGAGGCATCCGGAGGTACATTTTCGCTGTTATGTCGAGACCTTCGACCAGCAGCTACAACAGCAGGAGCACTGCTTGGACGGTACGGACCTACATGGAAAGGCTCTCGCTCCTTATGTGAAGAATCCGACGACGGCGAAACCGGACCTCGTGCACTCCTGGAGCGTGTCAATCCTCCCTTCATTTTCTCCAATCCTCTTCTCTATGTCTCTTTCTACGAAACTCGGAGAAATAGAGGAGAAAAACCTCGCGGTAGGTCGACGTGCAAAACCACGACCAGACTTTACCGGCCAAAAAATACCTTCAAAGCTTATATCGTCCGTCTTATACGAGTAAAAAACATTCTCTTCATCATTTTCCTTCTTCACATCACATATAAAAGATCAACAACGTCGAGAAGACGAACAGGAGCGAAGAGACGCAGCAGCTCCCACATCTTCTTCTTCTTCTTCTAATTTTTCTTCACAGCTTCCCCGCCACACCAAAGAAATACGTGCCTTCTCTCTCAACTTTCATCACACAAAAATGAAAAAAAATTGCGAAAAAGAAGTTTCAGACAACCAGACACTATAACCGTCACAATCGCAAGGGAAGGAGGCTGAAGAGCAGAGGAAAAATCGGCCAGAAAGACTACTGCGAGCGAGAAAAGAAGCCCGCCCGCACCAAAGAGCGAGAGGAAATCGCGAAGAGTAACGGAGGAGGAGAAAGTAGCCGTTGCGGGGGATTCTGGTTCAAACGGGCCCTTTGTCGGAACCGCGGTTCGAACTCGCGGTTGCACCGGAACCCGTACTTACCACTTTAGTATATACCTGTAGCAGGCTTCGTATATGTATTAGTATAGCATATATTGTACTGTATTGGTATTGTATTTCATATTTTTGTATTTTTTTTTCTTTTTTTTTTCTTTCTTCCTCGTCTTTATGATCTTTTCCACTTCTTTTCACAAGTCAATTTGGGCAATCAAAAAATTAAATTGAATTAAAAATTTTAATTTTTTAAAATAAAATCATTTTTTTAAAAAATATTTTTGCATATTTGTGTGTAAAACAATACTTATTTATGTATTTTCTTCTTCCTTATATGATTTTTTTCACTTTTCAACTCTGAAATCAATTTGGGCACCCAAAAAAAGAACAAAATTTTGATTAAATAAAAGCACCTTACATATTTGTGTATAAGATAATATTTGTTGTTTATCAACTCCTTCTTCTATGATGTTTTCATATTTCACAAGTTAATCTGGTCACCCCTAGAAAAAGAACTCAATAAAATCCTTAATAATAAAAAAGCACATTATATTTTGTGTGTAATATTACTTGTTTTTAATTTTTTCTTCTTTTATGATTTTTTTATTATTCATTTCATAAGACAATTTGGGCACCCAAAAAAAAAAAAACCAATAAAAATCCTTAAGAAAAAACACATTACCAAAGATTGCAAACAAACCCATTTGTTAATATTTGAGTATTTTCTAAAATCTTGATAATGTTTTTTCCTTTGAGCTCCATTGACCCCATGGTGGAATGCGCACTAAAACATACTTAGGCTATGGTTAAATTTAAGGTTCCATATTATAAATATTCATTTCTAATGTAGGTTTGAACATGGTTTTTTTTTTCATTTTGTCCACATAAGATTGATGACTACCATGTTGCTTGTGGTGGGATGTCAAGGAAGCAACTTTGTTTTCTTGGTGGTTATTTCAATTGATTACACAATAAAGTTATTTAAGGCAAACATGACATCAAAAGCTTCTATTAGCCCAAGTCACAAGATGGAATTACAAAGGTAATTAAAAAATATCACATGGGGCCAATGAGGCCCAAAACACAAAAATGCATCTCAATTCAACATGTTGAATTTCTTACATGTGTGAATACCAAAGAAGTCTTCATAAGCTCCTTGCCTTTTGTTGCTTGGATAAGTTTGGTTAGAAGTCTTCATAAGCTCCTTGCCTTTTGTTGCTTGCATAAGTTTAGTTAGAAGCTTTTTTTTTTTTGGTGGTTTTTTTAGGTTCTTTTTTTTTGTTTTGCAAACATTTAACAAGATTGAGGTTTAAAGGAAAGAAAGGATACATACATGAAAAGAAAGACGTGAGATAGCTTACAAAGTGCATGTGTTGGAAGTGAGTGGCATTGGAATGAACATTTTTTGGGAGATTAGTGCAACCCCGAAGTGCTCAACCAAGTTTGAATGAAAGTTGCTTGTTCCAAGCTTTTCAACAATGCTTCAATTTTGTAACATTTTTTAAAAGTGAAGTTCAGTCCAACATAAGAGATCATGGTTCTCATAATTTTTTTATGCACAAGAAGATGAAGAGGTTTTTATTGTCTTGTTGAAGGTCTTTCCTTTTGGCAAGCATTTATGCTCTTCTTATGGACATTTTTCATTTGTTGCAACAAGGTTTGTGAATTTTTTCAAACCCTAATTAGTGAATGGCTAAAAGAATCCTTGAAGCAATGTGATTTTGAGGCTTTGAAACAAGAAACAAAAGACTTTGTCTTGCCTCCAAAAATCAAAGACCTTGTTTTGCCTTCTCAAACTTTGGAACTTGTGGCTTACACTCCAAAACATCACCATAGCCATGAAAAACCTTTTGAATACCTTTGACATCTACTCCCTCCTCTAATGAATGCATTTGTCATTGAACACATTTTTAAAAAAATACCTATGGACCAATTGATGATGTGGCACCTCTATCAAATAAACTGAAATTAACATCAAATTGTGAATGAATCCCTTTTATGGCATGCCTTGAACTGTGAAATATCACAACACATTTTATGGTTAAACAATTATAGCTCGAGGACTTTTGAGGTTTCTTAAACAACACTTGCAATTTGAAATGAATTGTTTGAAATTTTTCTTACTAAACAATTTCAAATTTTAACATTATGTTTTTTAAGACAATCATGTACATAATAATGCAAGTATGACAACTTTTCAATTATGATCAATTCTAGTTGTATGGGTGATTATGTCACCTTGAAACCATGTGTATGGGTCTACAATTCTTTTGGCATTTCAATTATGATCAAATTTAGTTGTATGGGTGTTTATGTCAACGTAAAACCATGTGCAAAGGTTTGCATTTTTCTTAGCATTTCAATTATAGTCCATTATAATGTTATGGGTGGTATTTTGATCTTGAAACCATCACTAGGGTTTTATAACTCTCTTAACATTCCAATTATGACCAATTTTAGTGTTATGGGTGGTTGTTTATATATATAACCCACACTAAGGTTCTATAGTTTTATTAACATTTCAATTATGACCCATTCTGGTCATATGGGTGGTTGTTAATACCTAATTAAAACTTACATTATATGGGTTGTTAGTTATATTAGCATTTTAATTATGACCCATTTTAGTTATATGGGAATCATTTATACCTAAAACCTACACTAAAGGTTCGTAATTTGGTTGACATTTCAATTATGACCCATTCTATTTGTATGGGTGGTTGTTTGTACCTAAAACCCACACTACAAGTTTGTAACTCTATTGGTATTTCAATTATGACCCATTATAGTTGTATGGGTGGTTGTATATGTTTAACACCTACACTACATATTTACAACTTTCTTAGCATTTCAATTATGACCCATTTTGGTTATATGGGTGGTTGTTTATACCTAAAACCCACAATAACAATTTGCAATTCATATGCCTAAATAATTATGATGTTGCGGTCTCATGGGTGGTTGTGTGAACCTAAAACTCAAAATGCGAGCTTGCAAGTTATAAGGCCCATTAATTATAAACCATTTTAATATGTATGGGTGGTTATGGGAACTTGAAAACTATTTGTAAGTTTACAATACATTTGAGCTTTTAGTTTTCATCCATTTTGGTTTGTATGGATGGTTAGGTGAAAGCACACTATATTGACCCCCTTTGGAGTGTCACATTGTACTATTTTTTTGGATGGTCATTTTTGAACCTAAACCATGTCAAAACTATAAAAAAAATTCACAATGTTTTTGCATATTATAATAATGCATAACCCAAATTTTTAAAAATTAAAAAAATCAAGTTTTCTATATATTATGGTGGTTTAAAATATATTTTCATGACAAAAATATATGTAACGACATATTCAAAAATGCAAATATACTCCAAAAATGATTGAAATGATTTTTTACTTTCATGAAATTTATACTAGTTATTTCACATGTCATTTCACATAATTTAAACCAAATTTGTGAACCATTTGAAAATGTTGATAATTTTAATTTCATAAATAGGTTTTTTTTACGGTTTTGATCATAAGTATGTAGTAAATTGACATTTTCACAAAAAATCACTTGCAAATGGAATGTGACAAATGTTTTGAAGTGGGCCTATTTTTAGATTTTTTTATAAAAATTGTATTATTAATAAAATAAAATAATAATGCAGTTTAAAATGACAAAACAAATTTTGTTATAGTGTGTACATAGAAATATACCCATGGTTCATTTCCTTTACATTAATAGATTTTTTTTTCAAATAATATTAAATAACATTAATTTTATGCAAATCAAAATTTTAAAACCAAAACACCAAAATTTCAACTCAAAATTAAATGGATTACATTTTGTGGAATTCATAGAAAATATACCTTTAGTAGTGGATGAAAAGGTGTCCCAAAGGGGTTGCTATAATGTGCTTTCACCCAATCGTTGGAACTTCAAACTTGAAGGTAGGTTTGTAGTTCATTTGGGCATTATGTTTTAATCCAATCTAATTTATACAATTAGTTTATTGAACTTGAAAGTTGATTGAAAGCTTACAACTCATATGGCAACCTTCAATAGCTTTGTGTTGGGTGTGGATGGGTTTGAAATTTGAAATGCAAAAAATGGGTTTGGAGATTAAATGACAAAATCTAAAAACAATTTCAAAATTTTCAAAAATTGAACTTGTGACTAAGTTTGAATGTATATGCTTGTTTTGGTTTGTTGTCACGATTGAAGGCATGGCAAATTCCATGGCATCAATTAAAGTCATGGAAAATGATGATTGGCTTGAACACAACAATTTAAGGTGGTTTTGCCCGACACAAAAACACCCTGAAAAGAAAATTTATCTAAGCAAATAATGGAATCTCTCCACTTTAACACCATCGCCACATCTTATATATATTACACATTTTGCCACATACACCAAAGGTAAAAAACAAGTGACCCAACTAATTCTTAATGTGGTTTAAAGATTAGTGTATGTTGATTATAGAATTAAATACTTAAACTTTGGGTTAAAATAAAGAGACATTGAAAGATAGCTTATGCGACACTTTGAAAAAATTGAAGACAAAAAATTCCAATGAGGAAGGGAGTGAAAGGGGAACACTTTGATGTGATGAAGTGTTGGAATGTTTGTTGAAACCACAAATGGGCATGATTCAATAAATGTCTTGAAAAGATGCCAAAGTATGATAAATGATGTATCCATAGCCAACTCTAGGTTTCTTTTTCCTACGTCTACTACCTGAAGCTTGAAGCTTCAACACCTAACGTCTTTGGATGATTGGACTTTAAACCATTTACGTGGGATGGTGAACAAATGGTTTTTAAAGCAAAAATGTTACATATCCAATTTAAAAACAATTTAAGGTAACAATGGCATTTTACTTTGCTTTTGCATCCAAGATTTGAGATGTTTTCTTAATAAGTCAAGTGGAAATCAACAATGAATGAAATAAAAAAATCAAGATAAAAAATATAAAGACAATTAAAGATTTAAACATCATATGAAAAGAAGAGTTTAGAACTTTAGACCTTTAATTAAAAATCCCCTTGCTAGCCATGTGCAATTCAATTAGGATTTTAGTCTCCAGCCACTTTGAATGTGACATCCATACACCTCATGTGTAGGAAGTCAGTGAAGAGAATTCCAATTTGCAACAAATGTGTATACTTAAATTTTGTTGAATCAAACTTCTTCACGAGGTGTCTCCATTTTCTTTTCAATTCACTAATCCCCCATTGCACTTGAAATTTAAAACATATATGCATATTGTTGAATGGTTGCATTGCATCATGGTCTTCATTTGGGGCAAATTCTTGTTGCCTTATCTTATGTATAGTAATGAACATATTTTCACCTATGTACCTTGGATCTTGTAAGAAATACTCAAAGTAGTCATTTCCATGAATGTAATATCGACAAATTAATTTCAGTAAATGCTCAAGTGTTGCAAAATGTTCATAATAGGTTTTAGGGTAATAAGTGTCTATGTATACAAACAATCCATGATGGTCAAGAATGAATGTATTGTTCATTGCATAAATATTTTTTCAACCATCAAATTAAATCCTATGTGCCTTGTTATTCCATAATTTTTGAACCTCGACCAAATTGTTGTCAATGAAACCAATACAATTTAGTAACTCCTTGAATTATGTACCCAAGGCAAATTTCTCCTTGGGCATCAACCATCAAATTTCATCTACAAATTTCATCATCATTGCATGATATATGAACATTGCATCATCATCACACACACAAAAAAATTTGACCACTTCCACATGAAGGCATCATACATTGTGACATTGTCATGCTTCATGTATAAAATGAACTTTAGGAGGCTTTATTTTATAATCAACTTTGATGACTCATTCAAAACAATTGGAACGTCCCCTATATTGATGGAGAAATTCAAACCATAACCCTAGAAATTTGACTTCAAAAACCTTAACCTTGACATCAAAACATTAAGCCCTAACTTGAAATTCTAAAATCTGATTGAAAGCCCAAAAATTTAGACATAACCCTAGTAAGAAACTTTCAAAATCAAGTGTAAAAGTCTTAACCCTAACTTTTGAACATTAAACCCTAACCTTAAACCTATGTCCCTAAGTTTGAAAACCCTAAAATCAAACCTGAAAACTTTAAACCCTAGGTTGAAACCATCAAAATTAAACCTAAAAACCATAACCCTAACTTTCAAGCTTGAAAACCCTAAGATTAGATCTAAAAACCTTAACCTTTAAACTTTAAACCCAAACTTTAAACCTTACAATTAAAACCTAAAAACCTTCAAAATCAAACTTAGTTCAAAATTAATGTTGAAAACCTTAACCCTAACCCTTAAACAACAAACCATAACTTTGACCACTTAAATCAAACTTGAAACAGCAAACCCCAACTTGAAACCTTATAGATGAGACTTGAAACCTAAAAATCATGATTAAAGTTCCTAACCCTAAACCCTAAATCTAAACCTTAGAAATCGGACTTGAAAACCCTAAAAATTAAACCTAAAAATTTCAACCCTAACTTCAAGCCCTAATAATTATGATTGAAAATATTAAAATCAAATCTACAAATCCTAACCATAACCTTTAAACCTTAACTTGAAACCTCAAAAATTAAACCTAAATGCCCTACAAATCAAGCTTAAAGATTAAACCCTACGTTGAACCCTAAAAAAAAAGTCCTAAAGAACCTAACTTTAATTCCTAATCATTAAACCCTATAAATTAGACCTAAAACATTAAACCCTAACTTGAAACTTTAAAAATCAGACCTTAAACCCTAACACTAAATCTAAGCTTGACTCTAGCCTATAATTGAAAAATCATATGAAATAGGAAGCTTACTTATGGATCTAACATTGGCTCTTCTTATGGTAAGAGAAGCCAATTCATTGAACTCCTATAATGCAAAAGTTGTCAAATTCTTGAATAATCTTGATGTGGCTCACATTGTAATCAATACATCTCGAACACTAATAGTTGGGTCCACATATTGCCCCATCCCTTCATCTCATGCAAAGTGAAAATTTCATTGGAGTTACAAGCCATTGCCAACACATTTGAAAAATCATGAAATCATGGTGATCCATATCCTTTAGGATCTCCTCATCACTTAAGGTAGAAATAAAACCCTCATTACTTGAAGTAGAGCCATTTGAAGAGCCATTTGAAAAGCTTGTAGAATACATATTTCAAGTTTTCAAATGAAAATTAGAGGAAATTTACAAGAATGGTCTCTTCTTTATATACTTGCCATGAAAACCACACTCTACAAGTTGCAACTTACCTTAAACCTAAACCCTAAATCTTTAAAACCTAACCCTAAAACCTATTAGCCCTCATAGCATAGCCCATGGGTGGACAAGCCCATAGTAATTCCATCTTTGAAATGAGGTCTTATCATAGCTTTACAGAGGCACTACTGCTTGTACCCCAGACTTTGCTTTTGAAGGCTCAACCACTTTATGCCCTTGTAAAATGATCACTTGCTTGTACATTTGGAAGTAATTCCATGTTTCAATCACTTCATCTACGGGATCAAAGTTGGCAGTTTATAGGAGTACAAATTATGTTTCAAACCACCGATCAGTTTCAAATTGCCAATTCCTTCTCTGCAGCTTCAGTTCGTAATCCACAAGATTGCCATCAAAAACTGAATTTCCTCTTTAAGTTTCCCCCTTCTTGGAGCACAAAATGTTCAGACATGTGACCTCAAAACCTTGCTACTAGTGTTTTATTACTATTACTGGTTAGTGCAAGTATCACGCCTTTATCCAGTTCAAGAAACTTTTGACTTGTTGGATCCAAGGGACAGCGTGTTAGAATGCCTTCACTTTGTATTTACAATCCACCACCTGAGTATGAACAACCTTGTCACTCATTGTTGCTTCTATTCACCAGTTAAGAAAGGCAAAAAGTGATGATCTTGTAAGAGATTGTGTAGTAGCATGGAAGTAATCTAGTACCTTTTAAGGTTGAGGATTTAGTTCTGTAATGTTCACCATACTAGCAGGAATGCCCACCATGCATCTTGCATTCATAAATGCCCATCGGCAGGATTTTATGAAGTCCTAAACCCTCTGGTTTTTCTACCTCCCAGGATATACCTGGGAATGTCTCCCAGTTTACCAGAATTTCCAATAGCCCGGCCTTAAGAACTTGCTTTGCATATTTCATAATCATCCCTACAAGCTTCAAAGTCTTCAGAACCTTCTAGATGTCAACAGCAGTCCAAACTGGCAATACAATGTTAAGGACCTGCCACTCATGTGAAACTGCTTGAAGTTTGAAGGCTTCATGGAGGAAACAACCAGCATCTTGCATCTGTTAGTGTAAAAAATCTTCCTTGTACAAAAATCACATCAGGAAATAGTGTGATCACTGAAAGCAATTTCCAGATCCTTGGCTTTGTAAGGACCAATCACCTGGGATCATTAAAGTCAGTAAAGTCCAGGAGAAAGTGCTGCTTATTGTTTTTTCCAAACTAATTTCCATCTCTATGCTGACAGCTGCATAACCCAGAATCCACCAAACATCGTCTTTTCTGTACTTTCCGAACGAAGTACAATGAACCTGGTTTACTTTGACCCTTGAGGAGTTGATTGTTGATGACTCTTCTCAGATCCTGATAAAATTGCTGCCACTGCCCCTCATGCATAAATCCAACAGTTTTCTGGACCTGCAACCTGGACAATATAGTCAGAAGTGGAGCTAGCTGTTGCTGGTCTGCAAGTCTCCCAGAAACACAAGCAGTTGAATGGAGCGTGGTTGTGCCTCTCCAAGAGCAAGGAAATCCTAGAAGAATGTAATTTTGCAAGAAATACACATGGCTCCAAGTACAAACTGAAACTCCAAAAGGCTCATGGCTCAATTTTGATTGAGACTTGGTCTTGGCCCGTTTAAAACATACCTTCTAAGAGGTAGATATAAATTCTAAAGGTGCATCATCCAGCTGAAAAATGCCCTTAAGGCACATCCTTCAGTGAAATTTACAGGATGTCGTTCTGCTAGTTGTAAACTTCTATTTCTTTAGCAACCCACCTTGATTTAATTTTGTACAGAGCTTCAGGCCCACAAAGTGCAGCAACTAGCATTGACAGGAATTATTGGAAAGAATGTGCACCCACCTTCAAACTCTTATGCTTTCAATTTTTCATCCCGCCACTGTCTAACTGCGTGCCAGACCCGTGCTTGCTGGCCCACTGTAATATTGACTCCTGTTGCCTCTGCCACCATCTTCAACACCTTGTACACCCCATCTTCAGTCCCCTCATCTAGTAACACTTCAACAGTGACTTCCTCCAGATCCAAAGCTTCAATGACCTTTGGATCCACTGAAAAACCAAGAAGAAATGTCTCTAGCCACACTTTCTTCAGATCCTCTTGTTGACTTGGTGCACTTGATGGGGCATATCCTGATGAGAAGCCAACAAAATATTAGCATTTTGATCAATCCACCTGCAAACTTTCATCCGTCATCAAGTGCATACAAGTATAAAGCAATTATCATCAGCCCCTCCTGATTCCATCACAAGTGTTTGGTAACATAATGGATGAAATTTCAAGTGCTCACTTATCAATATTGAAAACTGAACTGTATCTAGAGCGGTGAGAATGTACAGAGTGCAAGCCATACAAGTATTCCCTTCCACACATCTATGAGATTGCAGAGAAATCTCCACAACAACACAATTACAGTAACACAACAATGAGAGCAGTCATAACCTTGTGAGAGTTGCTCACAAGGTGTCAGACCTCCACATTCATCATGAATAGCAGTCACAAGCTGCCATAATTACCCACTGACTTCATCAGCTCCCCACACTAGGTGTAGATAAAGCTTAAATGATCTGCCTGTGATTTGGCAACCCACTACACTAAAGCTGTATTTTAAGTTTCTGTCACATTTCCAGGAGTGACAGGATGACTCAGTCATGATGTTGGCTAGCACTCGAGACATAGCTAATGAAAAAAGTCAATAGCAATGTCATTCTAGGGCCTGTGAGGGCAATCTTCAATTCATTTTAGCTTTTCCCTGTACAAGCAAGCATCTAGCCCCAATCCATGCCCTTTGATTCCCTATCTACATTGGGAAACTATCAAAATGAAACAATGTTACTGAGTTGTTCTGTATTGGAATGGGCTATCAACAGCAAAAAATCCCTGATTCCATTCAAAGGTCATTAACCTAATGGGGTGTATACAGTTGAAGTTCATGATCTTGTCAAAATTTCCCTACAGTAATGGAGAACTTATTAGAAGTACGAGCTTTGGGTCCAGGCTCCAGAAGAAAAAAAAGAAAAGGATGACCTTGAAGTAGTTCTGACTCCCTAAGTAGTAATACAGAAATCAATATTGGTTGACTTCACTGTTCACACCAGAAAACACCACCTGAAAGATAGGAATGTGGGGTTCAGAAGTCTAGTTTCACTTTGAAATGCACTCAATTCCAAAGATGGTAAGTCCATTATCTTAGATGAACTAAGATATCAAAAGCAGCCAACCAGTTTACAGGGTCCAATTCTTGATGCAAAGACATGGTTAAAGAGCTGCTTGCTATCTTCCCTTTGTTTGAAGCACTAGGCATTGAAACTCACCAGGAATGCGAGGTGGTTGACTTAGGGGTCGAAACGGTGAAGGAACCTGCAACTGTGGCAGTGGCAATGACAGTGATGTTGAAGGCAGTGGAGGCAGTAAAGGCAATGGAGATGGAATTGAAGAAGAAGCATGAAACTTGATCACAGGGAATGTGGACCGGCCATTGTCTTCAGAACTGTCTACAGCATCCTCGCCTGCACTTGTAACCTGCACCTCAACACTATCAGCTCTGAGGGGTTCAGTAGGTTTGGAACCCTGGAATTCATATAATTTGTTAGCATGGTAATCCTTCACAACACACTGCCAAAAAGACCAATCCTACTGTTCTGGAAAGTTATCAGTGTAAGTTTTCATATAAAATAGTTTGAGAGCCTGGGATAATATGCAACAGACTGTTTTAGAGTCTATGTCTGCAGCATTCAAACAATAGATCTTACAGACTAACAAACAAGGAGTCTGTAATACCAGATACATATAATGTACAGATATGTTGCAACTGTCAACTCAATTTCAGACATAATCTGAAAATGGAACTCTGAGTGATAGTATAAATGGTTATTCAATCCATTTTTTCAAGAGCCTTACCAAATTACTGCTGGGAGTCACAGTTCTTGGCAGAACTATGCTTGACGGGTGCTCCAAAGCCTTGTAGAGGACAACATTAAAGTAAGCAGGAAGCTTATGGATCATTCGATCCTTTCTGTCCATGGCCCAGAAATTGGGAGCACCAGGTCTGCTGTGCCATTCTTTAATGTGGACATAATTTGAGTGCAGAGAATTCCAGCGCTTCTTCAACTGACGTGGTGATCGTTGCATACCAGCGGCTTTGCATCGCTCTGCCATGGCTACCCACTTTCGCTGGTAACTTAAATCTCCACACTTTGAGTTTAGGTGCTTTTGAGATTCTGCATGCCTTGCAGCTATCAAAGTTAAGGTTTCAACTTCAGTCCACCTTGCATTGCGTTCTCTCTTGACACCATTTCTCTCCTTCACCCTCTCCCGAATGATCTTGTCTGTGCACTCACCAATTGTTGTCTCTTCGATTGGAGAATTATCTGACTCATCGTCCATCTTTCCATCTTCTAATTTAGCATCATCTACATTCATGTCATCTATCTTCACATCCTCTTGCTTTGTCTCATCTACTTTTGGATCCTCTAAATTCCCAACCCCAGCACTAATGTCCATGATGTTTGTATCTTCTATGTTCACATCCTCAAGCTTTTGCATCCTCTGTATTGAACCTGTTTTCTCTGGACCCTCCATCTTCTTCACTCAAGTTTACAACTTCCCTCCTCCAAAACCCAAGAGCATATATGGAGCTCACAAGACTGGAAAAAAAAACCTAAGTGTACAACTGGCTACATTCTGCATCTCGCTCTAACCCTCATCGGGCCAATACTAGTCCCAGAGGCTTGCTCTTATCTTCAAACCTAAAACCAAACTAAAAAATCAATGCTCAAGCTTTGTGCCCTGTGCCCTGATCATTCAAGTTCCCCTCATTGTAATTCTGCAAGAGCCCTATTCCTGCACAAGGTTTGAATACAGAGTCAGCAACACCAACTAATGCTCTTCATGCTGTTCAAAAACCTGCAGAAGGATCTCCTACTTTTTTACCTCCCCTTTTGTCCAGCAAACAAAGGTACCCATCAAGCTTTATGTGCACTTTTAGCTTAAATCTCAGATCAACACTTCCTAAAATTTGTTGTCTATATGCCACATGGTTTCATGACAGCTAACGCCAGGACAACAAGAACAGGAGTTTCTCTACTGCGAGAAAGTCCCTGCAAATCATTTTCAAAATCCCAAAATACCCATGTCTCGCAATGCCAGATAATATGCTAAAACTGAAATGCACAGAGAATGTCAGATGTTGAATGAATGAAGCTCCCATATACCACATCAGAAAAAAGCCGAAAGCCCTTCAAATCCCTCAACGGTTCATCTTTTCCTGCTGGAGTTTGATTCACAACTCTCCTACTAACAACACCACTACAAGTAGGGGGAGGTTTTTGGGACACTGAGTACCACCTGCAACGACCTGAGCTTGCTACATACATCCCCTGTTTAGTGAATGACAAAGCGAAATGTGATGCTTTCCGAAATATACTTGTTTGTTCTCTGCCTCCCAAGCCTTGTGATCTACCCTCCCAAGAGTATGAGGAAGGTTTTGATTTGTGGAATGCCGAACGTCTCTTCTTTGAAAGTTTGAGGAAACGAGCAAGAGGCTAAAGGAAGCCCTCACTGCAGAAGATTATTGCTCCGACCAAAAATGCCATAAAATTTGATCGTCTTGCGATGTGGAACAACCGTATCTTTCTCTACCTCTGCAGGTGGAATTCAAGGAGAAGAATCCGAGCAAACTCACCGGAGAAGTCGTCGATAAACTAGCTTCCCGTCCAAACATTTTGCTCAGAAATCCTTCAATCTCCGCTGAAATAATTTCTAGTTATTGGAAAGCCGAGAGAGAGAGAGAGAGAGCGTGCTTCAAGCGTTCAGAATAGTCCCCAGTGTCTCCTGTCGTCAAACAGCCGTTCGAGGCAAGATTCGTGTGGCACCAACACCTGTGCCGTGCCCAGTCCGGAAGAAGGCAGCCGTTGTTGTTTCTTTCTCTGCGGAAAAAAAAATGGGCCACCACAGAACAGAAATTGCGCTTTGAAGCTTTACATTCGGACCTTTTTTCTCTACTAGTTATTCCCCGGGGGTTTGGCAAAAGCGAAACCCCTATTTCACGAGGTGTCTTCCAGTTTCTCTCATCCACTTACACTATCTCAAACCACTTCCTGCACTTGAACAAGAAAGACCTCGTTCGCTGAGTACCCTAAACCCTTCCACACACCTTCAACCCCTTGTCAACAGCACCTCAAATCGCACCGAACGCAACTTAAAAACCAGTTCAAACAAACAAAAATGTATGATGGAGTCGGGGCTACAAAACATTCTTCTGAGCTCCCCCACCCGCAACAACTACCTGTGCGAAATGGGTATCCTTCTTTCACGAGTATCTTAGAGAGTTACCGTAAAAGCTTCTTCCCAGCACTTCTTCTTCCACAAACCCTATTACCTTTTTCTCCCCTCCCAACTCTTTCTCTCTCTCTCTCTCTCTCTCTCTCTCTCTCGCTCTCGTGAAACCCCCCGGCCCCCCCAAAAAAGGCAACAGTTCCTAGGAAAAAAAACCAAAACCAAAGTTTTTCGGCAAAGAGAAATTCGTGGATCGCGCGTCTACGTAAGGTCAAGAAGAGCAGGATTGGAAGCGGTTTACGACTACTCTGGCGATGGTGACAAGCATCAAAAGGGCGAAGATGGACGCAGCGCGACAACAACGGAACGGAAGAGCTTCTTCCCAGCTATGGCCAGCCATTCCCATTTTTTTTGTGTTCATACCGGTGTGTTCTCAACGGAATACCAAAAGCTCCATACTGGTACATGACCTCCACATCAGACCAAATTGTTCCAACCATATGGTGCATTCACACTTGATGTTTTCAATGTAAAATGTAAATCTAGGTGGCGCCCAATGTTAATTGGGTGATAGCTTAATGTTAAGTGAATGTTAGTTTAACATAATTAATTTCATGATAAGTAAGTTTAAGTCTGCAGGTGCATTCACACCTAATGTCAAGTCAGTGTTAAGCGAAAAATCTAGGTGGCATCATAGGTGGCACCCAATGTTAAATGGATGATTGTTTAATATTAAGTGAATATTAACTTCACATAAAATCTTCGTGGTGAATAGGTTTAGGTCCAAGATGACTAGTTTGGTGTTAGGGGACTTAATACTAGAGTCCTTAACACCAAGTGTGAATGCACCTTTAGATGACTAGTATGGTGATAAGGATCTCAACACTAGAGTCCCTAACACCAAGTGTGAATGCCAATGTTGCAGGACTTAAGGTTGCAAGACATTTGGCTTAAGCATGCAAGACTCTTTTTTTTCCCTAGGGATGTGGGATGTTTGGTTTAAATGTGCAAGACATTTGACTTAAGGTTCAAGATCTTTGTCCTTGTGGTGCAGGACATTCATCTTGGTGTTGTGAGACATTTGGCTTGGGGGTGTGAACATTTGGCTTGAGGGTGCAGGACATTTGGCATAAGGTTCAAGACCTTTTTCCTTGCAATGCAAGACATTTGGTTTAAGTGTGTGGGACATTTGGCTTAAGGTTCAACACATTTTGTCTTGAGGTTGTGAGATATTTGTCTTAGGGGCTTAGGACATTTGGCTTATTAAAGTTCAACACATTTTGTCTTGAGGTTGTGAAACATTTGTTTTAGGGGCTTGGGACATTTGGCTTAAGGTTCAAGACATTTTATTTTGAGGTTGTGAGACATTTGTCTTAGGGGCTTGGGACATTTGGCTTAAGGTTCAAGACATTTGGCTTAAGGTTTAAAACATTTGTCCTAGCAATGCAAAACATTTTATTTAGGGTTGTGACACATTTGTTTGAGGGATGTGAGATATTTGTCTTAAGGTTTAGGCCATTTGCCTTAAGGGTGCAATACATTTGTCTTAAGGTTGTGAGACCTTTTTCTTAGATTTAAATACCATTGATTTAAATGTGTAATACATCTTGAGGCATGGTACATTTGAATTAAGGATTGTGCTATAATTATTTGACATTTTGTAACATTTTCTTGTGTCTCAATTCATTTATTGGGACAAATATCATGTTTACCCATTGCAAGAATTAAACAAGGCATCAAGGCACACATGGGCCTTGCCTAGGTTTTGGAAAACATATATAATAAGAGGAACTCATGGCGATGAACTTAATTTTTATTTCAATGATGATGATTTTCATCAGACCTGGTTTAGGTGAGACAACGTTAGGTTCCATAAGTCGTTGTACACTACACAATTATAATGCAGAATTTCGAGTTGAAATTGTTTTTTTTTAAATTTATGAAACATTAATATTGGTTTTTTTGTTTTTTTTTTTTTTAATTTATGAAACATTAATATTGTTTTTTTTTTTTTTTTTTTTTTTAAATTATGAAACATCAATATTGGTTTTTTTGTTGTTTTTTTCTAAAAAATTTAT
>Ga0116227_10004302_pt1 | contig 30914 bp, 19 predicted proteins | sample S1TSphgellanicum_FD_89693 | JGI IMG/M metagenome (GOLD analysis project Ga0116227, IMG submission 89693) | Host-associated microbial communities from peat moss isolated from Minnesota, USA - S1T2_Fb - Sphagnum magellanicum MG | ecosystem: Host-associated > Plants > Peat moss > Unclassified... | reverse complement strand
CGCGCCAGAATTCCATGCCCTTGGCAGCGCCCTGGGCATCCTCTTTCCCTAAGTGGTGCTCTTGAATAAGCACAATTTGGGGGGGGGTTGGGAGAGAGGCGAGCCAAGCCTTAATTTCTTTGGGCTTGGATTTGCCTCCCCTCAGGCCTCTCACGTTGAGGGAGGTCAATGTGAGGGGCTTATCAGTCATAACGAAGCATGTTGCGGGCAGCTGGTTGGCTGATCGATCCCGGGTGTGTGGTGCGGCTGCTAGTCATGGGCTCTTGTGCCTCTCCCTCCTCCCCCTTTCCGTTGTGAGTTGGCGCTGAGTTTTCCTTCTGAGGGGCCATTAGCTGGCTTAGAGTGAGCTTGGTGAACCTCTTCTTTCTTGCTGCTTGGGGGGAGGCCATCAAACTCGCCGAGCTGTTCTTGTGGGCCTGGCTGGCTGAGGTCTCCCCATCCTCTTTCCTTAGCAAGATGTGGGCCGGGGCCACAAACTCCACTTCATTGTTCATGCTTGCAATGTTGTCCAAGGCTTTCCATTGTAGGTGCCTCTTATTCTGAACGCTCAGCGCGCTTGACCCCGTGTCGATGTGGGCGAGGATGGTGCATTCCATCCCGCCTCTGCTTATCTCTTCCGACCACACCCACTCCAGTCTGGGCTGGTTGGTGAGGCTAAGTTTGAACCTTAATATTTTTTCCTCCAACTCCAGCTCGAGTCTTTGGATGAGATCCGCCCACGCCGAGCTGGGAGTCCAATCCACTTTCGAGTCTATGGCTGGTCCCGTGACCCTGATGCATAGCGGGAGGTTTGGCGGAGCCTAGTTCTTCGACTGGACCAGCGTCTCTTTTTGGCCATTCTTGTCCCTTGTCAGCATTGGCCAGACCCTGGCCCTCAAAGGTTCTTTGTTCGGCGGGGCAGTGATGCCAAGCCAGGTAAAGAAGGTAGTGTGCACTTCTGAGTGCATTAGCCCTCTTTTCCCCCCCGGCGTGACGTCCCGTGGTGGGGTCTGAAAGAGGGGTTGGGATGCTTCTTGCCTCGGCGCTGCCCACTGTGGGGCGCTTCTCCTTTTCCCTTGGAAGGTCCATCCTTCCATTGCCTCCGTTTGAGTTCTACTGGGTCGCTCAAACTCTTTGGTTCCTTCCCCTGGGCTGGCAAACGGGTTGGAGCACACCTCCGGTGCTAGTGCTATGTTTCCTTTCAGTCCCAGCGGCCCGAAGTGAGGCTTGGGGTTTGGAGTGGAGCTTCCAGATGTGGGCTGCCCCATGTCCTGATGGCGCCCGTGCGTGGGGGGCTCTGAGGGTCCTCCTTCATCAAACATTTCGAGATCCCTTAGGTCATTGCTAGTTGGCCTCCTTTGGATCCTTTGGAGGGGGGCTTGAGTTGAGTTGCCTGTTTGAGGAATGTCCTGGCTGGCTGGTTGTGTGGGAGGTCAGGGGGGGGCCGAGGCTGCCGGTACCTCCACACTCGTTCTCACCCTCCTCTTACCTTGTGGATTCAATGGAGCTCTTGTGGGCACCATTGGTTTGCTTTCTCGGGCCGCCCCTTGATCCTTTCCATTCGCGTCTGGAGCTTCCCCTGAGCTCCCACTTGTAGTGGGGTTGGGTTGCCTTGGGTCTCCCCGTCCCCATGCTGATTTCGTGGTGCAGGCACGAGCATGGTGACCAAATTTTCGACACTTCCTGCATTGGTTTGGGAGGCCGGAGTACAGGATCCTTTGCCGGATAGTGTTGGAGGTGGGGGCTCCTTCCGCCATGGAAGGGATTCTGATGAATCCCGCAAGCCTAGTTATGTCCTGAACCTCTATTGTCACCATGGGTCTGGCCGGCCTCTTGATGTAAAAGTCGGTAGCTTCGATGTCCAAGACCCCGCCTAGCTTGCTTGCCAAGATGGTGAGTGCTTTGGCATTTCGGAATTGCTCGTGCAAGTCTGGGAACTACACCTTGATCGTGTGCGTGAGGAGCGCTTCCGCTCCTTGCACCCTAGCATCGAAGTCTGGAGAAAACTTTGAGAAGGAGAGGCAAAGCCCACTCCAGTCCACAATTGTGAATTTTCTTGTTGTAACGGCTCCTTCCTCATTCTCAAATAGAATCATGAAGTAGCCTCGAGTTAGGAGTGTCGTTGAAACATAAGAGGCCAGGAGGTGGAGCTTTAAGCATTCGTGCAATGCTTTGAAAGTCGCTCTCCCCCCCAGGGTGCGTCCAATAACCATTCTGTGAGCTTTTTTGGCGGCGTTGCCTTGCATTTCGGTCACCATGTCCTGTGGGAACTCCGCTTCTACTTCCAGGCTGAAGTCTATCGGCGATGGGCCTTGGGGATCGGCCCCCGTGGGGGTGATCGGTCCTGGTCCTTTGCTTGGATGCGCGCTCAGGGCTGGGTTGGGGGGAGTGTGCGAGGTGGAGTCCGAACCTCTTCTTGGGCCAGATCTCTTGCTTGGACCCTTCTCATTGGCAACTGGGGAGGCCTCTTTCGCTGCCAACCTTTTGGCGGCAGCGCCCAAGTCCTCCAAGTTCGTTCCTTGCCCCACTATAACAGAAAAAGGTTTTGAAATGCGAGAAAAGGGAGGAGAGTTCTTTGAAGGTACCTGGTGTTGGAGGGAGCTTCCCGAAGCCATAGCTGCGCCCGTTGCGAATGGGGTTGAGACTTCCGGATGGCAAGTTGGTGGAGGCATCCAATGGAGCCTGCCTTCGCTTGGTTCGCCATCGCTCCGAGCGTTGGCCGCATGCGCTACCTTGCTTGGAGCTCATCCTTCCCCCCCCTCGTTGGGTGCAACCTTGTCCGTCGCTGTTGCTCCCGCAGTCTTCTTGTCTGTGTTGAGCCAGTTTCCAAGGGGAAGAGAGCTTGGCGCAATGGGAGCTTCGTGAGAGCCTTCAGCTGGTGGAAGAAGGGATCCTTTAGCAGTCGACGAGAGCTCTTTGCTTTCCGGAGGGAGAGCTTGCGTTTGAGCGGCGCCGCCGCCGCTAGGGTTCGGTTGTTTTCTTCGAACCCTGAACGCGCCACGCCCTGCTTTCCTTATCCGGAAAGCAATTCGAGCTGAATCGCTCAGCTTGGAGGTCTGATCTTCTGAATCGTAGCAGAAATCCTTCTTCACCATCATGAAGTGCTCAAGAAAATGCTAAGAAATGGCTAAGTCGAGCTATGGAAACCTGAGCTTCACTAATACGCATCCAAGCAAAGGAGAGCCCATCGCTCCGCCACCCGCCACGCAAATGCAAATCGTTCGTCAAACTTGGGTATCGCAAATCGTTCGTCAGACTTGGGTATAGGGGCGAAAGACTAATCGAACCATCTAGTAGCTGGTTCCTCCGAAGTTTCCCTCAGGATAGCTGGAGCTCGTGCACTGGCAATATATCATTCAGGCTACATCACCTGAGGGGTTATATTTTCACCTCCGATTTTACATTTTACTTGACTAGTATTGTGAAAAGTGCATGGGAAACAAAGATTTTTGTTGTTTTGGGGACAAATATTTATTACAAAAAACCTACCCTGACATTATACTCTGTGGTTCTCAGGTTGGTGTATTTCAGAACCCACCCTTGTGCATACTGGGTGAATATTATTTTCAAAAAACTTAGGAAATTGAAGCGTAATTGGGGCATTGCTTAGACCAGCAAATTGAAAATAGACAAATCTCAATAAATTTCCCTTACTTAATCTACCCTCCTGTGTGTGACAGAAAAGCAAAAGGGCAAAAAAAAAGGAACCGGCCAACACTGGTATCTAGTACGTATCTAGTATCTACCCACCTAAGTGGGTGCTGGGTCACATAATCCCAACAACTGCTCCAGGCCAAAACTAAAATGGAATGTTCATAGAAAGAAAAAATGGTAGGCATCCAATGAAATGAGTTTGTAGGTAATAATTGAAGAAATGTGGGCCTAATTTTGAAACTAAAATCCAATTCCCCTGAAAATAATTTTTTGGAAAGTTTAATTTATGGCTATCAACCAATCGATTTCCAGATTCTACGGAGTAAAAGTCGGAAAGAAAGAAAAAATAAAAATAAACCGCCAGAGGACGCGACTCTTGGACGGTTGGGATGGCAATGGTTTGCAACGAAAGGTTGGCGACCGTTCAAGCGGGCCCGAAGGAACGTCGCGCCGCCGCAACCACATCGTTTGCGTTTTGGTAGGCATTCGGGAAAATCCTGCTTGGTCCGCGCTCAGGCGAGCAAGTCTGCTGATGAGCGAGCGGAAAGAGAGAGACGACGGAGAGAGCAAGCAACAGACAGGCGGAACCCTAATTGCTGGAAAAAAGAAATTTAGTAGCTGTGACAAAGTTTTATGAATGCTAAATAGGGTTCGCAGTTTCGCCGCTGGGCTGGTGTGCAATGACCGTGGCGCGAGCTACGGTAAGCACACCAGTAGCAATGAACCTGATAACTCCGAGTGCTCTTTCTCCCCGAGCTATCAACATTACTCTGGTATGTATTTCCGGTTACACCCACTAATTCGGAAGAAATTATGTTTTCTCTTCACTAATTACACTTAATCAGATTTAATATGCTCCCAACCTTGATCTCTTTCGTATCGAAATTTCCTCATTTCTGGTCGCGTCATTTGTGCATGTCCTCTCTCACAAACTGCTGCACGAGCTCCTAAATTAGTTGGGTAAAGCTTGGGATTTGCACATGTAAATACTTCGAAGATCTTGGTGATACTAGAACTCAGAATCAAGCCTGCAGATTATAATCACCATTCGTGATGGCTTGCTAATTGTACACATTTGTGATCAGCAGACGTCGTGTCAGGTTTCATGGGGAAAACACCTTCCAACAAGAAGGTAGTGGATCGTCCATTCCAGACACTGGTGGACGACGCCACAGCTGCCCTCAAAAGCCGCCCGGGCTCCACCTATCAAGACCTCATGAACTTTCTGGAGAACAAGTACCACGGGACAATTCCCGGGAAAGTGAAAAAGTGCTTGGGCCAAAGGCTGAAAAAAGAAATCAAGCAAAGCCAAGAGGAGCTCAAAGCCGTGACCTTGACCGCCAAACTGGAACCCGCGGGCATGCAACAGACTCAGCGTGGCCGCCCACGCATATATGCCAAGGGAGGAGGATCATCTTCGGTCACAAAACCCACTGTCTCAAAGCCTTCTGGAAGGCGCCGAGCTGCGCAGCGGAACAAACGCCGCAGACTAGAGCTGGATCTGGAGCAGGCCAATGAAGACGACAACGATCACACTCAGGCCAAAAAAACCAGAAAATCCAAATAGAAATGGAAAAGAAATGAAAAGAAGAAACAACTCCTTCAGAAATTCCAAGCATAATTGGTCCGACTATTCGTTCTTTTCTAAGTACTTGCCTCATTTTCTCTAAGGTGGGTAATGTGGATACCCTAGCCTAAGGTCAGCTTCTACATTGACAAGATGAATAATTAAGTTTTTTTCAAAACATTAATTCATTTTTTCAAATCTGAAATTATTATTATATTCACTATCTACTATGAAAATGAAAATGTTATCTGAGGAGTGAAATTATTCAGATTGTAACCAGTGTTGGGCGGTTCTCACTTGTTGTGAGAACCGTCGGATCTGGCCTTTGGGGCAGCTTCTAAGAACCACTTCGGTTCTTAAAATTGCTTCTCCCATTCTGAGAACCGCCCCAGTTTTCAGAATTAAAAAAAAATCTGGTTGAGCGTTTTTCAGGGATGGTTCTCACAAGTCGGTTCTCACAAATTATGATTTTTTGTTATATATATAATATTATATAATATTCTTGATTTTTGTGTGTTTCTTTTCTTACAATCAGCGTTTTTTTTATGGCATGAAACTGAGTTTACCTTGTCCTTTCTTTTCCTGAACGCTTTTAACCAATCACTGCTCTGCTATGTGTACTGTAGCTATAAATGTTTTCGAGCCTGGTGCATTTAATGCTGAGTCTCAGTATTTCATACCCTTATTTAATAGAATGTCATGACTTTGTGGACAACATCCAAGAGAGGATGAAGCATCAAATGCGGGGTGCAACTCAGGCCTAAGGGGGCATCGTGACATTCCAAATAACTCTAATATTTACGTTTTATTTTTTACCATGAGAACCGGACCCTTCTCAAAATGTGAGAACCGGTCCGATTCTCAAATGGGCTGCCAGTGAGAACTTGAGCGGTTCTAACTGGCCGGATCTCACCTCTAGTGAAACCCTTCAATCCGGTTCTTTTGACAGTTGACATGTAAGGTTGTCACTGAGAACCGGGATCAAAACCGGTTCCGGTCTTCAGGCAATGGGTGAGAACCGCCCAAAACTGGAAATTACCAGTGTTGGGCAGTTCTTGCGTTTTATGAAGAACCCCTGGTTCTGGTTCTTCTAAAAAATTTAGAATGGATCCCATTCCCAAGAAAATTGGAACCTTGGGTCTGGTATTGAAAATAATAATTCAGGTTCTGATTCCAAATCTGGAAATCAGACCCAGTTCCAGTTCTGGTTCTGGACAACTGGGTCCGAAAATGGCGGTTAACCCTCGGTTTTAAACCATTCATCCCCCAATTTGTTTTTTCAAAAGTTCAAGTTCCAATTCTAGAACTGAATCCAGGTTTCGTTTCCGGTTCCAAAATCAAATCTGGTTTTATATCTGGTTTTGATTACAAAAATCAGTTTTGATTTTGGTTCGATTCCAGGTAACAAAATCAGAATCAACAGTTTTAACCAGCCAAACTGGATAGGCTAACCACCTAACACTGAAAATTACCGATCTCCCAATGGTTATTTTGGGCTTAGGGTGCATTTAAAACTAGATTTACTGAGATGTGGTGTGTCCATCCTCATTAATGAGATTGCATACCGAATGGGAACTAAATCTTATTCATAATTAACAATTGAGTAAATTTAGCTTAATTTAAGGTGAGTTGAAGCCTTGATCAAAGAGATTGGCATAGAGTTAAGTGTCAAGTGGAATATGTTGTCTTTTTATTAAAGAATTCAGAATTTTAGTTCATAGGCTAAGTTCAAAGATTGATATGTAGGTGAAATCCCAAAGTCATGCATCAAAAGAACGTAATGGGTACTTGGCTATTTGCTAGGTGTCGGGTCATTCCATTTCATGGGATTTCATCCACCTAGTGGGAATGGATGATCACATGCACTTTCTAATATAGGGCTGTAATGTAGTTCACAAGCTAATTTGAAAAAGATGCCTCAAAAGGTTTTGCATTTTTATCCAAGGCCCAAAATATATGTGATTGAACCCAAAGAAAAAGCAATTTTCATCCCACCCATCGGGATGAATTTTTACACAACAGGAATTCAGGTGTGATCTAGAGCGGTTGAAGCAAGAGGAATGAGAACATTCAAGGATTTGAACCTAGCTGGGTGAGTTGGGATTAATATCTTCTCACACCACTTGCTCTGAAAATGAACCCTATAAGACGACGGTCATGGGTTTGGCACATGATGGCACACAAAAGTCCACAGTAATAAGCATAGAGTTGTCATAGTTCACTTGGTATCTTGTATCTTCATTTGAGGTGCACTTTTAGTCCTTCAGTCTACTTGCCCTGATAAGCATATTTGAAATTAATGACTTATTATACATGGCATGTTGTCTGCACCATTTTAGAGCAACTCTGCTTTAAACAGTTCAGTCACCTATACAAAACAGGTGATGAACAAGTACAAAGACCTTTGCCTTCCTGTGGACGTGATCATTCACTGATGCAGGTTTCCTGAGTTCCCGAGTCCTCTATGAAAGACTAAACACTGGACATGCATGGCATTGAACAATGGACACTATATGATGGAGCTTCACATCAATGCTTGATTCTTTGGGCAAAGTTAAAACATAAACCACCTATCTAATAAGTTATATCATTAAAGTCAGCATGTCTTTGGGTCCTAGTTTGAACCGCTAGGCTGTAATCCATGTTCCATCCCAATTTTAGTGTAGCCATAAAGTGAGCAAAATTGGATACTGTTTAATGAAACTGGGTATCAGTTCACAAGGTTTGCAGGAATTTATTCTTTACAAGACTTGATTTGATAAAAAAAAAATTAGCAACAGTGAAGGCACAGGCAAATGCAAATCCAAAAAGGGAGGTGAAATTCCTGTGAGGATTAATTTAGGTGAGAAAACCAGTTTGGTCCCCTCTTCTGTTTCCTGCATACTGTTTTCATCCTGACTTTTGATTTCATCCCATGGTGTACCACTGATCTAATAAGTTATATCCTTAAGAGTGGGCTTTGTTTGTATGCCTGAGAATAACATTAGACCCCATGTAACTTGGGCTCACCCAATATAAAAAATTGACATAATTTGAATACGATAGTTCACCTTCTTGTTGGAATTCACAAAAATCTAATTACATTCATTTACAAAATATTGCTCTTCGAATTTTTTATTTTTATTTTTTAATTTCAACATTTCTACAGAGAGTATAATTAGTGTTGAAGCTGTCAAGGTACCATGGTACATCTTCTTGCCTTTGAGGTTTGGAGGAAGATTACATTTTATACAGTACTTGCAAATCTGGGTAAAAATTAAGTCAGATTGTATCTGTGGTGCAAGAGTTGATGACAAGGGCACTGCCAGAATAAGGGCTTGTGTGAGACAACAGCCAAGCATGGGACTTGATTTCAGTAATGCTCTCATCCTGGGGCATACCAGACTGAAGGCCCATTCGAGGTGGTAGTTGGGCACTGGATTCAATTCTGGTAATGCTATTGTCTAAGGACATCACTGGATGTAAAGATGTCAAGGGAAAGGTTATTTAATACAGAGGTTGAAGTCTTTTTGAAATTGATTGCTTGGAAAATCGTGTAGAAAGTGTTTACTTCTTGAGGGTTTTCATGGTGACTGAAGCAGCAAAAACAGGCGTGAAAAATCAGTTGAGTGAATGCACAAGCTTTTAATCAATGGGAAAAAAACGTGCAACAACCAGGGGCCAAGCATGGATTAACTGCAACAGCAACAACAGTGTTGCTTTTAGATGCCACTATTGTCAACATACTTGGCAAGCTTCACTTGAAGGCAACTCCCATTCTATTCTACACAGTTCCAATCTCCATGCCATTTTCATTGTTTTTTTCTCTGATCTCCATCTTTGTTCTCTTTCTGCCTTTTATTTTGGTTTATTTGGTTGTCCTCCCTCTTGATAAAGTTTTAAGAGAAATCTAAGAACCTTGCAAATCCTTTCATGGAGTCCTAAGTGTGTTGAGTTATCTACCTCCTACTCTTGTTTCACAACACCTTGTTAAAGGATGTATATACTGCCAATTCTTGGCAGATTTTGTGGCTCGGATATTTAATTATCTCCAAAAGTGAGTCTAGCAACCTAAATTTTGACAAATTGCTCTCCCAACTCAAAGCAAATATGGAAGATGATAATGGGGTCGAGCTATTTATGCAAGTAATTGTTAATCAAGCTGATCAAACATTAGAAGCTTGATGATGCTAGCACATCAACAATATGCCAAGGCACATAGAGGACTTGGCAAGAGACAAGTAGCAAGGGCATGACAAAATCTATTGTAATTATTTGTTTGTTCACTCACATATTGTGAGGAACTATTCAAGCATCAATAAAAAATGAGTCCCATTTTGTTGAGGAAAATTTGAACTATGTTTATGAACACGATAAGTTTTTCATGCAAAGACCAAATTGCACATGCAAGCTCAAATTCTTCTCAATTTTTTGCATGTAATAAACACAATTATTTGAACAAAACACTTGAAAGAACCTTGAAGAACACACTAGAGAGGGACCTTTCAAGCATGTTTGGGCTAGTCTTGATTGTATGCAAAAGATAAATAGAAAAACAATTGGTAAAGTGGCAAAAGCAATTTGATTATAGACAAAGATGCAAAGAGGTCTATAATTCTTGAGGTCATTATAAACCAATCGTTCTAGATATGGGGCATTAGCATGGTAAAGTAAACAATTTGTGTTCCTTGTCATATAAAATGATAAGTAACTATAAATCAACTTTGATATATTGAAAGTAGAAATATCAATTTATTCAATGATTATTATGAGGATAATTTTTTTTATTAAAATAAAATTGACAATTCACATCTTTAATATGCTTCAACATTGGTTGAAAGGTTTTATACATTGTACCACTTATTGTTACTTGCAATCTCTTCAACCATAGAATTTTGAGTTCTAATTGAAAGGTTCTTGGAATTTTTGGAATTGTGCTAAAGCTCTTGAGCAAAATTTGTTGTCATGTTTGTAATCAACATAGTTGGGGGAGTTGAGTTTGCCATTGTCAAAGGTCAAGGTGCATGTGTTTGTAGTCATGTGAGTTAGGGTCTATGGGCCTATAGTTGTCAGATTTGGGTTGCACAAGTTTGCATTCTTTGAAGTTGAAGGAGTTGATAGAGGTATTGTCCGAGTCAAAAGTATTAGATATGTCCTACCTTGAAATCACAACTTCATTTTTGTCATTTCCTCTTGATGATGAAGCTTTAGGTGATCTCAAGCTTTGTCATTCGACACCTATTCATTAACAACTTTGAAAAGTGATAATTAAAGACATGAATAGATCCCCAATAATCATTAAGGTGGTTTTTAGGATTCACAATTGTGTGGTTCTCAAAATAATCAAAGACCCAATCTTGGTATAAACCATGGTCTTCAAATTTGAAAAAAAATAATCAGTCAGAAAACCACTAGTTTTTTATGGGTTCTTTCATGAAAATCATATTTTTTTAAGGCGTTTGAAATAACCAAGACCAATGATTTTTTGATTCTGGTTTTTTTCAATGCACCGAAACCAATAGATTTCTGATTATGAAATATGTGAAAAATCATGATCAACAATTCTTTAAAAATTCAAATACAACACATCAATGAATATAACACTAATGTGACTTGCCCTTCCCCTCTATCAAAAGGGGACATAATTTGAATCTACCATTATGAAGGAATTATGATTTGAAAACAATGTTAACTGTTTTTGGATGAAGGCCACTTGGACTGCATTGGACTGCTGGTAGTAGTGTGTTTCAATGACACTAAAAAAGAAAATAAAATCTATTATGTTTCTATTTTTGTGTGTTTTTGGTGGTTTGGCAAGATATGATGAAGGAAGTAGGTGAGATAGTTTTTGAAATGGAAGAAAATATGAATAGCTCAATGAGAACTCTTTAAAGCTTTGTGGATTAGATTTCTCTAAAGTGATTGGCAAGGGGGATTTTGAAGAGATGAGGAGATGAGGTGATAAGGAGGATATTTGAGGATGACTGAGGAAAGACTTGGGGATCATATTTTTGTGTGGAAGTTTTTGGGGGATGGGGAAAGAAAAGCTAAGTTGTTAAACTTTTGAGGAAGACTAAAAGTGTGATTTTTGATTTTGATTTTGGGTTGTTGCAAAAAGGAGAAGTTGTGTGAGAGTGAGCTTTGTAGATCTCTGTCTTGAAGCAAAGTACAAAAACAATTTGCTGCGCAATGTACTCAAGGAGGCAGAATATACATCTTAGAACGAGGTATGATGGTTGAGCAGGGGGAATGATGAGAAGTCCTAGAGGTTTCGAGAGTGGCCAACAACTCTTCTCAAGAGTCTGTGTTTGTGTTTTGTTTATATTTGGGTTTTATTGTCTTGTTTTTCAAGAACGAGTACCTCGATTTTGGGAACTCCAAAGGACTACAGCAGTCCATTGAATCTACAAGGTCGATCATAGAAGGGATGGGTGTAATTCTTTGTAAGGATTCTTGAAGCAGTGACTTAGGGAAGTCAATGTGTTGTATTCCTGTCTTTTGTTTTGTCAAATGGAGCAATGGTGTCAAGGAAATCTGATCATGTGATTTGTGTGGGTATGAGGACTTTGAGAAGAGAGTCTAGTGGGCTCAAGAGAGTGAGATCAAAGTGATCTGACCCCCTGAAAACCTCAAGCCTCTTTACGATGAAGAAGGCAATTTCTTTGCTAGTTTCTGGACAGAATTTAGGTGGCCATTAGCTCGGGCCAGTGTGAAGTTTGGAGACTGTATTTTGATGTTCACTATATACATGTTTTGCATTTTGTTTGTTTGAGTCCTTGGTTTTTGGTGACAGAACCTTCTCAAAGGCTAATATGCTTTCAAAGGTACTTGCAAATACAAAAGAAAAATTAGGTTAGGTTTTTATAGGGCATGCATATATACTGGCATATGCCCAGTCGGACATGCAGGTCTGCAGTCCTGGGTCTCCTTCAACTTCAAGTGTCAACATATTGATTGTTTAGGTTCAAAATATGCCCATCCCACTATGCGTCTCCAACTCCCTTGTACAATTTCATCCTCCAAATGTATCATATGGTGGTGAACCAGTGTTACCATTGGTGAAAATTTCCAGCATTTTAAATTTTTGTTTTGTGATTATCTCCTCTGCAACTGGGAGTGCACCTGGTGTGTATGAAAGTTCAACTTTCTAATCTATGTCTCCCCTGTACGGAGATTTGTCCACTAACCTCATTTCTAACTGGAAAAGTGAACTGGAGTCAATAAAATAAAAGAGGGAGAGCAGCTTTACACATTTCTCTTGCATATACAAATTCGTAGTTGAGCTATTGACCACACCAGCCCATAGTACTTCTTCCCTAGTTTTGAACGCTAAAAGCCAAAAGGTGGTATCCTAACCACTCCAAACCCCACAACTGAGAAACAGAAGAAACTAGGCCAAAGTTCAAAACCACAAAACCTCATGTGGTTTGTTTGGAATTGTCTCCACTAATCCATGGGCGACCAGAAAATTTTCACACTTCTTATTTCCCTGAACCTACTGGATATGATTTATCTCCTTGGGAGATAGCAGGCCTGGGGTGAACCAGCACCCACATGGGTATCTCTACCTTTTCAAGTGTGGCCTCTTAGTGACCATATTAAGACCCAAAACTGTTAGATTTGAACTCAGAGATCCTGATTTCAAGGGATGTTTGCATTATTTCGAAATAATATGTGATTTTTACCATGGCACCAATTTGGGGGCTGGTTCACCCAAGTTGAACCATTATTTGGATGAAGGAGCACACACAATGGTACCATCGTAACAACCCTACAATCTGTTTAAATTGCTTTGAAATATTACACGTACCCCTCGGTTGCACTAACTAAGGGTCTCTGAGTCCAAATCTACCATTTTGGGGGCTTAATATGGCCACTAAGAGACCTCACTCAGAAAGGTGATGGTACAAGTGTGGGTGCTGGTTCACCCTGGCCACTTTTCCATGGGTGCCTCTTTTGATAAAATTACCTCATGAAGTGTTCCTTCACAAACCCAAGTCATTAAATCTCATCCAGCTGCCTCCTACCAGCCAGACTGAACCTGTTTACCTAGCACCAAGTAAGTTTTATTTGTTTGCTCCTTTGAAGTCCTTAAAAGATTTGCACAACTGCTCTGGATGTGCTGTTTCAGGTAGGCCGGCCCCCAGTACCTAGCACCATATAAGTTTTATTGGTTTGCTCTTTTGAATTCCATGAAAGATTTGTACAAGTGCTGGGGATTTCTGATTGCTTTGGTCTTATCTTCTCCATTGAAATCAAAAGGTGCACATTTTCCGAATATCAAGGTATTCCATTCTAGCCTCCAAGCCAAGTATGTGTGGTTATGGTGTAAGAGTCTTTGTGCAGCCCAAAATCAGTAGATACGTATTTGGGTTGTGGGACCGCATAGTGACAAAGATCAATCCCGACAATGACTACTTTCCATCAAAACACATTCTTTCCGCAGGGTTCTCATATTCTGATTCAGAAAGGCTTACCTAGTGAGAATTGAATTTCACTTGACCCCACAGCATGGCAGGTCCCTGCCTGACCAGTGGCCACACAAAGCAAAGTCTGAGTTGTGTCCATGCTGGGTGTCCTCCTCTGTGATTATTCTGCTTCTTCACTGGTCTAGCTTCTGCACATGCTACATGTAGCCACTCAAAGTCTCCTCAAACATGTAGATTGGTTAACCAGCTAGAGGGCACTGGTTATTCTGAATAGTCTTGCTGTGAAGAGAGGGCACTCGTTATTGGAACTAGTATGAGCATGGTTATTGAATATAGTTTTGATGCTGGTTATTGGGAAATAGTCTCGAAATTGTTTCCTCTCTCCAAGCCTCAACTATTCCTGATAATCACTGCCTCTAGCTAGGTACCAGACGAACATAACAGGTGACCTTCACATCGATAACTGTGTCTGAGAAGAGACACTTTTCGTCACTTTATGTCCACAAGTGCAGCTTGAAATTCAGGCAGCTTTAATATGCCAGATAAGTGCAACTAAAGAGGTTCAATCAGGAAGAGACACGACATGGCGTCAGCCCTTGGGGCTTGGAGCTGGTTATGGAGTGTGTAAAGTATTGAGACAAACAAATCAGGTGCTGATAGTACAGGAGAGTGGTTAAGGAATAAATTTATTCCATTCTCCAGAATTTCCATGGTTTTTGGTGGACTGTTTCTAATCTCTCTTACACAGCTGACAGGTTAAAGATGCTTTAGGAATTGTGGTTCCAGCTTGCATTAGCAAGTAGTGTTGAGTGGGGTTGACATTGGCCCATATACAATCACCAGTGGAGTTCACCTGTTCACTGTGTAAGGCATCAATGAGTACTGCACTAAGAGTTCTTGGACGCTAGGGAAGAAGAGTGCGCTTCCCAAGGAACTGCAATTCTCTCTTTTTGAGAACTGGAAACCATGAATAGAGAAGGTGATCCTCATTAGTGGACTTGAAATAATTCAAAGTTGGGAGTTCGGATGTGACAAACTCGTTAATGCACCCAAAAACTTTGCAGCCTTTTGCACAACAGTCATGTTAGTGGAGACTGGAGACCCAAGACATCTGCATATTTTCAACAACTTGCAAGTTGGCAATAGGTGATCATTGAAACATCACATCAAAAGATGCGGGGTCTAAAATGTGTGCTATGATAGGGGTGGACTTAGGATGGATGGGAGAGCATATTTTGTGTCATCACTATTATATGCAATGATCACCCAAACACTGTCATTTTCTTGACGAGATTAAATGACATAACCTTCCATTGATGACCACACACTCCTACTGGTGGTGACCAAAATATGTTTGTTGAACATGAATTCTTTTCTTAGATGGTGAATCTACCATTGTAGACCTTAATATCATGGAATGGACTCACCCTTTCCGATTACGTTGGGTGCATGGGTGTGTTGCCTAGCTCACCTTATTGAAATCTATATTGCTATTACCTTGTTTGGAGAGGATTTGCCTTTTAATTCTTTTAACTCTGGGGTTGTTTGGGGATAGGTTTCTGTTGCTGCACTAAATTTGCTTTATTGCAAATAGAGGAAAAACTGAAATTGTGCCTGGCATGCCTATTTACTGCATTCCAAGTTCCAACGACCAAATTAGTAGCCTACAAAGTTTTCATCTTGTATGGGGTACCAAATGAAGTGGTGAATGTGGAATATTGAATCCCAGGTCCAACAATTCTATGCATGGGGCCAATTGCTGACATTCAAGGCAGTATTAATTCGTGCTGACCCCACCAGAGCCCCCTAGATAATGCATTCTAGGACTATGATTGGATAACTACCTATACTTGATGTGAAAGTTCTGTTTATTCCTCCCCCACACTTAGGGGACTTGTCTCCCTCATGAGTACCGGGTAGGTCACCCTCCCCTTCCGAATGCCTTCCGAATGCCTGTAACCAAAAAAAGAGGGGTAAGACATTTCAACATGACATCAACACTATTTTCATGAACAACCTGATTATACACTAGTTGTCTTCTTTCTTATTCAACAACATAAATGTGAAACATATTACAGTCTACCAGGGTTTGATTTCTTGAAATGTTCATGAACTCACTTCAGAAATCTACCTTATCTAAGCATGAAACCACACAATTGGGATCTGATCACTTGGATTGGTACCCTCTGTGTTCAAGGGGCCTCTTGAGATTTATCCCCATCCCAATGCATATGCATAATACTAGTTGTCACAATTTCACTCTCAGATCACTACTCTCTCCAAATCCCAATCATCTCATCCCAATCACTAATCCACTCAACAAATTCCAAGGAAATGTAAGGCCAAAGCACCAAAGAATAAGGTCACCCTCTTTTGATGCCACTTCTTTTGTAATGTAAAACATTCTGCTCTTAATGGATTGATACAAATCTTACTTGCCTCAAGGATACCTAGACCTAATCATGGTCCAAATTTCTTGCATGTCATCCCAAACTCTCACACTATCGCAATTTAATCCACACACAATAAAATATCATTTGTTCACACTACATGCACCCATTTAAGTTCAGGCCACCTTGAATTGGCATCACTTCTAGACTTCAATTTCTCATATTGTGGCTAGATTGATGCATCGTTGACCTATATTAACTAGTAGAATGCAACGAAAGTAGATTCCAATAGCACTTCATAAGGAACTGGGTTCAACCACCTCTCCTAACCAACACAATCATAGAAATCTACCACTAACAAGCATCCTCCTAGCTTCTTGTAATTCCAAATTTCCATATTGTATCTCTAGAAAATCATCACTAGCTTTTGCTTTGCTTGCTTGATTAGTCCCGTCCAACCAAAATTCAACAACCTTATCCAACTTTCATGCACACCAAACATGAACAAAACATACACTAATAATTCCACCAAGATAAGAAAGCTTCTCCCATCCATCACCAACAATCCATCATGGCAATAAATTTTTAAAAAAAACATAATAAGTCCAATGCCTTCTTCAATGGCAACCACACATAACCACATATTCCACCTAAAATCCTTCCAAGCTTCGTAAATGCCTCCTTATTTTGAAGGCAACACATCATTGAAAACAAAAACAAATGTCCCTTTATCTCACCAAAAACCAAAAACATACATATGTTCATGTGAATTTATAACACATTAATGTTCAAAGCTACATACTTCTTGATGAATTATTATGCATTGTTATATTGTTTACAAATAAAGATAAAATAATATAACTACCTATAAACATATGGGTTAACATTATCCCCTTCCTAATCTTGATATGTCCTTGTAAGCCATTTGTTAAGGGTGAAAAATCAAGATTTGAAATGTCTACCTATTTTATTTAAATTATAGATTTGAAAATGAGTGAAAATTTATACTTAAATAGTTTGTAAATCTATAACCTTAAAGATGTTTTTCATGTTTTTTTTTTAGTGTAATATTCGATATTGTAAAGGACTAAAAACAAAAGCAATGGTCTTTTGATCACTTCACAAGTCATTTTCATCATCTTCAAACTTGGTCCCATGTATGCATGTGAACATATGTTGATTAGAATGTTGTTACAACAATACTCCTATAGGTGATTAACTATGTGCAACTATGGTAATCCACTCATATTTGAATGTAAAAAATCAATACTGAAACTAACTAACTAGGCTAGCTACAACAAAGAAAAAGGAAGTATTGATCCTAGATTTTTTAAAAAATTAGGAATAAATTCTTTTGTTAAAGGTCATTCTTATCTAAGGTACTACAAATATAAAACTGGGTAACCTATTTTTGAAAAGTAATCAATAAACTATATGTATAAATACTAATTATGAAAAAAAAAAGGTAATAGGTATGATATTTGGGTCTCAAATGATTTTTCAAGGAAAAAGTACAATAAAGCTTGTTGTTAGATTTGTGGATCATTAGAGATTTAGGATTGACTATTTGAATAATAATGATAATAAAAAAGCTATCTATAAAAAAAATAGAATACACATTGATTGAATGTAAATTCCATTTGTTACAACATTAAAATATAAATTATTGAAATTTCTTCAACAAGTATTTTTTTTGTTGTAAGAACTCCACATGGCATTAGCAAGTTGTAGAAATGTTTTTGGAAGCAAAGTATATTCGTAAAATCAATAAACATTGTTTGCGAAAATAATAGATCATAATAATGAAACAAACTTGTTAATCAAATAAAATTTTCAAGGGAACCAATAAATTCTTTTGATTTTGAAGTAATTTTGAATCTAAAGAAAACAGATTACCAACACTAGAGCTCCAAGATCTTAAAATATTCTAATTAATGTACTATGTAAATCATCTATGGTAAAAAAATATTCAAGGCAATGTGGCTATTGAGAATAACCATTTATTTGTCGGTGTTAAATATCAGTAATAAACTTTGTATTGCACTTGATTGCATTATTATAAATTGTTTTAAAACAAAAGCATGGATTACAATATCATACACATCATGTAAATAAATGCCAAGCTCTTTTCATTACGTGCAGTGTGTCTATGACTCTTTGGGAATTCACAACAAATGATATAGGATATGTACAAATTGAAAGAAAAATATTCAATGTTACAAAATGTTGAACAAGATGTTTGTTAATTACAACAAAAAATTGTATAGATTGATTGCTAAATGTACAATAGTTTTTGTTGCACATAAAATACATGTCCAATTTGTTAGATTCATTATTTTGCAGATTTTTAAAACTTCTACAATGTATGGGTTTAATCAAATCCTTTGTACAATTTTTTTTTTAAAAAAAATCTACAAATTGGTTCCAAATTTGAAAAACTTGGTTGTTAAAAATTTGTAAACATGTGCTTGACTATAATTATAATAACTAAAAAAATTTGAAAGAAATGTCTGAATGCCTAAGATTTAAAATCTTTGTAATAGTTAGAAATAAACAATGTATAATCCCTAAATATTGGTGAGATCAGAACTCTAGAAGTGATTCAAGAGTATTCACAAATTTCCCAACTCAAAATAAAAGTAGAATGCCCATAGATTTAACACTAGAATTATTTTAAAGATATTCATATATTGAATCCACATAATGGTTGCCAATGTGAATTTTTAATACACTATAACGAAAAGTTACATCTTATTGATGTATTGCATTGAATGTTTAAAATTGTACAAGAAAGAGGTATTTGTAGTGTTTTAGGTTTTTATTATAGTAATCAATACTAATAACCTAACACTAATTAATTCAAATATTAATTAACTAGTAATATATTAACTAGTAGCTATTTATTACACTAAAAAAGTAAAACATTAATTATTTTTTATAAAGGTAAAATAATTGAACTACTTATAAATTAAAAATATGGGTTAACAACATCAAAAGAGGCAACACACCCCTTCTCACATTTGAAAAGCCATCATCCAAAATTAATGATATCCACAACTTGAATAGTTCCAAAAACACACATGTTGCCCCATAGGTTGTGTTTGCTTCCATGGCAACAAGTTGAAAATCACCACTCCAAGTTCTTGCAAACCACGTTTTCTCCCACCCTTTCAAGATCATTGTTTTTTTGCTTTTCAAATGTTTCCATGCATTGTGTAACCACTCACATATGCATGGTTTTAGACTATTCATTTTGAAGTCAACATTTGGCTATTTGCCACTTTCAATTTGTTCTTTGATGACCCTTGCTCTCTAGTTGTTAAACTCCATTTTGAATGCATGCTTGAGTGGGCACTTCAATATGACATTAGTTGGTTATAGAGCACTGGTACAATTTGCTAATACAAAAACAACCAAAATGTTTGGATGTTTGTTTTTTATCTAGCCCAAAATATTTTGATTTTTATGTACATTCCTGCAATTTAATAACCAAATCATTTGTTTGCAGTCCAAGTGATTCAATTTGAGCTTGGTGGTAAGGCACCATGACAATTTCCATAAAACACTTGGTCATTTCAAGGTTGGACCATATGTGTTCTCCTACTATAGGTACTAAATGTATGTTAATATGATCACTATTGACAACAAGTGAAGGTGGAATGCTATAGGCCTTGGTTAGGTGAGCAACATGATAAGCCGTGAAATTTCCTTGTTCTTTTCAATCTAATGGAAGTTTGCTAGTTGATGTAATACTAACATTAAAAGTCCAATTCATGTAATGTTTTACATGAATTGAATAGTCCATTCTTGAGTAAATTTAAACCCACCAGCTTTGTTGTCACAAAGTACATCAAAGGCCAATGACTTAATCATTCCACAAATTATGAGTTAGATTATGGAAGTTGTTATAGGTTGACTTGCCTCCTTCATCTTTTGCAACATGGCTATAATTGAATATTTCAATATTGGATCATTTTCAAGTATTGGTAAATTTTGCTTCCTAGTTTAAACTTGTGTGCCTAATTCAGTTACATGGACATACTTGGTTATAAATTTTCTTTTACATGTAAACCAATCATAACTTAGGTTGGTTCTTCCAAGTTTTTCATAAGGACTAAGACATCCTAGTTTCTTATAAACAATTTTCAAGAAATGGAGGGCATCAATTCTACTAGCATGGTATTTCTTGATTGTTGCCATAATGGGTGGCCACAAGTCTTGTTGAAACTAGTTGACATATGTCCCACGCTTGTGCACATGTGATTTATTTCTTGTTTGTTTTTCATTTGACTTTTGTTAAAGATCTATTGGTTTGCTTGTAGAGTCATTTTGAATTTCTTGGGTTGGCCAATTGGATGCTTCTGCATTATGCACTTGGTATTTCTCTTTTGTGTAGCTTTTTCCCAACAATTCAATTTCATGTTCTAAAATACTTTAATGTTCATCTCTTGTGATGGGCTTGAATAACCATGTTAATGTTTTTTGTTGTTTTTATTGGATATTCATAGATACCAAACTCACAATAGCCAACTTAGTTCTTTCAATAATTTTGCTCTTGAACATAGAAAACTCTTGAGCTAAAGTATGTTAAACAAAAAATAAGCTAACATTTTTTTTCATTCACATACTCCTTAATAGGTAGGTACACACTAAACTCTTAAATGCAAAATTTACTTGATGTAAACTAAGAAATAAATAGGTAGCATGATTGTTTTACAAATGATCTCTTTCCATTCTTTGTCTAGTATTTTCAATCACACCCAAATATGATAAGAGCAAAGTGCCTTCAATGCAAACTCTCTATTGTAAACTCCTTCACCAAGGAAAGGTAGGTACCAAAAACATTCCTAAGTAAAGGAGTTTTTGAACAATCAATCTTGAATCCTAAAGATGTGCCATGAACCTTAAACCAACAAATTTTTAATAGAAAAATTGAAGTACCAATAAAAAAATCAAACAAAAAAGGACAAGAAAAATGATTGAATTTAGGGAATTTACAATATTGTCAAAATGCAAAAAAAATATTCAATTTTTTTGTCAAAAATAAAAATAATTAAAACAAAGGTGTCGAATTGAAAATCTGAAAATTAATTAAATTTTTGACAAAGGACTCTCAAATTGGCCAAGGTACTATGGTATTTTACAATCCCTATATATATATATATTTTTTTTAAATGTCATAACACACGTTTCCAATGTAACCTTTGTAAAAATAGGTGCCAATTATCGAAATCTAACACATTACAACAAAAGGTGTCCCTAAAGGCCAATTGATTTCATTGGAGTTTGTGCTAATTCATTAGTCCCAATGAACATGACCTAATGGGGATGTAGTGAAGTCATTAGTCTAGTGAATAGGGATTAATAAATTGTGCACCCACATTTTATAGTAGTGAGCAAGACACTATCCCAAAACAAAAAAATAATGTTACAAATTAGTGATTTTTAAAAATTTCAAAATCGAACAAATTTTCTCCAAAAAAAAGGAGATATGCCCATTTTAATTTTTTTTTGTTGCCAAATTGTAGATATTTTCCAAAGAAAAAATCACTAATTACAATATGTGCTCAATGGCACATGCTACACTAATGGAGGATGAAAAGTATTTTAATGTTGGATTATATTAGAATGTCAAAGATTTAAAAATAGTTTTTCAAGCATAATTATCAACAATATTTATTGACTTTGTTGCCAATGCGGATTGAAAAAATAAAATTCATTGATTATATTTAATCAAATGACAAATATGAATCATGGCAAGGTTTATTTTCCCTATAACATGCACTTATCAAATTGATAAGTTGAATAATACTAATTAGAATACTTGGTCCATTGAATTACAAATGTTATAGATGAGAAATGAGATTTGGGGAGTGGTAGGTCTAAATTAAATCCAAGGGCATCAAATAGTGCTTTACATATGGCTTGGAAGTTGAAAGATTCTAAGGCACAAGCTGACATAATTTTTCATTGCAATGGTTAATAGATATAAATAATAAGACAAATAAAGTAATGTGGAATAAATTAAAATCGCAATATGAACACACAAATATGGCATCTAAGGTTGCCATTCATAAAAGGTTAACCCAACTACATTATTAAAAATCTAATCACCAATTTAATTTCTATAAAAATGGTATGGACTTCTAGATTAAGCCATAGTGACTAACTTAGTCATTGCAAAAGAGAAACAAATAATGTTTCTTTTTACAACATTACCCTCTTCATGGAAGTTGTTTGTAAATACACAACCTATAGTGTAACAAATCAAACCTTAAATTGCCTCATTGATAAAATTTACAAGAATTAAAATTGAGGGAACAAAGTGATGTGCAACCATCATATGGTAAGCTCTTTGCTTTATTTGGAAATCATAAGCCCAAATTCCAAAGGAAGTTCAAACATATCAGAAACCTTCCCCATACAATGCTAATACTGCATGAACCTTAAATCCACATCAAGATAAAACATGTCATTATTGTCGGAAAAAATAATATTATGTCAAATTGTAAATGAAAAAAGAGAGATAGAGCCAATGGAATAATAGAATAATAAAACCGAATATTTTTTCAAATAAAATGCACAATGTAATAAAGTTAATACAGTTGTTGAACCATTGTAACTAAATTTTGCAATTGTTGATCAGAAGTTCAATATAGTTGAAAATGCATGGTTCTTTGACACTAGAATAACCCAACAAATGAATCCACATAAGGAATGGTTTAATTCATATAAGTTATTGGATCAACCATTAACTATGTACATGGGGGATGGCTAACAACATCAAGTTGTAGGCATCCGAATTGTAACTATTTGTTTATTTTAGGTCACATTATAATTGTATGTGATGTGACACATGTACTTGCATTGGCCAAAAATCTCATTTTAGTATAACATGAAGCAACAAAGCAAAGGCAAAATAATACATTCTTTATCCATGTTCATTGTATTTTAAATTTATTTACAAAAGTGGAAAAAATAATAATTAAATATCATTAAAAAAGATCATTGTCTCCAATTGGATTGGGGTTCAAACTAAACTATATGATTAATTGTTGCTATGATGGCCACATCTAATAATAACTCCTTTTTAGTAATGTGGCATCATAGACTAGGTCATTTACATTATGAAGTAATCAAAGAAATGATAAATTCCAATATGGTCATTGGATTGCCTAATGCAATAAAACCAACTCCGTAATGTGAAAGGTGTATCCTAGGAAAATGAACCCTTCCATGTTTCCCTAATAACCTTGGTTCTAGATCATAAGAAATTTTAGATTTGGTTCATATAGACTTTTGTGGCCCCCATGCAAGTACAAATCAAATTATGGTGGTGCTAAATATTTTGTTGTTTTGATTGATGAATATTCACATTATATTGTGATCTATCTTTTGCACAAGAAGTTAGATGTGTTTAACAAATTTAAAGTGTACAAGGCAATGGTTTAAACCAAAACAAGCAAGAAGTTGAAGACACATCAATCTAACAATGGTGGCGAATTTCAATCAAAAAGGTTTTCCAACCTTTTTGAGGTGCATGGAATATCCAAGCAATTGACTAACCTTTATACCTTACAATAGAATGGTGTCAATGAACATAAAAACAAAACATTTGTTGAATTGCCATATAGTATGTTAGAAATTACAAAATTGCTTAAGTCATTTTGGGGTGAAGATTTATCTACAACATGTTATGTGCAAAATAAATCATTTACCTCTACAATGCTTAGGAAGACCCCTTATGAATGTTGGTCAAGTAGAAAACCATATATTACCCATTTTTGTATATTTGGTTGTGTTGAATATGAACATGTACTTGGAGAAAAATGTTAAAAACTTGATGTACAATTTGTTATTTTTTTAATAGGATATGGTGAGCATGATGGTGTAAAAGGTTATTATTTACATAATATAGTCACTTGAAATTTTTTGTTAAGTAGAAATGTCATTTTTGATGAAAACCTTGTATTACCCAATGTGTTACATGGTTATATTGTAACCCAACCATCGACAATATAACCATTATTGGCTCCTCCTCAAAATAACTAGGCTAGTATATATGTAAAGGGTGAAATAAACACTCCCCAAAATAATCATGTTTATGCACTACCACCATAACCACATATTCATCCAATGAACACCCAAATATGACCAATGGTTCTTTCAAATACATTTCAACCTCAATTTGAAATTCAATCCCATATTGAAAATTCACGTAATGCCTTTCCCATTTACCCTTCTTCACAATTTGATAGTCAATAAAAACCATGTTTTAGGTGGTCAGATTGTACCACTAAAAGTAAATATACATTAACAAAGTTTGCAGATATGGATTTTACATATCCTACACCTAGTTTCTTTGCCCAAACAAATGAATTAACATCTTACAAAAATGTTTTGACTCAACTTGACTTTTCAAATTGAAACCCACTATGGATTTTGAGTATAATTCATTTCTCCATAATTAAAAATGGATTTTGATTCCTCACCTTTTGGATTGGTCCATTATTGGGTGTAAGTGGTTATATAACCATAAATGTAAAGTTGATGGGACATTATATAGATATAAAACTACGTTTGTGACTAAAGGTTTCACTCAACTTAAAAGGATTGATTATAAATAAACATTTTCCCCTACGGTCAAAATGATTTCATTATGAATTTTATTTGTTTTGGCCACTATTCATGACTATCATGTCCATCAACTTGATGTCCAATCTGCATTTCTACATGGTCATTTAGATGAAGAAATATGGAATAATCCCCTCGTTACATGCCTTTATTAAATGAAAATAAAGTTTGTAAGCTTTTGAAAACTATTTATGGATTGAAGTAGAGTCCAACACTTTGGTATGCAAGATTCAATATTCATCTACTTAGGTTACCAAAAATGTGCACATGATACAAATGTATTGGGCAAATGAATAATAAGACATTTGTGGTCTTAGGATTATATGAACATTGTAAAGTTGAATGAAATGAAAAATGTCAATGATTGATAAAAGGGACATTTCATATTGTCTTGCAGTTCAAATAATCTAAAACCACTTTACTAAATCCATCAAGCTATTGCAAGAAAAATATATTTTAGTCATCCTTGCAAAATTTAACATGGTTAATTATAAACCAATTAATACCCACATGCCATTAAGGGTTAAACTAACAAAAAAAACATGAGTTCATCTTTTTCTATTGATTATAATGCCATGAAAGAAGTTATCTATGCTCGTGTTATAAGGCACCTAGCTTATTTAACAATGACAACACAAACATATATATCATACTCAATGGGCCATTGTGCTCAATTTATGTCCAACCCTAGTTTAAGTCATTGGAGTGTTATAAAAAAAACCTTTCTTTACTTACAATTTATTTGAGACAGGGTCGATGACCTATTCTTCTTCTAATGATTTATGGTTGCAAGGTTATACCAATGTGGATTGGGTTGGTGGTGTTGATGCGTGGAAATCCACATCCGATTATATTTTTCTCACTTGGAGGTAGGGCCGTCTCTTAGCAATGACACAAGCAAATGAATGTGGCTTTGTCTTCAATAGAGAATAAATACATTGTAGTAGCTTTTGATGCTGAAGAGGCAGTTTGCTGAAGGAACTCCTTCAAGATTTGGCTCACTAAGCATATTGAACTCTAATACCATTTCTTACCCAAAAAGGTGGAAAAACAAAAAATCATAATAAAATATTGCCCCATCAATCATATGTGAGTTGATTTATTTCCTAAAGCCTTTTCTCAACCTAAACATCTCAAGTGTTGCATTGCAATTGGACTTACAAATTTTCTTATCGTTAAACTTCAAGTAAAGCTGAAGGGGGAGTATTCCATGATAGAAATGATTAGCTCAATAGGGAGTGTTAGGTCATTTATAATTGTAACATTACAGAATTACCAATGTTTTTGGTTGAAAGGGAGTGTTAGAATTATGTATTTAATTCTTAGGTCATGAAGAGGTGCAAACCTTCAGGTATAAAGAGTTGGAACTCTCTTGAAGAGGTATGATCTGATAGCTCAGGGGTGAAGCACATTTAAAGCTTCTATCGTTGGGAGGAAGCTTTTAGCTTCTTTGTACTATAATGTAATGTGGATGAACTGTGCCAATAGATATAAGCTTTTGGATAAAATGGCAGATCAATTACAATATGGGATGAGATGCCCTGATGGATGAATAATTACAAGCAAAAGATGAAAGTAAGTGGATATCATGCTGGAGTAGGATGATATCTGCGAGGTCTTTTTTCATGGAAGATGATGGTGAGCTTTTGCGCATTTGATGTGTTTTTCAATTCTGTGATTTTAGGTTCTGAGTATCTGACTTCCCAACTTCTAACCAGTGTTGAGCAGGTACCCACTGTGCTGGCTCAAAACTGCCACGTCTGGTTCCAGCTAGTAAGACCCGAACTGGAACTGGGTCTGAGTTTCATTCTGGGTGCCAAAAGACAGTCACCAATTTGCACCAGGGCTATGGCTTTGTTGAGTTCTGTAGTGAGCATGATCCTGATTATGTAAGCCCTTTATGGTCCTGATGTTTCCCTTTGCTGAAATTAGAGGATCCAATCCCATTTTCCATGGATTCATACAGAGCAATCATTTGCTCATGTTGGGTGGGTGATGCAGGCCATCAAAATACTGAACATCATGAAGTTGGATGGCAAGCCTATCAGTGTCAACAAGGTATGTGTGATATAAAGCTGTCCATAGGAGCTTTACAGGAATGGGATCCTTACCAATCACAATCTCTGTTAGTCTTTTCTCTTTTCTCTATTGTGTAAGGGTGGGTCTCTTTCTTTTCTTTTTTCTGTTTCTCTGATTTGTTGTCAGATCTGAAATCTCTATAACCATATCATAGGTTCATATTCAGTTTTGCATTCAATTGTAAGTATGTAGATCAGTTCTGGATTCTTATGAAGATTATTGTTTCAATAGTACCCTTAAGTGGCTAAATGCCAATGGAAAAGATATGGTTGGAGTTGCCAGCTTTGAGGCAATGTCATTTCAATCCTCTACTCTATCCCTGGTTCCTTGCGCTGTGGTTTATGCATACTTTTGGCTTCATTATCTGCATTTTCCATTCAGTTATAATTAACTGAATGATTGTATTATTGTGGAGTAGAACTCATAGATATGTGTATTAATTCAGACAACAAAGATGTAATCAGTGATATAATTGACTTGCCTTTCTGGATTATTGACAAATGTTTGGAAGCATAATCTACATTTTACAGGTTTTGTCTGTTAAAACTGTCTCCTTAACCAGTTGCTTTCTTGATTCTTGTTGTAATTCAGGCATCACAAGACAAGAAAAGTCCAGGTGTGGGTGCCAATATGTTTTTGAGCAACTTGGAACCTATAGATACTAAATTGTGTCCCTTTTTTTTGAGCTTGCTGCTGAAATGATCTTGTATGAGGTTTTCTTGTCTCAAGCAGTACTCTAAGGGAAAACTTGGCTGCATATATGGGTGCTAGTGGGTGGACACAAGTTTCCTCTCATGTGTGCCACCAATGTCAATTCAGAGAGTATGAAGGCTGATGTCATGGGACAGAGGGTGCAGGATGTGGATGAGAAGCTGCTGTTTGTCATGTTTAGTGCATGCTTGTGCTACTCTCTCATGGGTCAATTCAGTGGCATCTGAGAGTGATCCCTTACACTTGTGTTCGTAATAATGGGCGTGGTATTTGTCATGGCACTGAGCATAATGTTATGAAAACCTCACAATGCCCTTGAGTTCTAATAGTTGGGCTAGCAAGCCTGGATTTTGGGAGGCCTACTACCACCTAACAGGCCTTCTTGGGTGTGGGATCATAATCTCATATTGCCATTTGTGAGCAAAAGGTTTGTGGAAACTGTTAAGATTATGAAGGATCCTGAATTGGGCAACTCATGAGGCTTTGGGTTCATCAACTTATGACTCTTTTGAAGCTTTCTATGCCACCATTGAGGTAATTCTGCAATTTGTGTAGGTTGCTATGCAATATTGATGCTTTGATGTGCTTGTTGATTGGCTTTGTGGCTGTACCCTCTGCTGTTGTTATCTCCATGCAGCTTTTGCATATCTGTGTGCCTTCTATTGTAGCAAGAGTAAGGGGAATAAAGGAATTTTAGGTTCAGAGGTGGCATATATGCCATGGATGGGCAGTACTTGTGTAACCAAGCAATCACTGTATCATATGCTACAAGAACAATACTCAAGGGGAACATCATGGTACTCCTGCAGGGACCACATCCTTCCCTGCTCTGTTTCAATGTGATATGAGTGGCTTTGCAATCTGGAAACCCAAGAGATTTTTGCCAACACTTGTTGTTGCCTTGAATTGCTAATCAAGCACCAAATGTATTTCTGTCTTTGCCAGTCTTCACATGTGGCAACGTTAGGTGCACAGAGTTTTGTGATTCATTCAGCTCATGTTGTTTTTCCATGTGTGGGTGGGGGATGCAGAGTGCATGCTGCAATCCAGCAATCCTAATGCACAAAAGAATTGGCCTTGTACACTTTTGCCAAGTGGACCTCCAGCACTGTGTTGGATTTCCATCTCTTGGTGCTTGACTTCCCTGACCTCCTCCACCAGGCCATGGCAACATGGGTATGCCACCTCCATCTGCAAATGGCCCTATGCATTGTCACCCACCCCCTTCATGAATGATAGGCCTCCAATGCCTGCACCCCCACCTCAACAGGGCTAAATGATGCAGAATCAAGGGTACAGGGGTCCTCGTATGCAACAAAACCAGGGACTTCCACACTCCATGCAGCTACTCCTTCCACCATCAGCAAATCAGCCTCCACCTAGGATGCAACAAGGCAATTCACCTCCACCATGGGGTAGCTGGCCACCTTCAGGTGGTATGCAACCTCTTCAAGTGCAACAAGATATGCATAGGAATTGACAACAGCAACAAATCTAGGGCATACCACCTCCTCCACCCCTTAGGCCTCCAAGAATTCCACCATATCCTGCCAGCATGGGTGTTGACATTCACAAGGTTTGAGCTTAAACTACATGACCATTGCCTGATCACCTTCAAGCTCTCTGATATACCCAGGACATTGCTGGGTGTATAATTGGTCATTCACCTAGCCAAGTAACCCAATTCTTGTACCTTAAACCGAACATCACCAAATGTCCATTGTGTTGGAAAGGTTATTATGAGAGAGCCGGAAGAACTGATTTGCAAGTACATACAAAAACAAGATTGCCAATATGTGGGGAATGAATCAAGTCATTCAATGTTGTGATGGACAATAGAACATGGTGTATTGATGTGTGTGCATTCATCCTATGATATCATTGTATGCACCATTTGCAAATTGTCTATTCCGATTTTTTACATGTAACATGCACTCCTGTTATTGACAAATAGTGATATATCAAACTTCTAGACATCTTGTTCAAGGTAGTTTCTCACCTTTGTTTGCTTTGGAGCTGGAATAATCATCTAGCCCATATCCTTATCAGCTAGATAGGTGACTATGCAGATCCGTCTTTTGCAGATGATATTAAAAATTTCAAGTTTGCCATCAACATGTACTTATGGAATAATGGGTATGAAGTGTAGGTTAAAGCACAAGACTGACGGCATTACTGAAATAAGGGCGCACGATGTGAGAGCCAAGAGTAAGCTCAATCTCAGCAATGCTCTCACCCATAGGGTTTACATTTTTCATAAAGCCCACCACAAAGATAGAACCCTGGCTTGTGGGTTGGAGTAATAATTGCACATTACAACGTGCCCTCCAACTACACTATAAGAATTCTTAGAGGTTTCTCTGGGTTGTAAGTGGACATCAATAAGAGATGACATTTGGTGTTATGAGCTTGGGCCAAAAGAGGGTGCATGCCAAAATCATCCAATGCCATATATGCATTTCCATATTTGCAATGCATGCAATTTAATGGCTTTGTTTGAATTATGTTTACTAATTACTGAATGTTTTTTGCTTGGCCAAAATTATTTCCCATCATTGCACTAAGCGCCTTGAACGAGACTCTTACCATATACTATTGGAACCAATTTTTTTTTTGGTGGCATATTTTTGCATCTTGGAGAGTTTTTTTCAAAACAGCAGAAAAAGAAAAGAAAAGAATAGAAAATGAAAAGAAAGAATGTTGATTTTGATTTTTTTGGGAAATTTTCAAAAAACCTAAAAGAAATTTGCCAGATTTAGACCTAGGTCGCCAGTTGCAGCAAGAAACTAAAAGAAGACGAGAGTAGACTCAAACACCTCAACATTTGCTGCCAATCTTTATGAGGGATCCTCACAAGTGTGGCTTTTCACTGAATCTGAAAAAGAAAAGACTGATTGGAACCAGGTAGTGTTTTTCCTTTTTTCAATTTTCTTATGTTGCTCTAAAAGTGGCGATCAGCTACAAGAGGATTTAGCCAAATCTGGTTACAAGACAAATAGAGAAGTAGAAAATCTAGGAATACTATTTCCTGTTGGGGGAACCACTAGAACCTATTAGCTGAATATGGCAATCTCAAAAGAAACAAGCCAGAAATCTGGCAAAATCCTCCAAAAATCTTGGCGATTTCATAACTTTCTTGGAAATGTGATGAAAATTTGAAAATTTCCGAAAGGTTCCCTTGCTGGGGACCAGGGTTTTTTTTTCCTAACTTTCAGAAATAGCTATCCTGGCTAGGGGGATGCATTCACCATGACCTAAATGGCTAGTTTGGTGAAATGTCTGTAGGAGGGGTAGGTGACTTGGTTTTTTATTTTCAAAACATGTGGTGATAATATATTTTTTTGCATCTATGAAATTTTTTGTTATCTCAATTTGTGCATTTAGGTATTGCCCCATTGAGATAATGGATGCACATGTGTAAATTATGGGTGCACATATCATCCATCCAATTGATGGGTTGTTTTGAAGTCTACCCATCTAATTGTTGGGTTT
>Ga0116227_10004301_pt1 | contig 30927 bp, 14 predicted proteins | sample S1TSphgellanicum_FD_89693 | JGI IMG/M metagenome (GOLD analysis project Ga0116227, IMG submission 89693) | Host-associated microbial communities from peat moss isolated from Minnesota, USA - S1T2_Fb - Sphagnum magellanicum MG | ecosystem: Host-associated > Plants > Peat moss > Unclassified... | reverse complement strand
TTAAAAATTACCAACCAAAAAAAAACAAATTTTTTTTTCAAATTGAAAAAAACGGTTCAAAAAAAAAAAAAAAAAATCCCCATATTTTTCCCAAAAAAAAAAAAAAAAAAACCATCCGCATGGTTTGTTTTCCTAGAGACACATCTCTATGTACACACTTGTGAATATTTGTTTAGCAGGAATATGGTTTTATAATACTCAAATCACCTTTAGAAAAGAAGACACCAAATCCCATAAGAAGTCTAAACTTGAGTAATTTAGAATTACGCACCTTCCAACAAAGACAACATTAAATCCCATAGAAATTCTAAATGGGGCTTCTAACTCAACTATCATCCAAGACTAAGGACTAATATGGAGCTCTTAACCACTTGTTTACAACAAATCGACAATAGGAATGGGAGGTGGGGTTGGGAGAGGGAATTCAAGAGGTGGCCAAATCCATTGCTACCACTCAATTTAGGATGGAAGATGTTTATATTTTTGAATTGTGAGGGAAACTTTTTCACAAAAGAAAAATGAACGAAATGAAAAGTGAGGGACCATTTAACCCTTTCTTTCCCCAAGTCATGTTGGCATAATCATGTAAATAGACATCCGCTTGTTTGTGAAAACATCCAAATGTTTTAATCATTATTATGAGGAAGAGATCTTTTAGGTGTCAATTGCAAAATAGTGCCTTTCTTTTAGTTGTGTTGCCTCTTAAACAATGAATCCTCATGTAGAAAAAGATCGATGAATAAAAGGTATGTGTTGGGATCAGCTATAACAACATCGCTTGAAGTTCAAATGAAAATGATGTGTTAAAATCCCCAAGCACTTGTAAATTTTTTTTGCAATTCACACGTCACATACAACATGTAAGTATTAGTTCACTATGGGAATTAAAAAAAAAATCAAGCCACATTGATTTGAACAATCTCATTGCCCATAAATTTTTCATTACTTTTAAACACAACAACCCTATGAGGTTATTCCAAAATTTAAATGTTAGTTTGTTGAAGTTAACTTTTCAAATTAATTTCAAGCTCCCATTCTAACAATCTCATTGGACATATACTTTTTTTTTGCATTCATAGGCACAACAAACCTATTCCACATACCTTTATGTTTGTGTACATTTTTAGATTATAATTATAACCCTTGTCTTTATGTATACAATCCACTAATTTTTAATATTTTTTTCGATTTCGCATCATTCGCAAGTATCCCAAGAGGGATTCAACATTAAATGATAACACTTTTTTAGAGCTTTTTAAAATTTTAAATAAAAAATTAAAAAATGCTTCAAAATTAAAATCATATTCCAAACGAGGCAAAAAAATTTCAATTCTTTTCAAAATGTGACAAAAAAGTTTGGGAATATTGTTTTCAAACATTTTTTTCTTGTGCTTTTTTTTTTTCATTTTGGCATATTTTTACACACAAAAAAACCTAATGTAGACAAGGTAAAAAATTCAACAAATATTGAAAAATTTGAACGTATAGAATATATCTATGATAAAATAATACTCATCATAGAGTTTGAAATTTTGAATATATACTTCAGAATAGGGTTGTCGATGGAATTATTGGGTGAATTTTTTTTATGGTGTATCATATTGATATACATTAATAAAATATAGGATGATTTTAAAATTATTATTTTTGAATGAAAATTCATTTAAAAAATGTGTGTGTTTTTTTGTATTTTTTAAATTACTAATGCATGCATAATAATATTATTTTTTAGGGAAAAACCACTACCATATCGAAGAGGAGAATTTTTTTATAATGGGCGTTGCATTATTATTTTTCTTTTTTTAGAATTTGGTAATGTGTCATGAATCATAAACATGAAGCCTTATGGCTGTTGAAAAACTATAAACTATATATTTTTATGTACATTGATTTTATCCAATCCTTCTCATTTAACCATTGGATCAAGATTAATTTTGACTCAAAATAAACTTTGAATTCTAAAATGTTGTTGTGTAAATTCTAAAGTTTCTTACTTGTGTTTAGAATAGTTAAAAGGATACAATCAATATTTTAGCTTATTGTGTATTATAATACTTGTTATACATCATTTTTTTGAACAAAAATGGTTCACTTTTAATGTGTTTTCACCCAAAAAACACAATATACCGTTAACATTTTTTTGGTGTAAAAATTTGTCAAAATATATATTTAAAAAAAGGGAATAATATGTCACAATTTTCTTTTTTTTCTTTATAAAAGTTGCAAAATTTCAAGATTAAATGTTTTTTGCCACATTTGAATTTCGCTTTTAGTTTGGTAGCAACTTTTAAATTAATTTTATTACTATTTTACAATATTTTTAAAAACATGTCACTGTTTAATGCTAAATCTTTCTTGGGATGTTAGCTAATGACCTAACATCTGATATTTTAAAAAAGTTCATTGTATACCATAATACTTTGGCAATTCCATCATTAATTATATATTTTTAAAAATGTTGAAATACATATATATTTTTCAAAATACAAAATTTTCTAAAAAAAAATATTGAATCTTCAAAAATGTTCCAATGTTGTGTGGGTATATCATTACCCAAATATGTTTGTCAGGTACAAATAAGGTATAATATTTATTTTACCCTAAATCGATATATTTTAATCGAATGCATAACCAAGGGTATATAAACTTGGAAAAATATACCCATTTCATAACCTTGGATATATTTTTAAAATATCCATACTCAAAGTTGGGTATGTTCCCAATCTTGGGTAAATATTGTTGAAATAAGTTTCACCTAAACCTTAAAATCATCACTCTTGTTAAATGTGATTGTTTTGGAAGGTGTCCAATATTGAGAATGTAGGTCCAATGTTGTAACAAACACTTAGGCAAGTCCAACATTGTAGCCAATGCTCAAGGCAAGTCTAATATTGTACAAATCATTTAGGTTTTTAGTTTTGAGTTCATGTGTGTGTTTAGGTTGTGTTCCTATTTATGTTCAAGTTTTAGCCTAGGGTTTGACAACAACAAGAGGTTTCCAAGTGCATGTGGTAGGGGTGTGGGTGTGGGTTCATTAGGTTGGTGAGGTTTCCATTTTCCATGACCAGCCAATTGGTGACCAATGGGTTTTTCAGTAAGGTTTCTAGCTGCTCTTGGGGTTTTAGTTAGTGTGTGGATGTGTGGATTTCCAAGTAAGGTTCTCAAAAAGTTTATGGTGTGTGTGTGATTTTGCAACAAGGTTATATTTGGCTAAATTTTCTTATAGATGATGGCCATTTATTTTACATCTTCATATGGACGATAGCCACTTTGGCTACAAACAAAAAATATTCCTAAAAAAAACCATTGCTTGGAACATTGGAATAAATTATATCAATTTATTAACTCGGTTTGCAATAATTTGAACAAGTGACACTCTAAACAAAAAAATATGAAAGTATAGGTTTTATCATTCAAATATATATTTCTAGGGTTCCATGGCGAAGTTTCTTACAATGTTCAATTGCTTATGGCACCTTTGACCCCATAGTTCATACCAAAACTCGATTTTTTGGCTTTTTTCCCCTTTGCATAGAACATCCTTATAACCATTTTGGAATATCATTCATTCATATGGTATTCATTTGTGTTCTAAAATTTCAAGTTTTATGTCTCAATCAACAAAAAACATTATAAGATTCATTCAAAATATTCAAGTTGTTTTGAAAGTTATTTTTATAGATATGATGCCATTAGCAGTAAAAATCGAAATAGCTACAAACATAATTGTTTTGAGTAACAAGTTGCATGGAAGTCATGCAAATCTTTTAGAAAAGTTGAAAATCATCATTTTAAGTAACAATGAGATTTTATGGCAATGTACTAACCTAAAATCTTATACGGATAGAACTACCCATCACCTAACATGTACCGAAGCACATCTCCAGCGGTGCTCAGTATGTGACCATGTGAAAATATTTTTCACATCCAAGTTTAGTTGTCTACTCTTTTGCAACCCCACCAATAAAACTGAAACTGGGAAGCAAATAGGTGGGGGACTACTAATAACAAACCACCTAGACCAATCATTATGATGGGCCAATCAAAAACAATGATTAGTAGTTAGATCATATTTACTACACTCTTTTTTGCAGGTGCACAGAGCTGCTGAGCCTTTTACCAGCATCAACCTGCGCAATTATGCTGACCCAAAACCATTTTCCTGAGTCAAACCGACATATATTAGATTTTCCTCATCCATTTTTACTCTGCAGGATCACATATTGAGCACTGCTGGAGATGCTCTAACACCACCAAACCCTTTCCAATATTTTCTTCATTCATTAATCAAATTGAGCAAAATTTGTGCACAAATTGGATGGCCACAAATGCTTTTTTGAGCATCAAAAGTAAAGAAGCAATGGAGAGAACACAAGAAGAGGATGAGTGATAGTTTGTTTTTTGAATAGCTCTAGACTCCTCTCAAGCTCCAACTTCAGATCTTCCTTGTTTTTAGTCTGTTTTGAGTGAATAAAAACCTGAAGGGTGCGTCAACTAGGGCTTTACAAAACTTCTTTGTATTTCAGAGGCAAAGATGAACCAATCAAAGATTTTAAGCTCAAAATCTTAATTTGTCTTAATTCACCCATCATGGAACACTAAACCCCATTACACCAAACATGCCATATCTTCCCCATTCCTTTCCTAAATTGAGCAATTTTTGTGGCATTGGAAGCACCACAAATATTTTTTAAGCTTTAGAAGCAAAGGAACAATATGTGAGGATTCGACCTTCTTTGAGTTCTTAAGTGTTCACACACCAGCCTATCTACCTTGGGTGTAATTATAATGAGTTGATGGGTATCATTAATTGGGTTAGACATGAGTAGTATACTTCAAAGGTTCTACATAGTCAAGTTTGGAAACATAATGATGTCATAAAAAAAATTGAAAAAAAATTCCATCATTATTATAAAATATTAAAAAGCACTATTATTTTAAAAAATTGCTTGAACAAGAGGTGAAATGAATTTTTTTGTATTGACAAGTTTCTCTTCATGAAGATTATTTTTGCGGACATTCAAAGTTAAATCATTTATGTTAAGGAAAACAATTGTGTAGTACAAAACACCAACTATAAAACCTCTAGTTTCTTATAAAATAAACCTTCAATGTGTTTTTTTTTTGGGGTGAAATTTCGCCAATTTTTGACCAAGAAATTGAGAAATGTTTTGGAAATATTTGTTTTTCTATTATAAATTCAACTAGTTTTGTTAACTTTTGGTTAAATTTTGCCAAATTTTCGATATAAAAATGAAAATTTAGTATTTATTATTTTTATTAAAAAAAACATTGATCCTCATAAATTTTGTGTTGGAAATATAAGAGGTGTGCTGATGACCAATGGTTACTTTTTTTTAATAATGTAACATACCTTCAGTAAAGTTTTGGGAAATCACTAAACCCTAGAGTTAACGTTTCACCCAAAAACCCTTGATTCTCTTGTGTAATAAGCAAAGCTTTTTTAAAAAAATTGACGAATTTTCACCACTTGGCAACCCCAAAAAAAATCTAGTGGAACTATCATACAAAGGATTCTTGTGAAAGAAATGTGCACAAATCGCCAAAATTTGAGGATTTGCTTTTTGAAATCACCATATTTAGACAATAATAGGTTCCAGCAGGTTGCCAAAAATATAACAGGAATCTTTAAATTACTCTAGTTTCCTCTCTGACCTGTAGCCAAATTTGGCTAACTCCTTTGATCTTGATGAGTGTGGCTACATCACAAAATGATGAAGAGTATCGAGAAATTGACTTGAAGTCCTCATTTTGGACACCAATTTCCCAAAGAAAATCCTTGAACAATAAATAATTCAGCTAGTTCTATCCTCTTTCAAGGATTCTCACAAAGGCGACTTTTTTTCCTCAAAAGAACTAACATAAGCAACAACATTAAAACAACAAGAAGCTAGCACAAATATTTAAGACCAGAAACTAGTAATCGCTATTACATTGTTCCAATCCTAGTGAAATATTTCAATAGCCAAAGAAACATGAATTCTCTTGCAAGTTGAATATCCCTAACCAATGTATTGATAACTCTGGAATGTGTATTTTCATGTTTGGAATTTGCACTTGACTTAACCCCAAGAATCTTACAACCTTCACCATTACTCTGCAGTCACCTGCAATTGCACTCGGATTCTTAGTACAACAATAGAAACGCAACAAATAAATAACAATTCTAGAGTAGACTATGAAATCATGAAGCTCTTATCTTGATGAGAGTTTGATTAGGGTGGATCATAGGTTCCAACAGCATAATTGGAGCACTTGAAAAAAGTGCCGAAATCACCTTGGGAACTTTGTCGTAACCATCTGCTTAGACATAGAAATGAAGCCAAAGATCCACACCAAGGATTGAACCAACTCACATACCAATTCGCTGTCCAACTAGGAATGTGAGATCAATAGACACAAAGATATCATGCTTCTCTCTGGAACATGAAACAATTTTCTTTCTAGAGAACATGTTGCATTAAGTCTTTAACAGAGATACTCTCATTGAAAATGCTCATCACCAGTCGATGTTCCTGAGAGATTAAGAACTAACTTCCCACTTTTGTGGCTCCATAAGCAGAGCCAATTTGAAATCTATAACTTCCAGATAATTTCCTACCATAATGATAATGACACAAAAACTTATGTCAGAGAGAGCTTCTGTCGAAAGACATCCATTACTGCTCCAAAATCATCTGCCACATGGACTGGAGGATTTGCAAACCTGCTTGAAATGTCTGCAAGCTCACTTGAATGATATTGCACCTTAGACTGTGTGAACTTCAACCCATGTGCCATGCTCACGACTACAGTCCTATCATTTGGTCCAATCACTCCTCGGTCCCTCAACTTTTGCAAGGCAGTCAGTGCAACCCCAGTGTGAGGACATGTGAACATTCTAGATCTATCAGCCTGCGCATAGATATCCATAATCTCCTCTTCTGTTGCCTCCTCAACAATTCCATTATAATTTTGTAGTGCATAGATTGCCCTGTCAATTGATACAGGATCACCAATCTGGATTGTAGAAGCAAATGTAGGAAGTGCTTTAACAGGCTTAAAATTTTCCCACCCATCTTTGTAGGCCTTGTAGAGAGGGTTAGCATTGGCAGCTTGAGCACAAACAAGTCGGGGCATTTTGTGGATTAACCCCAACTCCTTGCACATGTAGAACCCTTTGTAAAATGCATAGATGTTTCCAAGGTTTCCTCCTGATATTATTACCCAGTCTGGTACCTCCCAATCAAACTGTTGACATATCTCAATTGCAGCTGTCTTTTAAGCCTCGAGTCGCAAGCTGTTCAAAGAATTTGCCAAACAGATTGAAAGCTTTGCAGTGACCTCCCTAATCAATCGCATGCAACCATCAAAGTATGTGTCCATGCTTAGAACCAAAGCTCCATTTGCAATTGGTTGCACCAATTGGGCTATGAAAATCTTGTTTGCAGGAAGGAAGACAATGGCAGGAATCCCTGCAGCTGCACAATAGGCAGAGAGTGCTGCTGATGTATCACCAGTGGAGGCACATCCAACACCAAGCAATGGCTTGCCCAACCTCCTCAACTTGTTCACTTGTGAAACCAACACTGTCATTCCAAGGTCCTTGAATGATCCTGTGTGGCTGATACCGCAATGCTTCACCCACAAATCGGTCATGTTCAACACCTACAAATTCCAAAGACTTCATGACTCAGTTCCACATGACATGACCATGGTTAGAAAACTTTCTGTATCTTCATGATTTCAATATTGCATGATAAGATTTAAGTCACAGTTCAATTGAATCAACTGCTTGTACCTCATTCACATACTGGACAACATGGTTAAGGACACAACCAATTATGTTTAATAAATGGAAACAGTGGTTGGTGATCTCAAAATTAACATGCTCAATTGTCTTCTAGACTTTAGCATCAACAGCTGACAAGATCCACATTGAAATCACATCCCAAGGGATTTCACACAGATGGTGCTGGAATCCACCAAAATCTCACCATTAAAAGCCCATCATCCAGAATTGAAACCGTGTTAATCTAAACCCTGGCTTCTGCTACTGAACCCTTGAGGAGTCTAAGGAGAGAGTCAAGGAATGCATGTTTGGAGAAGAAAAAAGGGCACAAAAGGATAGCTTACTACAATTCCTGATCTGCCAACATAGTTAACATTGTCCATTTTCTAAACAATCCATAGGTGGGGGGTTTTGAAATCAATATCAAGTGAGAAGCTTTCCAGCCATTAGACCAGAGACAAAAAGAAAATCTCAAGCAAAAAGTTCACTAGCCAACTGAGGACTTCAAAAACCCTAGATCCTACCCATTTGAGACATCTCAAGAAGAAAAATAACCTAACCAAAAATGAAGGCAAAAACCACATGCCAAGGTGATGGCCAGTCTACATCTCAACAACAACCCATTATTAGAACTGGAAGCATACATTGCAGGCAAGAAGTGAACCTACAAATAGCCTCTCAAAAGGAGTAAACCCCATCATCAGCCATTCTCAGAATCAGCATGAATGAGAGGTAATTCTAGTGATCCCCAATATCCAAATAGCGGTGCAAATTTTTATGTGCCTCATCATCTCTAAACCTTACAAACCCATAACAAGAGCATGCTTGCTTAACAAACCCTAATGACTGCATTCACAAGAGCCTTGCAGATGTGAGTGGAATCATAACTGTGTCTCTCAAAACCAAAAGTCCAGCAATCTATGCATCATCATCAGGGGACCTGATGCATTGCATCATACAACGCTTACAGCATAAAGGTGTGTGAACTCGGTGTGTGGGTTTCTTGTATCTCTCGATCCAGATCAATTCAGTGGAATTTTTTCTTTGCAACTATGCAGGGAATGCAACTGGGTTTTCAGAACAATCCATTTCAGACAGCACAAAGGGTTTGAGAAGATGCGGTACCTGTTTCCCAAACCTCTCAGCCCAGAACAAGTTGGAGTTGCCCTCGAAGACACTGACAATGTCATCGTCGTCAATCTCAGGCAGCACCCACTCCTTTTTGCTCCATACGCCTGATCCAAACGGCCATGTGGTCTTCCCCACCCTCGAGTCGAACAGGCTCCTCCAGTATGCGCCATCGAACTTCTTCAGAGCCTCCATGTCGTGTTGCACGTCCAACAGAGCTCCGGTTTTGCTCCTGTAGATGACTTCATCAAGCGAGTACTCCTCGTTTGAAATCTTACCCGGGGAGAATGGGACGTACTTGGCGGAGAAAGCCGTGGGAGAACTCAGCAAGCCATGGCGGCGTGCTTCATCTTTGATATCTTCATCAGCATGCCTCTTCTTGGAGCTTGAGGACAGTGATGACGACGTCGTCGTCGCTGAATCTGTTGCTACCACTGCCTCCAATGTCACCGTCTTCGCCACCACAGGGAGGTTCATATCTGCGAATCCATTTCCAGAGCTGGCAGAAGAAGCCTGAATTCTGCCATCCTTGGTAGCTATCAGTACCCGCATTCTGGAGGTTCTGGAAAGCTTCATCTGCTGTGATACTCTAGCATTGTGATGTAGACTGCCGGATGCAAAAGCTTCGAGCGTCGCATTTGTGACAGCCGTTGTTTGTGCTAGTGCCACTGCCCCTACCCCTGCCATCGCACCTCTTGGTTTTCCAGGACTCACACAAGGTGCTCCTTCTCAAAACCTGTCCTCTCCTCCCGTCTCGCTCTTCTTTCCCGCTGTTTCTTCTTCTTCTTGTTCCAGTTCTGCAGTTGCAACTCTTGCTGCTGCACTCTCCTCTCTTGGTCTCCCAGGACTCACACGAGGTGCTCCTTCTCAAAACCCGTCCTCTCCTCGTGTATGGCTGTTCCTTCCAGCTGTTTCTTCTTCTTCTTCTTCTTCTTCTTATTTCCGTTCTGCAGTTGTAACTAATGCTTCAGTCGATTGCCGATTCTCTTCCAAAACTACGGACACACCTTTCTGTCGAATGTCCGGTGCGACTTCTGTTCTTGTTCGTTCTCCCCTTCCACTCCTTACCCTTGTCTGCTTCGACAGAGCGACAATTTCGCACAAATAATACTGTGCAGCGATTCTCCACTAAATGTCTTGACTTCCGGGGGAAAAAAAAAAAACGAGAGCTTCTCATTTCGCTTTACAGTCAGTAATGCGTTCCGATCCCTTCTTTCTCCCTGACGCCATCGATTTCTCGCTGCAAAACACAACGACCGAGCGCCCGTGCACGCGCTCCTCTTCGCCGCTCGCGAGGGAAGCCGCCGCCAGGAGCCGAGGAGAACGAGGACAGGGGGCCGAAGCCCGACATTTCACAGCCCAGGTGGCGAAGGCGGTATACCACCGCACCGCTGCTGACTTGGATGAAGAATCCAGGCCGTAAGTGGCAGAAAGAAATAGGTACGTATTTTGCCTACATCCGTAGAAATACAAGTATTTTGAGTCCTCCATTTCCTTGGTCATCTTCATAAAACCCTGCCAAACTTAATTTTTAAAAAAACACAAACATCCACTCCAAAAGGGAAAGGGAGATACAAAAAGAGAGCACCAACATCCTACCAAGAGATTAGTGCAATTCAATTGCACTAAATCGGAGTCGCAAAAGAGATGAACGAGGACCCATCAAAAGTGGTCATCAAAGTAGCAACATAGGATCTAAAACCAACCCTCAATGGTTTGCATGAAGAAAATTGTATGCAAGTGATGATGGTTTTCGATGTTAGAAAATTGATGAAGAAAATTGTATGGAAATGATTATGGTTTTCGATGTTAGAAAATTGCTGAAGAAAATTGTATGGAAGTGATGATGGTTTTCAATGTTAGAGAATTGATGAAGAAAATTGTATGCAAGTGATGATGGTTTTTGATGTTAGAAAATTGATGAAGAAAATTGTTTGTATGCATGTTGGTGTAAACACTCAAAAATTTCTATGGCAAGAGCAAGAAACACATCCATGGGGTGCCCATTGTGATATAGCTCGTCTTTTGCTTAGGCCGCAATCATTGCAATTGTTCCTTGAGAAATGATAACTTGTACAATTAAATTTATTCAAGTGGAATCAACAATGACAACATTAACTAGAGTGTAGACCCCATCTAAAATGAATGTAATATCAATTTATCGATGCAAAAATTAAAAGGAGTGCAAAGAGACAACATGTGTTTGTTCACACACAACATGAAACCCAACATTTCTAGCAATGGAAACAAAAGTATCTCCAACATCATTTCAGTAACAATGCATTCCCCCCATATGAACATTGCATCAAATGTATCCTTGTGAAGTATATAAGCTTGCCACAAATGCATTAAACCAAATTGTTAACTATTGGATGGCGGAGCTCCAACTTGGTGAGTAGTGTTAAGAAAATAAAATATTTGAAGCCACATGAAATGTTTGAATAATTGGGCAAATAGAAATCTAAGCACCCAAACCCAAGCTTGTACAAGATTTACGTGGGTGCAACAAGGATCAAAAGACATGTTAGAGATGACGTTGGAAAAAAAAGGCTCATTTTATAAATGTCATTTTGCATATCAACTCCCTTTTTTGAAAATTATTCAAAAGGAGGGATGCAAACATGCACTCCTAAAAGGAAAGTCATGTGTTATCTTCAAATGGACCTAAAATGAAAATGAGCCTAAACTATTGGCCTTTATAACCTCTAATTTTAAAAAAGTAACAATTCTACAAAAATTTAGAAGCAATGGTTAGGGCTACAAACCCCAAGCTCCCCAAGCCAGCCATCAAAGCAATGGCCTTGATAAAAATGAAACCTAACCCCTTCTAAAAATGAGGAAAATGGCTTATCAACAAACTAAAGCAACTCTTCTATATTTTTAAAACATGGTTTCAAAAAGCCTTTCAAAAACTTGAATGAGATCAAGTAAAGAAAGGTCAACTACCGATAAAACTCTAGAAATGGGGAAAGGAGAAGATAAAATGACCTTTGGATAACACACATAAAAAGGATCCCAAAAACCATATGAACATCCCTTAACCTTTAACCTTGGGAACATTTCTATGTGACACACATTCTCATCCAAGGCCTCATGAGGAAAGGATGAAACAAAGGTCATATGTCATTGCAATTTCATTGTTGCTTTTATTGAAGATATTTATTTATACCATCAATTACCTATTAAATAATGAATAACAAAAATATAAGAAATGATAGATCCTAAATACAATTTACACAATTATATTAAAATTTCTAATTTCTAAAATTGATAAATAAATAGAATTTTAAACTTTAAATGTTTTAAATATATATATATATATATATTTTTTTTTTAAAAATTAAAAATTCTAAAAAATAGTATTACCATCAAATCTGAAAAGGTATTACAATAATTGAGGACACCCATAGTTTCTGTCATTTCAACTAAGGTGAATGTTACCTTATGGTAATTATTGCCGTGAAATCCCTTTTAGGGATAAATAAATAGAGATTAATTTTAGAGTGGAATTCCAATGAAAAATATTTTTTAGTTCGTAAATTTTATAATCTAATTAGCTTGGTTGATCTCCTACTAATTTCTTAGTTATGAATGGTAGACTTGGATTAATCAATCTTTAAAGATAGGATGATTGACAACTAATTTGTCACTAATTAGAGATTTGTGAAGGAGATTGGATAAGATGACTTTAGAAAATAAGGTGAAAAATTTAGAAAAATAAGGAGGACCCATGTATGTATGGTGGTGAGGAACCTTTTTGGGGCCCCATTTTTTAAAATTGTTTTGGATGTGGAATCTTCATTCATTTTTATAACTTCTTGGAGATTAAGAAGGCTAGAAAAGAAAAATATTTCACTTACATAAGCAAGAATGTAAAATGTTATATGGAAAATTGTGACCCATATTTCTTTTTCTTTGTGGTTGTTTTGAGTTGTTGGTGAAATGAAAGTATTTAGTTCGTTTGATGTAGAAGATTATGGTTCTATTTTATTTTATTTTATTTTTAAAAAAGTTATTAGATGATATAACAACCAAGGAAGGTAGCAACATAGGTGAACAAAATTTCACAATAATGAAGGTATTTTTCACTTTCTAGTACAACCTACAATAAAACAAAAAAGATGAGCAAAGCAATAACTACTTCAACAATTGTTTTCTTAAGCATTTTTTTTATTTTCCAAAGGTTTTATTTAATGTTTTTAGATCGTAGTTATGCTTGATAGCAGACATATTATAATATGCATTTTTTGTGTGGTTTTATACCTAGCAACCTTCACATGATCTATATTTAGGACTACCAAGATCATGGATATACAATGAATTGACATCTACATTAGTATTTTCACCTTGTTGAGTGAGGTATTTTAATGGCCAAATAGTGGGTATCATAATTTATCAATTTTATTTTTTTACCATAACAACAATTTTGTTGAGAAAAATATGAGTAAAATTGGGTTAATTGTCTCAAAACTTGTCAACCTTCATTCCACTAGGGAACATTAAACCACATTTCTACCTCAAAATGAATTCATGAGTAATAATGAAAAAAAATCACACTATATTTTTGTTTTCAAACCAATAAACTTTTTATTAAAATAAAAGTGTAACATCATCCATGTAATGCATCTATTTGTAATCTTGTTCTACCATGTTAATTACATCCCAATCACCTTCTATTTTTTTCCCTTTGTGTTCCCATATGGTTCCCAATAGTTCTTCATTATTTATTTAGGATTTCAAAATTATATTGTGTTTTTCATGTTTATATTGGTGAATAAAGGTCTAGGTAGTTAAGCTTCAAGTTTGGTAGGTTATTAGAGTAATTTAATATCATAATATGACCACAAAGCGGCACATCTTAATATGCCTTTTCATATTTATGTAAATGGGTACATGAAAGGAGTGAAATATTTAGGGATGGAAGAGGTAGGTATGTATGGCACAAATAGACACAACTTTTTATTATAATTGTTTTTCCAAAAAAATTAGGTTGCTAGAATCAAAACATCCATAAGAAGGTTTAGCCAATTTTTTTTATAAAGTACATGAGTTTTTTTAAGCTATAAACATCCTTCTACATTGTATGCCACCTATTGGAACCTAATATTAAATATGGTGACTAAAAACCATGTGCTAAAATTTGGTAGAATTTAGACAACACCTTTAAAAGGTAATATTACCCAAGAAATATGAGGAACATTAGAACAAACCACAAAGTTAAAATTATTCAAAAAACAAGGAGAAAGACATCATGACTAAATACAAAATCTAAAAATGACCTTAAGCTTATTGAAATTTTGTTGTTCTTCAACCAATGCTTTCCCAAAGGTAAGAACACAATTCCCTTTAGTTTTTTAAGCTTATTGAACTTTTGTTCCTTAACTAATGCCTCCTCAAAAGTAAAAACATGATCTCCTTTAATCTTTAATGCTTATTGAATTTTTGTTCTTCAACTAATGCCTTCTCAAAGTTCTTCAAAGGTAATAGCATGATCTTTTTGAATTTGATGGGTTGCATGACTCTATTTCTAACATGTAAGGTTTGTTTGAGCATGTTTCCAAAATCACCATATAATCCAAATGAGCAGTGAATGAGTTACAAGATTTGAAGAAAAAGAACAAAAGACCACGTATTTTGCATAAATATTTGGAATTCAATGTTCAAATACTTTCGTATTGAACTCCACAAGAACAATTTCATTTGTCATCCTTGTTATAGTCATTTGCTTTTTAATATTGTAAGTGATTTTCTTTCCCCTAATCTGAAAAATATTTTATTAATCACTTACCTAACAAACAAAATGACTATTGGACGAATTGTTTCATGTGACATTTGTGCAAGATCTTCTAAACAAAGTAATTATTAGTATAATTATTAATAAGATCCTTACAATTTGTATATATACTTAGAAAGTCATGCACATTTTTAGTCTCTTTTTGCACATTCATAAGTTCAAGTCTATTGTCATTTTAATTTCTTTGCATGGTGCCAAAAAGTTTTCTACATATGTACACTTATTCCTAGATAGGCTATTTAGGGCTAATCATAAAAGATTGCAACATCATGTTGATTTCTTGTCAAATTTGCTGGATTATTTTTATAATGTAACATTAATTGTTGAATTTGTAGATAGTCTCCACAATCTTGAATTAATGTCTTGTATTTGAATCCATTTAAGATGTTTGCATGAACCTTTTTCTTGATGAAGTATTTATGCATCACAAACTTCCCATCCCATGATTTGATAATGGAAGTCATGCAAAAATTGTTCTTTCATGAATTCATATTTTTTGCACATGGATGTTGTGCATTTAAAACAAATATGATACACGTATAAGTAGGATGAAATATTTTCAAATATATTTTCAACCATTTGAAAATATTTCATCCTCTTATACTTGCATCATAAATATTTTTAACACACAACATCCATGTGCTAAAAAATGAACCCATGAAATAACATATTTTGTGTGAATTCCAAATGAACCAATGAAATGGGTAAGTTTGTGATGCAAAAAGTTATGGGCCCATACTCATACACGCCTTCTAAGAGTCTTACATTGTAAGGTTGCATTAGTCTTTACATCATAAGATAATATAAATTTAAGTAATAATTTATAGTTTTTATTGTTTCTTGTGCTCAAAAACAAAAAAATGACTTTATTTGTGCATTTTGGTCTTATATATATATCCTTGATTCTTGTTGTTAATATGACAAAGTGTCAAAATTTTCATTGAAAAGAAATAATCAATAATGGATCCAACTGCCAAGGAACTAAACAATGTTGAAATAGTTAATGGTGAAGAGAATCATCAAATGTGAACAATCTTTTGGGAAAAGGAGCTTATGGGATATGTTTCAAGGGTAAAATCCAAACCAATCTTGATAGCAAGAAATTATGTCATTGTAATAACAATGGAAACTACAAAATCGTTAGTTGGGAAAAGATGACAATTGAACAATGGATCAAATACCACTAAAGAACTTAATGCGATGTGAAACATTTGTAGCATTTTGGAACAAACTCATAATTCACATTCATGAGCAAAGAACCATAGACAACATTCACCATTTGCAAGAAAGCTTTTACAAACGCAATATGAAAGGTGGAAAAGATATTGTAGAATATTATGGAAATATTGAAATGATCATAAATTAGCGCAACACCAAAATCCCCAACCATGACTAAGTTGGTAGTCATTTAACACATCCATGATTACATGATTATGAAGTCAAATAAAACACATTGAATAGGACATTTTTTTGTGATTATGGTCACGAAGGATGATAACTTTTGTGATTGAGTTTTGCATCTACAATCATGAAGGACATCAAAAATATATTATCTTAGCTCCCTATTGGCTTAGGTTAGGTAACCTATCAAAACATAGGGTATCATAACCTAAAAATCTAACCTACATGCTAAGAATGTATGCCATAGCCAACCTAAGGATGTAGATTAGCTTAGTTACCTAGGCTAAGCCAACAACCTAGCCTAGACTATGAATTTAGCCTAGGATTAGGTTTCAAATGTGAAGATTTGAACTCTTCACCTTCACATTGAAGGATGAAGTCCTTAACCATTGCACCACATGTTTTTTAATGATAAAAATTGTCACCATGTATTATCATAAATATTTTCTTCTAACTTACATTAGTAGCCTAACTACTCTTGCTAAGTACCTTGTAACCTTCCTAGGTATCAACCTAGTAATTTATAACCTATTTAGTAACCTAGTAGGTACCTTGGTAGGTAGTTACTATCTAGTAACTACTAGGTAGTAGGTATGTTATTTAATAATTACCTATTTGATAACTAATAGGTACTTATCTAATAACTATTTAGGTAGTAAGTAATAGGTAGGCCTAGGTACAAGGGAGGTAGTAAGTAAATAATTAAGGTAGGTACCTACTTAATAAGTACTTAGGACATAGCTAGTAGCTAGTAAGTACCTTTATGTAGGTACTACTAAATAGCTAGTAGGTAGTAAATAATTAGTATGTTATACCCATGTAAGTTATTAACCTAGGTAGGTTAATGATGTAGTTGCATTGTAGTTATAGTCATGTAATGATAATGTGGTCACAATGTAGTCACAATGATGACTAATTAAGGTATATGACTAAAGATTTGACTACATGACTAAATTAGAACATGTAATCATAAAGTGTTTTAGTCATGAAAGACATGTCTTGGCCTTGTGTAACTTTGAGGCTTAAGCAACACTTTAATGATTAAATTGTTATTCTTAAAGTCATTTACAATTTGCCAAAAAGACATAGCCATTTTTGGTCTTCCTAAGACAATATACTAGATGGTCCAACAAAGAATCTTGACATGATGACAACATGTTTGTTTCGTTGAAGAATGTCAAATCAAATTGCTTTCTAGAGACAATGTTCTAGAACTTTGTGGCAAAGAACATTGATTTTTCAACCACCAAAGTTCTAAAGGACATCAATCAACCTTGATGCTTGAATAACATAAAGCATGCAAAGATGAGAGCAAAAAACTAAAAGAAACTTCATTATGCTTGGACTACATGAATGAAAGAATGTCCTCACAAGCCTAAGAACAATGATAAAGTTAGGAAGAAGAGAAGAATGATGATAGGCAAAAAATGACAAGCTACAAGGCTTGGATAGCAGTAACATTTGTCAAAACTTTCCATAGACAAAGATGCATGGATAGTTGATTTTGGATGTATTCAACACATGATTTATCAATGTGATTGGTTCAAAGTTTAAACACTACAAAGATACATCAGGGAGACATGAGATTGTTGAGGGTGTAGGTAGCCATAAGTTTTAGGTTGGTAGAATTGGTGTTTTTGCCATTCAAGTCAAGCAAGTGAGTGTCAAGTGGTATGACAACCTAAACATGTCAACTCAATGAAATGTTTCATATGACATTTATGTAACCTTTGGGATGAAATAACTAGTAGCATAATTACTAATATGATCCTTACAATCTATGTATATAAATAGAAATTCATGCACACTATGGTAGACTGTTCTTGGATGTCCATAAATTGGAGCTTGTTGTCACACCAATTTATTTGCATGTAACCAAGAAATTCTTTGCATATGTACAATGTTTTTGTCCTAAATAGGCTATTTAAGAGCTGATCGTAAAAGATAGTAACATCACTTGTGTTGGTTCATTAGGAAAGTCAAGTTTGTTGGACTATTTTTGACAATGTAATATTAGTTGTTGAATTTACAAATTGTCTCCATAATCTTGAGTGAGTCTTTTATGTATTTTGGACCTTTAAAAAAAGAACATTGTAGTCATGAATGGATTTCCAATATCTTATGCACCAACTTGAAGATGTTGTGATCTCAACTTATTGATTGTCATCTTATTTTGAAGCTCTTATTGAATCATAAGGAATTAGGGAACATGCTTTAAGTCTTTGTATTACATTAAGATTGGTGAATTTTACCACCAATTATGCTTGAAAAATTTGGGAATTTGTGAAACAAAATTTGGTTGTTTTGAACATCCACAACAAATTGGGGGACATTTATTTATATCATAGCATTATTGAATCATGCAATGAGCCTAAGACCTTTTTGACATCTATGGTAGTTTTTCAAAATGTTATACCCATCTACTTTTTGATATTGTATAAGAAAAATAAATTTCAAATTATATTGCATAATATATTAACATTTTTAATGTGGTGAAATATTGCAACTTGGTGATTTTTAAAAAAGAAATTGCAAAAAAAAAAAGGTTTTTGATCACCAAGTTTAGAATGTTTTTGGGCTAGAATCGCCAAGATTTTACATTAAGTTTGAATAGGTAGCCAAAAAATAGAATGGTTGTAAATGTTTCTACCTTTTTTTAAAAGTCAAATTTGCTAAATCATCTTAATGTGAAAAAAGAATGAAATAGATGGTGTTTTGGAAGAAAAAACTAAAGATATTTTAAATATTTTGCAAATTTGGTAGAACTCCATACCCAGCCCAATAAATTGTGAGAGTGTACCCTCCATAGAAAGGAAAAGGTGAGAAAAAGGATTTAAAAAATAATGATAAATATTTGCACAACACTAGATAACTTTCAAGTATACATTTGAATACTGAATAAAATTTAAATATACTTAACTTCTTATCAAATTACAAAAAGATTTTTTGAAGACCTTACGACTTTTCTAGTTGTGGAAAGAAATGCTGACATATGTTTGGTTAATCTCATATGATGGATCTACAACTTTAAAATTAAGAACATTGGCAACAATTTTTTTTTAATCAAGTGATTAGAATAACTACATTGAAGACAAATTTGAACATCCTTTCACTTCATTCATAACAAGCAACAAAGTAAATTAACTACAAAAAAGAGCACCCAATTTGAGGGTAAGTGAGTAAAGACACTTTGAAAGATTGTTGGACAACTATGGTTACAAGCACTCTACATTTTAATAATTTGATGAATTTTGAACACAAAGTTCAAAAAACTTATATATTTTCCTTATAATTAAGGAAAATATAAGTTCAAAATACTTAGAAAATTTCCTTCAAATAGAATAACAAAACACTTACTCCAGTTGCCTGACCTTCTGTAAACCTCCATGGAAGGAAGCAAATGTGAAGACAAGCAAATACACATGCAATGGACCATCTTTGCTAGTTTAAGGTGCGGAGACTTGCAGGATCAAGAGAGCATATCTTGATACAGTGGAAACAGGATTGCTAGGAGTCTAGGATCTTTGAATGTAATTATCCTTCGTGAGTCTCCGCTGTGGGATCAAGTATGTACAAGGGCTTCACACAGTGATCCAGGCTTCTCTTAACAATATCTGCAGTGCCAGACTAACTACATCAAAGAGAACTACTATTAGTGTGTCTCATCTGTTGCCCACTCTTGTATACTCAACACTTTGCAAACATATATTGGGCTTCTTGGTTCACTTCAAGCCATGCAGTCTTTGGTTCACTTACTAGCCTCCCCTTGTAGATTACCAACACCACAAACCACAAATAGACCATGATTAATCATCATGGCTTCCAGGTATCATCATTGTCATCATCTTCATCAGATGCATTTCGAGGCACCCACTCATCCCCACTTTCAGTTGCATCCGCAACATTCTCATCTTCAGAGCTCTCCAAGTCAATTGCCTGCTCTCCATTGGACCCCTTCTTATCTTTTTTTGGATTATCACCTGACCCATTCTTGCCAGTATTTGCAGATGCTTGCTCTGATGCTTGTACGATATGAATCTTAAATCCATCTTTGGCTATGAGTTCAAACACACAGGCATCTCCAGCCTCCAACTTTTTGTCTTGTACAAAGCCCATCCAACCCTCACTGAGTCCTCTCAGGTTTGCTACAAACAATGTTTCCCACTCCTTCTCTTCATGCATTAATTTGATTTTATGATCACCACTAGGCAGATACTCCTTACAGAACTTGTCAGGAAATTTCAGGAAGTCAGAGGACACATCCAACTGCAGCATAGATATCACAAACCCAGGATTCTCCAACTCTTTTTCAATATCCTCTGCAGCCTCGGTTGCCTCAATGCTAGCTCTGTTAGAAGAATCTCCCCAAGGCAGACTCTTCCTGTTACTTCGAAAGCTGTAACTTTTCCGTACCACAGGGCTTTCAGGATCTGAATCTCCAGAGTCAGAGGCCTCCTCCTCTGATTCATCTTTGCTATTCATTACCTCTTCCTTGGCCTCTTGGATGGCGGCAACACGTGAGGAACGACGCCTTTGCAGACCCTGCTCTTCAAGTGTCGGCCGCTTTCTATATGGCCTTGAAACTTTGGGTTTTGATAAGCTCTTTGAAAGGTCTGCAAGGCCAAGTTCCTCCATGCGCCGCTTATTTTCTTCCATACGCTGTTTGCGAACATCCTCATAAGAGCTCCCATTTGGCTTCATTTCAATTGCAACTGAAATCTCGGAGATGAGAGTGAGTTCCTCCTACCAGCCAGTTGGTGGGCCCTTTCTTTACACCAGCCTTTACTTCCTCTCTCTTAGCATTGTTCTCAAATGGAAACTCCACCCCCTCCAAATACTACATCGAAACCTGAATAGGAAAATATACAGAATTCAAATGTCAGGTACGACATTTTGAATGAAGTCGGTATCTACCCAGAACAAGTAAAAGAGGTCTTTCTCAAGGGTCTGGCAGAAATGAGCATACAAAATCAGAGTACTGAGAACTGGACAATGCACCAAGCACACTCTATATGAGATCCTGCATTTTGATGAAGCAAACAATGATCCAGGATGCATTGAGAACATTTGGAGGGAAATATCACAAAACTGCACATTATAAGCAAATTACAAGTAATCAGATAATAGGACAATTAAAATACAGGGAGAACTAAGGGAAAACAAAGAGTAGGACTGAGGAAGCACATTGACTTGCCAGGCAGTGATGGAACATGGCAACCAAGGAGAATTCTGTCACTATATCTCACTTGAGGCAAACATGGAAATTGAAGCATGATGCAAAACATGAATGCAGGCTGAAAATTGCTGTGTGATTAAGTTGAAGTATGTTGGCAAGAGAATTGACAACACACTTCTTCAGAGACCCCTAAAACTCAAGAACTAAATAATAGCAGCAGAGAGATTCTTACCAAAGTGGCAACCACTTTCAAAGAGGCTCTCTCTCCCCTTCTCTACAGACTGCTGTGCTTCTGTTCACAGGCTTCCCAGAGACTATCTTGAGTTCTCAACATTCCTGCACTCAAACAACCCTTCCCACAACAATTCAAGTTGGATAACTGTTGGCAAAGTACACTTAACCCTACAGCAAAATTTTCACCACTTGGTGTGCACTAAAATTGATAAGAAGTAGAAGAAAATTGCCACCATCTCTGCCAACAAATGGGAGACTCAAGTGTCACAGAGATTCTCTTACACACAGCTGTGTCGTAAGTCTTACTGCCATCGTGTTGGGGTTAGAGACTTTCTAGGCAGCTCAAACCAGAGTATCGAGCTTGCATGAATCATCACCCAAGCACTCAAATTTTCTGGCAGCTTGGATGACTCCTGGACACAGTGACCTCTTCTCTTGACAACTTTGGCTGACATATAATGTGTGGCTTGGTTGTAGGATTTACAACCTTAAACCCTGACAATAAACTCAACTATGGACTAACAAACACAGTTAGCTTTTGAAATCAGCTGAGTTTATTCATAACACTTGGAATCTATGAACAATAAAAGCACCTTGAAGCACCAAGCTAGGGTCCCATGCACAATCATCTTCACAATCCTTTCCACTAAACGAACCATTCTTTCGTGACCTACTACATTTCTTCACAATCATCATGAAATGTTAGAGAAAGCGCTATATTCCATATTACAAAAATACTGGTCTCATTGTCGCAGCCGGCAGATCTTTCGAGCTGACCTCAAGGCTTTAGCCTCACGCACTTCCCCCCGAAAAACACTCGGAAGAAGCAAAAAAAGTTTTGATTTTTGTTCACCGCAGATGGCCAAAATTGGAGCTCAGGTGCCACACATATGAGGAATCTAAAAAGTCCTATGGAACTTATCATCAAAACGCTTGCAGAGTCGAAGAAGAAGAAGAAGCTATGAGCTCCTCCAATACTACCGAGCCTTTTTTTTTTTCCGGTCCACGGATGCTACAAACAAGAGCTGAGAATCATCGTTGTTATAGCGGGGGAGAAAACAGTGTGTGCAGCAACTGCAGTTCCAGACAAAAGAAACAGAGCATCGGCAAAAGCTATGAAGAAGAAGAAAATTAACAAAGACAAACACAACGAAAATCATACCTCATAAAGGGATCAGTGTGCTCAATCGACTGCAACTCTTCGCGAACTGCAATTGGAAACGCAGAAGAGAAAACGAAATAGTAAACCATTGTCGTCCAGCGCAAGAGCGTGCAGCAAAACACATACGTCCAAAACTACGAAGCGGGAAGAAGATTCAACGTACCCTTGATTAGGGTTTTGTTTCTTGTCTTGGCGCTCTCTAGGCTTACAAGATCTGGACCGTTCAGGACTGTGCACTAGCTGTGGATGAAAGATCTGGGCCGTTCAAGACCACACCCTAGTTGTGGATGAAAGACCTGAACCTTTCAGGATTGCCCCCTAGTTGTGGATGAAAGACTTGGAACTGTTCAAAAAGGCAAGGGTTATAGGATTAGTGTAGAAATTATACACTAATATAAGAGGAATAGGGATGAAAAAAAAGCCTATCCGGCTAATTGCATTGTTAGAATGGGAACCTTAAATTGTGTTGGGTTAACTTCAATAAATGGGCACTTAAAATGGTGTAATAGCATCATAGAGTTTGTCCCTAGGTGCAAAGGAAAAATGTGTGGCAAATAATAACTATGGTAATACTTACATGTTGCATGCAAACCATGGTTGATTTAACATTGGGGTAAAAATGGCAACCCAAAAAAAGGAAGGGTCAAATGGAGACATGGACCATTAAGTTATGGTTATGATCAACAACATTGGGTAATCCAAGCCTAAAAACGGTCTCTCTCTCAAATAAGGCATACTTGGTTTAAACTTGGAAGAATAAGGTTGTGAGTGATAGATTGTTATTATTGAACATTGAAGAAGCCATGTGAAGGAATTGAATGAAGACCCAAAAATAGGTTACATGTTGAACACAATTTCTTACTAATTTTGTTTGTAAGATTGTACTTGAAGGTTACTAATTTTGTTTGTAAGATTGTACTTGAAGGTTGATGAGTTTCTTATATATTTGTTTGTAACATTGTATTTGAAAGTTGTGTTATTCAAAGTTTAGATTAGTTTCGAGTGGCTCTTAGAAAAAAATTGAGAACTAGCCAAGATTTCAAGCTAATTTTCACTTTGAATACGTTAGGGTTTCATTGGTTGAAAATTGTCCATTTGAAATCTTTTTATTTAATTTTTAAAATATTTTGTTAGGGTATTAAAAACTAATAAGGTCAGGGTGTCAATAGTCAGTAAATTAGTGGTAGATAGTAGGTAAGGTTAAAATTTTCTTTTAGAATTAGTGTTTTAGGTTACAAATGTTGCAAAAACAGAGTTGCCTTTAACTTCTAACCTTTTTTTTTCTCTCATTCTCTTTATAAATAAGGCACATGTCTAGTGCGTTTTAAATTTAAATTTAATTTTTTGTTTTACTTGATTGATGTTCATTGTTTTGTTGATGCTCTTCGACAGCCCCTTGTTGTGTTTTGTTGTTGTTCATCAACATTACCTTTTTGTGTTTTTTAATTCATTAGTCTCCATTTATGTGCTCTATTAGTGTTCGTTGTGTTTTGTTGATGCTTGTCGATGTTCCATTTTTGTGCTTTCTTGGTGCTCATTGATGTTCTTTTGTTATGTTCTATTAGTGTTCATTAGCACCCTTGCTATGCTCTATTGGTATTCATCAACGTTCCCTTTTTGTGATTTGTTGATGCTTGTTAATGTTCCCAGCTTGTTGGGCTCTATTGGTAAACGTTGGTGCCCCCTTACCACATTTTGTTGATGTTTGTGGTGTCCCCTTGCTGTGTTCTCTTGGTGCTTTTCATTTCCCCCTTGTTATTCGTTAACACATCATTGTTGTGTTATATTGGTGTTTGTTCGCACTTCCTTGATGTCCATTGTTGGTGTTGGTTGGTGCTTTTTTTGTTATATTTTGTTGGTGTTCTTCGGCATTTGTCGAAATCCTAACATCAGGTTTGCGATTAAATGTGGAGTGCAAGGGCCCATGAAGCTAAAAGAGTGTGTTTGAGTGTGAAACACACATTCACAAATGGGGGAGTGTGCAAGAAATGGAGCCCAATGATTTTTAAATGCGCTCTTATTTTGGGAGTTGCATTCATGCAAGAGTTCTAAATGTTTAGAGCCTTGGTTGAAAAGGCAAACAAACACCAAATTGAGCCCCCAAAACACCATTGGAAAGGTTTTGAAATGTAGATGCCTAAAGTTCCCTCTCATTGTTTATTTAGATTTGAAAGATCTTCAATTAGAACATGTAATACATTATTGAAAAGACATTTTTGAGGGCTATAAGATATTGCTATTACATGTTCCAAACATGTTTGATTTGAAGAAAATATGATCATCCAAAGTTTCAAGACAACAAAAGCCCTAGGAAGAATGTCATTTGGATGTAGACTTTGCAAATAGTCACAAACAAAACCCCAAAAGAGGGGGAAAGCAAAAATAACCACATCACATATTAAAATTAAAATATACAATGGTGGGAGGTGCTTCTAGTGGAGGTGACCATCCCAATCCGCAAACATGCCATGACGACACCAAGTCTCATAAAATAATCGTTCTAAACTACCTTGCCTAAAGGGTCCCTAGAATTAGCCTAAAGTTGAATCGTGTCCCAAGTCACAATGCCAACCTCAACAATGGAGGTCCAACTACAGTGGAGGATGGACTAAAGTGGAATTTTTTTTTTTCTAAAAGTAGAGGCACATTTATCACTCCATAAGTAAAATAAGAGAAAGGTTCTAACAATGTCAATTAGCTTATTGATGTAAGTAAAGCCACCCAAGTGGTTTTTGAAACGGTGAAAATCAATGTTGTTAAAGTTGGAGAAAATGTCTCCAAGAAGAACATGAATCCAAGAAAAGAAAATGAAGCCAGTGGAGCCCCAATGATTTAATAGATGTTTGAAGGCCCCCCAGAGAGGGAGGACACAAGGGCATTGATGACCTTGTGTTGAGCAATCTCAAGCATTCCTTGATGGTAGATGAAACAATTTTTGTTTGCCCCCATTTGCTTCAACCAAACCTCCACATGTACTCCATGGGAAAGGGTGAGCTAAACTAACACAACCACTTTTTTCAGCCTTGAATTATGCCAGAGTCGATTGAGGGCTCTAATAATGTGTTTCGTTTTCATTCCTTCCTTGATGAGGAAAGTAATGATGATTGATTCCATCCCTTCACGCCGTGTGATGGATCGATATTTGATGTGAGAAGTATATTGCTAGAAAGGGATTGGGATTTTGGTTCCTAGCCCTCCCCAAAACCATTCACTTGGTCCCATTCAAAATCCGTTACGAATTTAGATTTAAGAAACCAAAACATGCCTTCTTTACTAAAGGGGTCCTCCCTACCAAGGGATGTGAACAACTTTGGATTTCAAAACGGGAGTTCTAATTTTTTATTATTTTGGCCAGTTATGAATCTCATAACTATGTGAACTCATAACTCCCACATTCAAACTTCGATTGATGAATTTGCAAGGGCAAAGTCACATCCCTTGAAAATGCCTTTCCAATGTTGTATTATTCATTATAATCAAATGTCATTTGACCCTGATTTTTTTGTTTTAATGGTTGGGAATCAAATTGTTAGGTTGATTTTTTATCATTATTTTGGCCATTTTTATTAAGCATTTTTTCTATCCCTTTAGTTTCACATATTTTTTTCTAGTTTCTAATTCTAGTTTATTGAAATTATCAACAAGTTTATCCAAATCTGAATATTAAAACACAAGAAGCATTGTAGTTTCTTATTTATTCATCAAGAAGAACATTTCTAAAGCTTACATTCCAAAAATAGAAAGGAAAAACTTTAGAAGAAAATCAAAGTAAAATTATTCTATAAATAAAAAACTTTTCAAGAATTACCCCCCAAAAAAATGACTCCTAATTATATTAGCTCATAATGTTGTTTCAACTTAAACAATCACTAGCCAATATAAACTTCAAAATTAAAATAGCAAGTTATTGGTCACAAGTTCAAATCAACTTGTTCTATTAATCAACGGGTTATTATAATAGACTAGTTACCAATTATATAATAGACTAGTTAACTTAAGACTTGTTAACCAAAACTAAAATAGCTTCACTAGTTTGTATTACCTCATTGGTTATTAATTGGTTTAACCAATTATTATATACATATTGAAAAATTTGGTCAACAATTTTCAAATGGAACTATGATCCCACATTCGATATTTAATTTTAAAAATCTTTTCAATAGTTTAAAAATGCATAATTTCAATAAGATATTTTATCTAAAACCTCATCCCAAAGATTTGAAACACATGTGGGACTTTGATTCCCAAAGCAAAAATCCACTTAAGAGTGTTGAGATTCATTTTTTTACACTTTCTTGCATTTGTGTGAATGCACTTAAATTTTATGATATTATTCATCTGTCATATCTTAGTCTTGGTTGCAAGCTCAAGGCCATGATAATGACATTAATTGAGTATTTATGACATGTTTATTTCATTTGAAAGAGGGCAAGGTTTGAAATTTTTTTGGGATTTTGGTCTCCCATCATATTTTCATCATGTTCCCAATGTGTTCCCAATAACACCACACATTATCCCTATCCCATATATTTTCCCCAAATTTCTACCTATAACTAGACAAAGGAAAGGCTATTTTTGGAGGTTTTATAGTTGAATATTTTTTTAGCTTAAAACCAATCAAAGAAGCCCATTTTTTTAAACACACACACATTAAAAAGCACCTCCACAACTAACTAATACCCCAACAAATAGGTAGCATTGACAATAAGTATCCATAGGATCCCAAATTCTTATGCATAAAATACTCAAAGAAATAAGTGTTTGGGTAATGGATTGGTGTAATTCATTGTCAAACCTCATCAACTCACTATTTGTCACATCTTCTCTTTCCCATTTGCATTTATAAATTTTAGTTGTGCAATCAAATTAAATTGTAGCATGCATGATATGACTATCGATTTGACTTGAAGCATGTATTACCAAGGCATGGAAAAGGCTTATTGCATACAAGCAAATGTTTATGGAAATAAGAAGTTTAAACCTTGAAATCTTGAGCAATTTCACAAACAAGTTAAACTTCTTTGAAAACCAAATAATTATAAATTGTTGTTTGTTGTTGATATATTGCCCACTTCAAAGCTTGGGACTAGAATTAATATGGTCTTCCAATTTTTTCCATAAGACTATTAATGTACATTTTATTCAACATTTTATTCTTGTTTTGAAGTTTATGTCTTCTTCTCTTGGTTTATTCTTTAATAGATTTTTGTTATTTTATTTGAAGAATAAGTAATTTGATTTCCATCTATTGTCATGTGACAATGCGCTTGCATCAAAAGTTGAGACGTTTCAAGAAACTTATAATGATAATCATAGAAGACATTTGTGAAGGGTTGATAGGTGGCCATAGTAAGTTTTTTTTAGTTATTGTTTTAGAAGCACCAAATTGTTGTTTAAAAATAGTGATAACATTTTCTCCTCATATGTTTGTGATTTTGTTACCATTTGTTGTGTATACCAACAAGAATTATGATTTAATGTAAAAATACAAGGTTGGTAAAATAAACCTTTGTGTAGGGGTGAAAAAAACCTTATTAGAGCATATGAAGTTGTTAAAATGGGAGCCTCGAATTTTTTTGAGGAAATAGCTTGAGTAAACTAGTGCTTAAATGTTGTAATAGTTTCAAATAGGTTGCTTTGTGTCTAGGTGCAAAGAAAACAATTGTGGTAAGTGAGATTGTTCAAATCAATGCTTTGAATTGTTTTAAAGAGTTACCTTAGTGAATTAGTATTTACATGTTGCATGCATAACATATGCAAAGTTGAAAGAACTTTTAACAATAATTTGAAGCTTTTAACACATAATTATGTCACATTTTACTCAGAGATGTTATTGATGGTGCACAAACCTTAACAAAATCTAAAATACAATTTCAACTTTGCAACCTCTTCCTCCTATTTATAACAAACAAACAAAGTTCTAAACTTTGTTTTGCAACTTGGAAGTTTATTTTCAACTTGAAATAAAAACAACATGATTCATAATAGAATGCGTAGCAACAAGAAATAAACTTCGTACTTGCTCATTTTGTCATGGTAGTTCAAGAACATCACTAGATCACAAGCATGGCCAAACGTTGGCCAGAGGCACAATGACCTGGAGTTCCGCTGATGAAGTAAATATTCCCCACCATATTAAGAGAGTATGAGTGAGGTCCCCAAGTCCAAGATTCAATTGGGTCTGCTATGTTGCAAGTGGCATAATCCGGTCCATTTACACGCAATACACTATCACCTCTTCTATACACAAAATCTGCAATAACATATCATTAACATATCAATAACATATCAATAAATCAACTAAACAAGATTTGCAATGTTCGATAAAACTACAATACAACTAATGTTTTGTAATACACACTTGACAAAAGAGCACTGAGCATTGTGCTCTGTGCATTGAGCATTGGCATGGGGAGATTGATGATTGCATGACATATATGTGAAGTTAGACACGAGTTAGAATGCAATTGGTTTTCAGAGAATGGAGGAATTCATAATGTCTTACTAAGAGTATCGCCCATGAGAAAGGGGCCGGCATGGGCAGCCCACACATCATAGTAGGTTGGGAAAGGGGGCACCTCCCAATAGGCTTCATCGCCTACTATGTAGTTATGAGCCATCGCTGTTTGCTGCTGCTGCAGCATCAGCAGCATGAGTACTGCACATTGGAGCAGTGTGAATGTTACTTGAGCTTTGGTTGTTGACATCATGGCCAGTGACACCTTATGAAGCTTGATGATTGGCAGCACTGGGAGTTTGGAACAATCAGCAAAGAAAAGAAGCCTGAAAGAAATACAAAGTCCAATGCAAATGATTCGAGGATGGGAGTGCAAAATGTGAACATTGGAGCTTGTTCATATAGCTTCAAACAGATCAGACTTTCACTCAAGGTGGGGAGGGTGAAGGGAGTGGGTGAGCTCATCAGATGAGTAATACAAGTTTATCTATTGAAGCTAGCTTTTTTGTGCAAATTCTATCCAGTGCACATGATCATGTGCAACATGATAACTTCTGGTAGGAATGACTACAGATCCGGAAATTGGAATCAGACATAGCAAAAACAGATAATTACTTGTAGGAAAACGATGTGATTCTCTGAAAATCCAATTTAAGTAGTTGTTTGGAATTAATTTTTTGAGGCCTGAAATTGTTTTGGAGCATATGTATATGTATATTAGTGTCAAGCTCTTTGCTGCTAACCACTATCCATCTCTTGAAAACAAAAAGAGGCAAGAAAAAAAAGGGATGGCCCCTTCACTTCACTTCACTCCATGAAGCGACTTCTCATTGGTTGCATGGAAATTTCTATTCTTAAAATTGGGTTCTACTATTTTTGGCCTGGATTGACTAAGAGCATCTCCACCCCAAAACTCTAAACAACTCCTTCATTTAAAAATAGAATAGTGTTTAATGATCATTGTCCCCACCCACAAACGTCATAAAAGTTCCCTTTAAACACTCAAAGACCATTTATGTCTTTACATCTGGACGAGTAATAGTCACTGTCCGAATCCATAGTAGAAAAAAGATTTTAAAAAGGGGTTAAAATGACCACTGCAAAATGGAGATCAATACAGGATTGCAGCAGGATTCACGCTATCCTGATGCAAGATTTGATGAAAAGGGCTGTTTGCAGGTGTGGTGTGGAGATGCTTTAATAGCCCTTCCTAAGAACACCCTACCTATCCATCTCTTGAAACCGACCTGTGATTTTGCACTGAGTGTCACTTATCATGGAAAGCACATAGCATATAGATATCATAATGTTTAGTTGGGTTTTCTTTATTGGGGTGTTTTTTTTTTGTTAAGTTTTTTTAGGGTTTTGGCAAGTTCTGAGTGTGATATGCAAATATGATTAGTGTGTAGGAATGATGTTGTTATCATGAAATTGGATTACTTTTTGTTAGTTATCTGGAATCCTTTTGTTGGAGTGCTAATATCTCAAGTTTTTCTATATTGTAAAGCTCTTTGATTTTGGCTGCTTTCCATCTCCTGAAACTGACTTGCAACTTTCTAACCAGTGTTTTTTTATAATAAATTTTGGTATGTTGCCACATTGGCTGGTGATTGATTGTCCAAAGAAAAGCAAGTAGAAGAAGAGTAAGAATAAGGAAGACGAGGGGGGGAGGAAGAAAAGGGAAGGTAAGAGTCCTTTTTCTTGGTGACAAGCGTGTTACTGAATGCGTCTTCAGTCTTCAGAGATGCTTACGGCCCGAGCTTCAAGTGTTTGGTATGGAAGT
>Ga0116227_10004300_pt1 | contig 30928 bp, 21 predicted proteins | sample S1TSphgellanicum_FD_89693 | JGI IMG/M metagenome (GOLD analysis project Ga0116227, IMG submission 89693) | Host-associated microbial communities from peat moss isolated from Minnesota, USA - S1T2_Fb - Sphagnum magellanicum MG | ecosystem: Host-associated > Plants > Peat moss > Unclassified... | reverse complement strand
TTTTTTTTTTTTTTTTTTTATATTATATTATTTTTTTCAAAATTTTGTTTAACACTCACCATAATAACATAAATATTTACTTATTTTAGGGGACAAAAAAACCCCCCCCCCCCCCCCCAAAACAATTTGGGGGTTCCCTAAAATTAATCTACCTATTCAAAGTTTTTTTTAAAAAAAATGGGATTAATAAGTGAATGCAACTTGTAGTCTTGCCTAATAAAAGGCATAGATGACCAAAAAAGGCATCCTGCCCACCCCCAAAGTTAAAAAATTTATAAATGATGGTTTGTAAGAACATTCCATTTGAGCTCAATGCAGATTAAAAATAGCAATTTCCCATGGAGATATCAACCGTCGCTCGCTTTGGCCGGGGGCTCTCAAGGGAGGGGGGGGGCTCCAGCCAATCACGAATTACCGAATCAAGCATGTGCAGACACCAATTATTTTATATAAGTAGATAGCTCCAGCAGTTTGTGGCAAATTGACTTCAAATTTTGAATCAAATTCATTGTCACATGAATGTGAAAACGTGCTTGGCTTTTGTAAATTTGCGCAACATAGCGTACCATGAGTGTCAAAAGATCATGGGAAAAAATAAATAAATAAATAAAATAAATCTGGTTGGGCAGCAGCAATAATTGACCCACAAGTGACAGTTAAATATTCTCATCAGAATTTTTTTTCAATATTTATATTTAAATATTTAAAAAATATAATTAAAAATCAGTTTTGTCGTTGTGAAAGTTTTCCGATTTCTTCCCTAAGAGAAAATCATTTTTTTCTCAAATTTACACTAGAAAAAAAAAATCAATTTTTTCGAAAACAATTTGTCACCAAGTGATGAGAATATGCCAAACCATTCTCACAAAAGTATATATTCCAATATTTACTTTCTATAGATTGGGGGGATGGGCAAACACTTAATACTAAATTTGAATGTGGTAAATTATAATATTACCCCAAAAATATCAATTATTTCACTTTTGAAAAAAAAAAAAAAAAAACTGCAATTATATATCAGAACCAGGTACTTGAAATTTGAGAACCATGGTCACCAACACTCAGAACCTCCCTGATACCCGTCATGGGTTTGGTGCAGTTTCTAATAACCGCACAACCCCAGAACACCAAAAAAAAAGAAAAAAAAGAAAAAAAAGAAAAAACATCCTTAACAAACTGTCCTGCACATTCAGGTGGAGATATATGCCTCTCTCTCCACTTGATATGCTTGATGTTGTACTCTTTGCATCAAGTTTTGTAAATTGGAAAATATAAATATAAATAATAAATGGGTAGGTACCATATGCAAGAATCAAAACCAAAAAAAATTCTGAAAATAATAATAATAATAATATTATTATTATTATTATTATTATTTAAATGGGTAGGTACCATGTGCAAGAATCAAAACAACAAAATTGTCTGAGTGATTTTGCTGGGAGACTTCTGTAAGTAAGTCCAACTGGAGCTTTGCTGAGCTTTGATGTTTGTGCCTTGTAAGCTGAACTCTGTGTACATGATCACAACATCACCCATTCTAACCTCTCTAGTAGGCATGTTGAAGCTTTGAAAGTTTTCAGGCAAACAACAGACTTTTTTGGTTTATGATCTCAAATTGATATCAACTGATGATACTCAGCTGATTCCCAAGACCTCTTCGGTGGTAGTAGTACCATTTCAGGTTTGGCACTTGGGTGTTGAATAATTTTTTTAATTTTTTAATTTTTTGCTTTAACGGTTTAAAATATATTTTAATGTGATTTTTTGCAATAAATATAGGCAGCTTCTTTGGCTTGTTTTTCTTGACTCTTAACCTCTAACATAAATGAGATTTTTCTATTTTTTTTTATTTTTGTAAAAATGAGGAAATGTAATGTTGTCAAGTGTTTGTTTAACTATCTATTTAAGTCACAATTAGTGTAATGTAACGTTGAGTTAGCATAACTAATTTTGTTTTAGTTCAAAATCGATTTAAATGTGAACAAAGTTGAATTATTTAGTTTTTGGGGATTTAATCTCAAAGTGTGGGTTTTCAAATCAGTTTTGACATAGGTAATAATTTATGTTGATGTTTTTAATGCAATAAAATATTCATTTGTGATTTGTCTTCAGTTATTACTAGTTTCACCAATGTGATTGACACAAGTGTGAACTCTAAATTTTGTAATTTTATTTTTTTGAAATTCTTATTGAATTTTCAATGACAAAATTTTCTCAAATTTTAATATTTTTTACATCTTAAGTCTAAAACTTACAAAATCACCTTCATAAAATTATAGTCATTGAGCACTTCCCAAAAATATCTAGAGCATACATGCCCCAATTTCATTTTAAAATTTTAATTTTGATTTTATTACATTTTCAATGACAAAATTGTTCAATGTTCAATAACTTTTACACTAGAAGTCTAAACATTACGAAATCACCTCACTATACCCACAACTCATCGAGGGCTTTCCAATGATACCAAAAGCATGATGGTTTGGGAGAGCTCAATGTGAGAGAGGCCAAACAAACTACCTTCCTTAATAGATAAATTACCCCAACTACTAACTTCACTTCCAAATTGCAATTGGGTTACCAACAAAGCTCCGAAAACTTTTATGTATTTTGTGTTTGCAAGGGAGACATGTCCCTGATAAATAACTCTAGGATTTATGTTCATCCCTTGGGTTAGGCATATGTTTTTAACTATAGACCATGATTAACTTCACTCTTGTTTGACCAATGGAAGTATGCCTTTTCCTGGGCTTATTACGAGAGAGATCCATAATATACACAAATGTTAAGGAATATTAAAATCCTGTTCAGAAACCCACTTTTTTCAGTTGAATTTTTCCCCCAAATTTTTTTTTAAAAAAATTTAAATGATATTCTCAACCTTTGGAAGAATCGACAATTTTCTCGCCATGATACCCGGCGGATACCTGATGGGTATTACAAGGAAAAAAATTGATGAAAAAATATTTTGAAAAACCTTTTGGTACTTTACACAAGGTAATGCCCTCGGGAGTGGGGTGTTCCCAAAATAAGCACCCGTCTGAAGGGGAACTGAGGGTGGGGCACTTATTTTGGGAAGGCACCCCACTCCTCGGGTGGTGTTACCCTATACTTAAATAATTTCTAGGGTTTTGTGAAGGGAAGGTAATAAAATAATAATATCTCACTCACTTCAAAAAAAAACAAAAAAAAACCCCAATTGTCTCTCTCACTTTCAGGCATGAGTACAAATCCATGTGTACATGTATTCCACACATTTCTAGGTTTAGGGTTTAGGGTTTAGGGTTTACAGACAAAGATCCTTGAGATCAATCTAGATCTGAGAGAGAGACAAAACTGCCATGTTGAGAAGTGAGCCCTAAGTTTCTTTAGCACTTTAGGACCCAACCCATTTCAGGGAAATAAAGAAATAAATAAATAAATAAATAATAAAAGGGAAAATGCAAGAAAGACCACCACCCTCCAACAAGTTTCAAGGCTTTGTGGGTTTCATCCATTTCAATCTAGAGTTGTGTGTGCATTCCCCTGGAATCCAATCACGGAAGTGATTTTTAAAATATATATATTGAATTTTTTTTTTAAAATTTGGTTTCTTTAAAGTGACAATTTTTTTTTGCTGAAGAAACACATTTTTTTCAATTTTTTTCTTCAATAAAAGAAATTTCACAAAATAATGAAAATTCATGAAACAAAGAAATCACTGAATCAAGTGTGCATACATCTCTGAAGAAACCAAAAAAAAAATTCAATTTTTTCTTCAAGAAAATTTCACAAAATAATGAAAATTTCACAAAACAAAGAAATTGCTAAATCAAGTGTGTATATTTCAAAACTAAAAATTTCTTTTTGCTAAAGAAACATTTTTTTTTTTCATTTTTTTCTTCAAGAAAGAAAATTTCACCAAATATGGAAAAAATTCCCACAAAAAAAGAAATCAAAGAAATCGCCGAATCAAGTGTGTACATTTTTAAAAGTAAAAAAAATCTTGTGCTGAAGAAACACAATTCTTTTCAATTCTTTTCTTGAAGAAAGAACAAATTTTCACAAAATTGGTAATGAAATTTCATGAAACAAAGAAATCACCGAATCAAGTGTGTGTACATTTCAAAAGTTAAAAAAGGTCGGTGCAAAATCAAAGTGAAAACTCAAATTTGTCAAAGTCGATTCAAGCAAGCACAACGAGGTACACACACTAGACATGTACACACTAGACTGCATTGCATTGCATTGGTGCTCATACTCGTAGTACCACAACATGGGTGTCTCTCGAAAATCATCCTCATCATTCATAAGATATTTTTGTCCTCTCGACTTTGCTTCCTAAGGAGTAAGTAAGGAGTACAAGTTGGTGTGATGATATTCATGGAGTGCAGAAGGAAGGAAGGAAGGAAGGTAGGTTGAAGAAATATTGCTTGCAACCACCACTTGTGGTGAATTTTGTTTGAATTTATGTCAGTTCTGAAACACACACTTTGGTACTAACTATGCCCATTTTTTCATGGTCAATACAAAAAGTGTTTGTTGCTTTGTTGTGAAGGAAAAAAAAGTTTTGGGTTCCTCTAGAGTTTCACATTTTGTCACAAATTTGTAAATTTCTTGAGAACATATGAACTAAAAACACATGAAAAATAATCTCCACATTTGCAAATTCTCATCCTCTTTTCCCCCTTCCCTTATTTGATATGCTTCTTGTGACAAGAAGGGGTTTGGGAACTTGATGTTCCCTCTTGTGGTTTGCCCTTGTAGGTGGTTCATTTGTCTTCTTGGCCGTGGGTCCTTCCATTTTGTTCCTTGTTTTCCCCTTATTTGGGTGCTTTGGTTAATTTATGATTGGGAGGGTTTCATCATTTTATTCTTTGGTTGAATTTAGATCCTCTCTATTTTCTCACATACCCATATGGGCAAGAAGAGTCACATGCCTTGAATTCTTTTTTCTTTTTTTTTTTTTGGCCCTAGGGCCTCGTGGTTTCTCACACCTTTCATAACCATGTGCTGAATAAGGACATCACAACAAATTATTTATTGCTACTTGCAAATCACTCTTACACCTAGCTTCCTCTTATTCCTTTACCTTCATTAAAAATATATATATATGAACATTCACAAGGACATTGCAACAAATTAATTATTGCTATTTTGCAAGGAAATATTATTGGTATTCTTTTCAGAATTTTTTAAATGTAGCCTAAGTGGCAATAGGAAGATGTAGAAAAAATGACGATCATCACTAGTAAGATTTAGCCAAATTTGGCTATAAATTGAATATGAAGCATAAAATTTGAATCATTGTTCTATATTTCTGGCTACTTATAAGAACTAAATGTAGCAATCTGGTGATTTTCTCTTCCCCTCAATATGGTTATTAGCAAATCTTATAACCATCTTCCTTTTATTCTTTAGCTTCACCAAAAAAAAACATGAACATACACAAGGTAGTGTCCAATTTTGGTGATGTAAATTTACCCCAAAAAACAACCTTCACAAAAAAAAAAACATGCATGAAACTTGCCATCCCAAGCTTTCCGAGAGCCATGCATATTTCCAAAAGGAGGGCTACAAGCCTCATAAAAGCCTCTCCTCTAGTTCAAGACCTCTTTAGAAATGAAAAACCCAAGATGGTTACCCTTAAGTTGGTTTTGCCTACTTGGTCAATCCCTTCCAACCAAAACAAAAAAGGACACCATTGGAATGAACACCTTCCATGCAATTAATAGTTGCTTCATGGACATGCTTTCCATGATGCGCTCTTTCTCAAAACCCTAAGTCTTACTACTAGCATATTGAACATACAAAATAACAAATGGCACGCTCAAATATATTGGTATCTCTTATATTGAACATTTACCTTTGACTTGACCAATTATTTCATGTTTAGGCAATAAGACATCATCTCCACTCTCAACCACTTCCTACCCATTTAACCATCATTTTTTTACCAATTAACATCTATTTAACCTTACAACATTTATGTATAGAAAATATGACACTTGTTGTGCAAAAGGATTCAAATGTTCAAATCACATACCGGGTGGATAAATTTCCTACCCAACATGTGGTTCATGAAGTATAGGTCTAGAAGATTGTTGAATGTTCAACCATGTGGGAAGCAAAGTGATAGATGTGTGAATGTGTAGTAGAAGTTCATGATCTTAACTTTAAAGAACAATATATATTAATATGATAAGAACTATAACATCACCTTGATATAGGTGTTTTGAAAAAGAACCAAATATACCATCAATGCTTGAAGCAAGCTACCATTCTAACCTTCTAAGAAAATCTTTACCAACACAATAAAACAACATATACAACATATTTTGGATTAAATAAGCATCATATTGGTGTGAAAACGTGTTTGATTTTGTAAACTTGTGTCCAAAAATAACCAAGGTTTCAAAATATTGAAAAAGAAAATGATTGCTTTCTTGGTTGGTCATAGTGATTGGCCCATTTGGGATTATATATGCTTTGTAAACAATATGCATATTGTTTAACATTTATTGGGTGGTGAGAGGACAAACATTAACATTAAATGTGGATGTGGTAAATATTGACATCACTTCAAATATAACGCATTGTTTGAGTTGCTTTCATGTCATCTAGTGATGAAGGAGATATCTATCTTAATAGGAAAAATCAACATTTCTTGCTTCTTGTATTGAAGAATATGAACATATAATAAAGCTATGTGTGAAGCACCTTAAAAAAGCAATGAAATTACTCATTAGAATCTAAAAGGGGTTGAAATGTTAGGTGAACATTAAATTTTTTAATTAATTTGCATTTGATGTTGCAGTTAGGACCCAAAAAAATTTGACACATCCACATGTGCTAAAAAAATTTAGTTTTAATTACAATGTTCAAAACAAATCTTGAAGTAAATAGGCAAAATAGAGTTACCATCACACCTTCCACAATCACATTAAATATTATCTCAATATAAGTTTTATTGTTTTGTCAAGTATTTTTAGGAATTTATGGATAACAACAAAAAAAAGGTGATAAAATCAACCATGTACAAAATCAAGGTTCAACTAGGTGCATTAAAGAAAACTTTAATACCTTATTTGATTGAATTGAATCCCTATTCCATGTGGGAAAATGGTTATTTGAAAATTAAATTAGGTTTACAAAATGGCTCAAACTACTTTATCATATCTGATTTTTTTAGTCTTAAATAATATGTGCAAGTTACCTAAATATGTGGATGTATGTAATTTCCCTCAAGCCATGTACGAAGACTCACCAAGATGTGAAAGGAAGAAAAAAAAAGTAAGCCTTAGCTCAAAAGATTAAAAAGTTGCCACACATGATACTATACATATTTTTATTTTTGTGTAAATATTTTTTTGACTTTTGGTACATTGCAATTCTAAATTAAACTATCTTTTGTTTAAATGAACATATTTCCTTTAAGGTTGAAAATTTCTTGTGAACTTTTGTGAAACTATAATATTTCCGATTGTCAATTTTGCAAAATTAGTACAATTGAATTACATTCTAATTGGTAAAAAATATTCCAAGTTTTGTGCTTGTGTGTCACATGTTTATTTCATCTTTAAAGAAGAACAATGTTAGCAACATTCTAAAACTATACACTCAAACCTTGGTGTGTCAAACTTCAAACCTTTAGCATGATCTTCTTTTCTTCATATCATTTGCTTACCTTCTTCATCCTTGTGATTCAACTTTGCACCGTGCATTTCATTAAAGCTTCTAGCCACCACTAGGCTACTTGCTTTGATTACAAATTGCCCTAATTACTAATTCATGGTCTCCATGCCACAACCAACAACATCTTCATAAATTTCATCCCATTAACTCCTCATATCTTGGCACTAAGAAACCAACAATTAGGTCCTACCTATACCTCCAATTCACATGGTAAATGTGCTAAAATTGGGTGATTCCACAACACCATATATAAGGATATCTACATGTTTTTGGTTCCCTACCTTGCAATAGTTTGAAGGGTTGCTTGGGGGAAAAACTTCAATTGGAGATAAGCAAGATAATTGATGGAGTCTTTCAAGGTTAGGAATAAGAAACCTTTTGATCGTTGTTGTTTATGACTTGTATTTGTCACATGTAACCTAGCCCACCTCATGGACATAAACATATTCCAACCAATCATTAACATCGCTTCCCAAAATTTCCCAATAACCAATCATAAGTAGGTTTAGCTACAAATGAAAAGCCACAAAAATGAAGCCATGCACAATGTAATATTGCCTACCATGTCCTTACCGATGGGCCGCTCTTTTTGTTATTTTAAACTATAAGTGAGCATGTGTTTCTAGGGGGAAAATTCAAAACTTGATCATGGAGGTGTTTAAGTGAGATTAATAGATTAGTAACCCTTCAAAATTGGTGCTACCTACTTAGCAAAAAATGTAAGATGACTACAATGCTAGTAGTGTAGTGAAAATAGAGCCACATTATCCTCATTCAAGTTGCAAAAAAATTATGAGCTTGTTAGTAGGGTTTATGATTAACCAAGTTTTAGGGTTTGAGGTTTCGGACTTTTGGCTCATTCATGTTGCAACAAAATTTATGAGCTTGTTAGTAGGGTTTATGATTAACCAAGTTTTAGGGTTTTAGGGTTTGGGGTTTCAGATTTTTGGCTCATTCATGTTGCAACAAAATTTATGAGCTTGTTAGTAGGGTTTATGATTAACCAAGTTTTAGGGTTTCGGGTTTCGGATTTTTGGCTCATTCATGTTGCAATAAAATTTATGAGCTTGTTAGTAGGGTTTATGATTAACCAAGTTTTAGGGTTTAGGGTTTTGGATTTTTGGCTCATTCATGTTGCAACAAAATTTATGAGCTTGTTAGTAGGGTTTATGGTTTAACAAAGTTTTAGGGTTTGGGGGTTTAGGATTTTTGGCTCATTCAAGTTGCAACAACATTTATGAGCTTGTTGGTAAGGTTTATGGTTTAACTAAGTTTTGGGGTTTAGGGTTAGGATTTTGGCTTGTTGTGTTGCCATGCACTTGAGGAAAATTTATGAATTAGGGGAAACCCAGTTTGCACCAAAGTGAGGAAAATTTCAGCCTCTTGCATACTGCAGTACTCCTGACAGCATATTGTCGATCCTTCTTCCCCGTGGCTAGTATGAGGATCTAGTGGGAATTCAATGACATTGCATCTATGTTTGGTGCTGAAAACAAATGAAGTTTCAGAGAAAACACTAAATTTTCTGCACTCACTAGGCTGATGGACAGTTGATGCATGGATATATGCCATGGCCAAGGACATGTGCGAGGTGCTATATACATGTGCGAGGTGCTATGTGTGAGGTGTGTGAAGGAGATGGAAGATGAGGTGGTGCACCAAATGCAACCTCACACATTGTCATTTCACAAAAATTTGGTGTTGTGTGCTACAAGATTTGAAATGCAAAAGATGAGACTCCAAAGCCACTCTCCACGTTTAAACCACCCAAACACACAAAAAAAATCCCCATTCACAGTGAATAGGGTTACACCAACAGATCACAACTCCAGAAAAACAATCTTTTGCTGTGAATACATGACATTTGCAATGCCAAGTATGCACTTTATCAAGTTGTATAACATTGTAGACAGCTTTTCAAGTGTGATTTATCAGACCTGAAACTTGATGCTAAAGATCAGGTTGTTCCCTGCTCATTTATGCCAGCCAAGTCTTTGGAAATACACAAAACTTGTTGAATCTTCCTTTTGGGCATTTTCAAAATGCAAAAGAGCTGCAGAGCATTGGTTTTACAGAGACATGAATGATGGTTGGGCCTACAACGGCTATTTTCAGATCACTTTATTACTCTGTCTTCCTTTCAAAACCTCCATCCATGTCCAAGGAGCTTGTATCATCATGAGTTTTCAGAAATCTTGCTTGCAAGATTTAGGAAGGGGTAGTACATTCATACAACATGCTGAATGGTGCAGCAAAGCAGGCATGCAAAAAGCTGAAGCTTTCTTGGGAGAGAGAGAGAGAGAGTGAGAGAGAAAGAGAGAGATGGAGGAGGGACTGAAGGCTCACCTTTTCATCTTGACAGCACCACAATGAATGGTTCTGAAACTTTGGGACCCAAATTCCGAGAACAGGCCGAATCCTGCCCACTTTAATATAGTGAGAGACTTGGACAATCTTTTGCCAGGTTTGGGATCCCAGCCGAGCTGCACACAACAACGAGAAGTGAGCACAAGCAAAAAGTGAGCATCATAAGTAATTTCTTCAAACGGATGGGTTCAGCCATAGTGGACATATGGCAGGAAAGATGAACTGCAAGAAGAGTGGGATTCAGAAGAGTAGGAGGATTAAAGGCTGACCTGACCAATTGTTGTTTGTCAGTGAATTAGTCTCTCCAATTTTGAATGGGAGTTAGGTCTCCACATGTACTCCCTCCATTCTCCTCCCAATTTCAGCAGGAGCATTCTCCCGAAACTGCAAAATCATCCTTGGGTGTCCGCATTTCAGAAAGCTTCATGTTCCTTCTTGATTGAAGAAGGGTTTTCTCCTTTGGATCTTGATAGAACCTGTCTTGATGGAAGAAGGGCTTTTCTAAAGATCTTGATTGAAGAAGGGTTTTTGTATGGATCTTGATAGAACTTGTCTTGATGGAAGAAGGGCTTTTCTAAAGATCTTGATTGAAGAAGGGTTTTGATATGGATCTTGATGGAACTTGTCTTGATGGAAGAAGGGCTTTCTAAAGACCTTGACAAAACAACTCTTGATGGAAGAAGGGTTTTTCTAAAGATCTTTGATGGCACTTGTTTGATGGAATAAGGGTTTTCCTAAAGATCTTGATGGCACTTGTTTGATGGAAGTAGGGTTTTTGGAAATACGTTGAATTGAACTCGTTTGATGGAAGGAGGGTTTTTTGAAATACCTTGAATTGAACTTGTTTGATGGAAGGAGGGTTTTTGCAAATACCTTGATTGAACTTGTGTGATGGAAGTAAGGTTTTTCTAAAGATTTGGATGGAACTTGTTTGATGGAAGTAGGGTTTTTGGAAATACGTTGATTGGACTTGTTTGATGGAAGTAAGGTTTTTCTAAAGATTTGGATGGAACTTGTTTGATGGAAGTAGGGTTTTTGGAAATACCTTGATTGAAATTGTTCGACGGAATATGGATTTTCCTAAAGATCTTAATGGAACTTGTTTGATGTAAGTAGGGTTTTCCAAATACCTTGATTGCACTTAGTTGATGGAAGTAGAGTTTCATGTATATCTTGAAAGGTATGATGAAATGATGGTTTTTCCAGAGATCTCAATTGGTTTAGGTCCATTGTATGACTTCATCTCAGAAAGCATTTCACAGGATACCTCTGATTAGGTCTCCAGAACAAGCTTTTCAAAGAGTTCTTCCGGATTGCGATTGTTTGTGAGGTCCGAGCCTATGGCGGACCTTCCAGAAATTCTTTGGCGCTCTTGCGAGCACCAAAGGGGGGTTGGAAATAGTTTTCAACCAGCAATTGACGCGTCTCGGATTCACCTCACTAACTGCGTCATTGCCCCAAGCGCAAAGATGAGGAGCAAGGTGGAGCGCTGGCTGTTTTATACTCCCACATAACGATCATCTGGTCAAAGAATATGGGATAAATAACACAGCGGCAAAACATTCACAAGTTCATCAAATACTTCCATTCCTGCTCCTGAGCTCATTTCGTTTCCTTTGCTCTCGTCTGTACATTCTGGGGTGGTGATTCCTACCATCTTAGAGAGACACTCTGGGATGGTGATTTCCAAATGCTTCTGGTGGCAAATTGGATTGTGAGAACCAATGAATCCTTCAGAAAGAAATCACTCAAAACACATGATTTTTCTTGCCTCTTTTTTGCAAGCAAGAAAGTGTGGTCAAAGCTTTTCTTTCTTTCTTTCTTTCTGGAGAACCAATTTCACTCAGTAGATTTGGTGTAGCTTTGTAAACAAATGATTGTTGGGACTAACACTCTGTTGTAATAAGACCATAGAGCAGCAATTACATCTGCAATGATCTCTTCTTCAAGTGTGCAACAACATAATTGCAGTTTCCAAGAGTTGGTTCAAACTCACTTCGTTTCTCAACTGTCATCCCAACCAGAAGAAAGCTTCTCAAACAAAAAATCAATCTCTAAACTTATGTCCCATTCCCATGATGATTGCCTATGCCTGATCTCCATTGTGTTTTACTATTCAACTGGAAGGTTTTCAATGAAAGGATCTCTAAGTAGAGATGATTGAGAACTTTTGACAAAATATGTGTAGCACCAGTTGGCTCCTCAGGGGAAAGAAAATTGGGACTTCAAACAACACCTCTGAAAACATTGAAAATATATCTTCTCATTTCTTTCTGTTGATCTGTCATTCAGGAAAGCGGAAGAGGAAGAAGGCAGAAGAACTAAGTTGGGTTAGTACCTGCTGCCACTTGTCCCATGAGATCGCATTCAACACCCACACACTCAGCAGCACATAACTCAGGAAGATGCTTGTTGAAGCATCAGAACAAGCCTCGCTTCTGATGAGTTTCCCATGAATTCTAATTGTTCTTATTTTTCAATGAGCAAAAATGTTCTCTACAAAACCTTGTTGCAAAACAGATGTTCAAAGTTCCAACTGTAGGTGAATCTAGAAGGTTTGAAATGAAAACCATGGATTAAAACCAGCAATTCTCACCTCACTCTTTACTTTTTAAACCCATATAAGCAAGAGAACCTCACCATGTTTATCTCCACACATTCAGACAATAGGTATCCTGTACTTCTCACATGAAAGAAGTGCACACAGCAGGCATGCACATATTATGCTGAGTAGGAAAAACCTTTCTGGCAAGACATGCTCTAAAGGGGGGTGATGTAAGGACAACCTTAAAAAATTGGTCACAAAATTAAAATAATTGTCCAACGGGTTGTTTTGGCAGCAATAGCTCATAATGTGTAAGGGAACACCAATCAAAATTTTATTACAGCTACTCAGGGCATTCACTCCTTCACAGAGAGCAATACACTTGAGAATTGATGAAGGTTTGAAAACAGATGACCCCACAAGTGAAGTAGCTTACACATACAGAATTGTGACTTAGCAATCAAAGGTCAGCATCTTGCATGAACACCCACAAGAAATGAAGGAAGAATAACATTGCAAACAGCTGCTTGTGGACCATCTATGACACTGTAGCTTTCCAATAGAGATTGTCTCCACATTTATTAGTTTAAATAAACAGCCTGAATAGAACAAAGACATGATACAATCAAAAGGTCATAGAAACTGTAGAAACCATCTTTATCAAACATACAAAGAATGTCATGTAAAATCTGCTTTATTTCACATGGTCATGTTTCAGTAAATGCAGACAATTTCTCATACTTATGAAATCGCTCACACAAATGTTTAAGTATCCCAGGTGGATGTTGCATGCGATTCAACTTTATGTCCCTTGACATGGCCTGCACAAGAAGTGAAAATTCCTTCGATGTCAGAAGCATATATTCCAGAAGTAAACTGGCATTCTAATGAATAACCATAACAGAACAATCCTCTTACCTCATGATTATCTCCATGCTTCAATATGAGGCGACTCACATAAACTCTCTGCATTGTTGTTAGCCGTTGCAAAGGAGCCTTCTTCCCATCCTTCCTCTTCTTGTGAAGTGCAGACTTCACATCTGCAGCAACAAATGCAAGAGCCAGAAAGACTAAATTAATAATTTTGAAAAACAAACCACCAATGTCATAGCCATACAAATTGCTCTGCTCAATCACCAGCAGTTCACATACTCACAATTTGTATGGCATTGACAATCAATAGTTGAGCTGATCTGGACACTAGCAGTTTGCATGTTGTTACAGAGTATCACAGAATTCCTTTCAGAATACACAAAACATAAGAGAAACCAACGGCAATCCACTATGTGTACACCATGAGACTCCACCAAGAAGCAGTGTCAGGAAGCATATGTGAAGAAAAATGTAAGCTTGATAGTACAGTTATTACCATCCGGTTCCTCATCACTGGTAGCAAAATCTTTGTCCAAGTCAGCTGACAATGGCTTCTGTAAACTCACTAGCTGAACCATATCTTGTGTGCCAGACCGTGCCCCAAGGACATTGGGATTTGCCAAAATCCCTAAAGCCTTGTAATTGCTCTGCAACGTCCCCTTCTCATCCCATTCCAACCTGCCACAAACCGGTCAGGTTTAGGGTTTCAGGTGTATACTTTCAAACCCTAGAAACAAAAAAAATGCACCACGGTTTTTACTAAACTCCTAGTGTGCAGGAATCGGCCATGCACACTCAAGATGAAAACCAGGAAACGCGTCCGGAATTGTTCGAGGCGTCGCCTGAAGTTACATCACCTCGTCTCATTGACTGAAAACCTAATACAGCATCGACGATGACTAATTGCTACTACACCAGTTTTAGAAAGAAAAATTCTAACGGACTCCAGAAATGGCATCTTCATGTACATGGGAAGCAGCGTGTTAAGAGAAGAAATTCCAGAAGGAGGGGGAAAACCGAAAGAGAAGGGGCGGGGTCGGAAAACAAAACTAGAGTTTGAATTTCATGAGCGAAGACGAACCTTTGGTTGGTTCCTGGAAAGCAAACGGCTTCCGGCACCGATTTCTTGGCGCTCTTGCGTTTGGGAAGTCCTACTCGCACTGTTGATCTCGTCTTCTTGAAGGCTCGACGCGATCTTGCCATCGCTCCCGCACCCACACGAGGGTATTGGAAATGCCGTCTCTTTCCCTCTCTCTCCCTCCCCTTCTTCAGTCCAGTCATTAGGGTTTACGGCAGTGTGGGGCGCGGGGGAAAAGACCCCCGGCGGTTATCATAGAATGCCACTGAGATTCATATCCACGATTCTAAGGGCAACAAACGACCGGTTCTGGTGGGGGATCACGGTTCTCTCATAGGTTTGGATATTCTCCAAATAACCGACCCTAAGACCACCCCTTCTTTACTCACTCTTTCATTAAAAAACCATAGGCTCTTGGAGATAGCTGGGACCCATGGTTCTTTCATTTCAACACTTTTTTTTCAAAGAACCGGAATGGCCAGTTCCCGGATTCGGCAATACTGAAAAAACTGAAACCCATGGTTCTTCCAAAATTCAAATAACCGTACAACACCAGCCCATGGTTCTTCCAAAATTCAAATAACCGTACAACACCAGCCCATGGTTCTTTCAAAATCCAAATAACCGTACAACACCAACCCGTGGTTCTTCCAAAATCCAAATAACCGTACAACCCCAACCCATGGTTCTTTCAAAATTCAAATAACCGTACAACACCAACCCACGGTTCTTTCAAAATTCAAATAACCATATAACACCCACCCATGGTTCTTTCAAAATTCAAATAACCGTACAACCCCACCCCGTGGTTCTTTCAAAATCCAAATAACCGTACAACACCCACCTGTGGTTCTTTCAAAATTCAAATAACCGTACAACACCGGTTCACGGCTTTAAACAAGGGGCGTCTTCAAGTATGGAAGGGTCTCAAGATAAACTCTTTGGTGCCGCCTTCGAGGCCTCACCATGGGCACCGGAAAGTACAGAATCTCCAGATGGGACCCTTTGATGAGCCTTCGTCTGGCCTTACTGGCCTCATGATGGGTACCAAATTTACCAAAGGGGGTCCCTAAACCCTAAACCCTAGACCCTTTGCTTCCAAAAGAACCCATTTGTTTGTACTGTCTCTGGGTTAGGAGGTTGGACCATATCTTTCGTGCAGTCCTAAAGCTAGTGTAGTGCAGTTCTCTCCTTTTCAAAGAAAGAGCTTGTAGGTCCTTGGGTCCAAGCTTATATGGGTTTAGGGTTTAGTTTTAGGGTTTAGAATAAAATATCAAAGTATTGTAGCCAAAATGATGGATTATATACAAAACCAAGAAAGACGATGACACGCTTGATTTAGATAAAAACAAAATGGAATTATAAATATTGAAAAATAGATAGCCATAAATAACTAATATGATGATGGAGTCTTTTTTTTGCTTTAATCATGTAATATCTAAATTAATCAAGAGGTGAGTGGTGATGGATCAAATCTTTCCTTGGAGTTCTTTCTTTCAACATCTTAGAGTCATTGGGTTTGACAAGTATAACATCCCATAGAGTCAATTTTTCAAATAATCCTTCCTCACATAAAAATCAAAAATCAAACACAACTTCCACAATAATTTCTCCAAATTCTCTTTTCTCAAAACATTCTCAAAATATGACATTTTTCATAAATGTTTTTCTTTCAATTCTTAAGCAAATCTTCCCAAACTATAATAGAACACTAATCATCCCATTCTTGATTTTGAAAACTAGCAAACACACCTTCACACATTTCAACACCCCAACCCATATACAAGCTCATGATAGAACTTTGTCAAATCTTCAACAAAAACAACCTACCAATGCCTTACTCCTATTCAACATTCCCTAGTACCTTTCATCATTTCTTCATTACCACATCCATGTTTTTATTAAGACAATTTGTCTAGAGATTTTAAGGCTCTAGATGTGTAGCGAAAGTCTTTCAAAGAACCTAATTACTTATGGATGAAAACACAATCTATCTCAAAGATACCTTCTCTATTAACAAAAACATCAAACAAATAACAAAAAAAATAGAACATTTATCTTCTCTTTCTTAGTGAACTCCTTGTCTTTGAAAAAGCCAAAAACCACCTCCTTAAATCTTTTTTTCCTAATCACATCTCCAACTTCAATAGAATTTGTTTCACTAATCATCCATCATAGGCATTGAATTTGTCACTAAGATGAAGTAAACACAACTAATATGAGGAAAAACACACACCATACAACATCAAAAATTGACAATAAACCAAATGCTTACACTCCCTTCATGCATTCATAAAATGAACAACTAGAGCCTGCAAAACATAAACCAAAACAAACAAAACACTTATATTTTTAAAAACATATTCCACTCATATGTTAACTTCATATGTTAATCATGTTCATAGTGATTTGAACTAATAGTGACCTATTGCAAACTATGGCATTTTTTGTTTCCATTTTTCAACTCTCCTTTTAGGTCACAAAATCAAATTTAACATAAAACCATAATTTTCAAAAAAAAAAGAAGGAACTCATGAAAAAACCTAGCTTAAATTGCTAGTTTATGAATTTTTTTTTACATTTTCCGAAAACCCAAGAAAAATGTTTAATTTTTTATTAGTTTTTTTTCTTTTAATCTTTTTCAAAAGTCCACGATCAAAAGTTTTATAACAAAATCAAAAAAATTGTTCAACTATGGTTTTAATTTTTAACCTTAGTGACTAGTCCTCACCTAGTCAAAATTTTGTTGTGATTATCTTTAGGTTAAGACTTTATGTTCCATAAGGTATTAACCCTAGTGACCAATCTAATCTAGTAGCCTAATGCAAATTGCAAACCTCGCAAAATCTTGGTGGTTGCTAAAACGTTTTACGTAATATAATTATTTTCAATATTTTTTTTAAATGTTAAACCTTATGCTTAAGGTGTTATCATCTATTGAGGACCAAGGTGAAAATTATACTAAAGGTAAAGTGGCCTCCACATATTTTTCAAATTCTATAGGTGTGGACTATTTGTCATTCAAAAAAATGGATGAGGTGAATTCAAATATACCATTCCATTGCATGAAATGAATCTATGAAATCATTCTCAAAATTCAAGCATATAATTTTGAACACATTGTGAGATTACATCTAAAGACATTATTCCATAACAAATGGATCAATTGATGAAAATTAAGCCATTTCAAAATACTTAGATGAAAAAAATTTGTCATTAGTTTTAGTTGTTATAGTCAACTATTTTCTATTTCTCTATGTTTGAACATTAGATAACTTGCATTCTTTTGAAGAGAGGGAGGTTCATCCAAGGGTCAAGTGATAAGACATCTACAACATTAAGTTTGTTGTTCGTATTGAAAAATTGAAATACTCATGAAAGTAAAGTTATCTTCTCGAGCAATAAACCAAAAATATTTTTTTGAAATTTCACTCATCATCTTTAAAAATATTGCTCAAGAATCATAGCTCTTGATAACATATATGTGTTCCTTCCTAACTAAGTGTCTTTTCACATCTTACTAAACATATATGAATTTATTATTTAACACTCCCACTAAATTATGATAAGTTTTGATTTTAAATCAATATGTGAGAAAAACACAACAACTTTCATGGTGTAATGTTCATGTTTTTCTTTTGGTAAACTTTTAACTAAGATGTCAACAACCATGTTTTCAATAGACTGATATTTTAATTGGATTTTTTCAAAATATATTTTGGATTTGTATAAAATGAAAATGCAACTCCATGTGTTTGGAATGCAAATGGAATTTCAAATTTTTAGCAAGTGCAATAACACTTTGATTATCCCCATGAATGATTAAAGACTCAATTTGTTTATTTCCTAGGTCAAATAATAATTGTCCTAACCAAATTACTTCTTTTGTTGCTAATATATACGCCATGTGTTTTATTTCAAGAAGAAATCTAAACAATTGTTGTTTTCCTTTTTTGGGTCCAACTTGCAACTTTTAAAGATAAAATAAAAACATATCCAAATGTAGATTTTTTTCTGTCAATATCACTAGCCCAATTCACATTATAATACCCATGACGTGTTATATTAATTTTTGGTAAAAGACTTTTGATTTGGTCTCCCTTTGTATAACAACCCATGATTGGAAGTTCCCTTAAGAAAACACATGATCCTTTTTATAACAAAGCACTGAACAATTCTAGAAGTATTGTGATACAATTCCCACGACGTAAACAATGTTTGATCATGTGTGTACAAACCACTACATACATCAAAGTTCCCAACCCTTGATTTATAAGGAATCTCAACAATTTCCACTTTTGTTCTTATAGATTAAGAGACTGGTTTTTAGTTAATTCCAAATTCAAATGAAATGGAAATTGGTTTAAAACTTTCCATGCCATATCTCTTTAATACATCATTTATGTTTTAAAATTAATGTTGCTCCACAATACAAAGTTGACAATTTCTTTTAATAGGAATAGCAAGACAAAAAATTATTTCCCCCATATCATTCATTTCAAATTCTACTCAAGTAATGCATTTGTTTGTGATAATAATATTATACAATCATTTGCAACTATAATATAATCACCTATATATAATGTTATGGCCACAAATCATGTTCCCATTCTTTTGACATACACATTTGTGTCTACCATATTTTACCCAAAACTATTTTGTAGTAAATAAATGTTTATGCAGGCATACCAATCAACTCACAAACTTTGTCTAAGTCTGACAAGCTTTTATTTAGTTTATAAACAAGATTATCCTTGCCTATTTATATGAAACCCTTGGGTTGTTTTATATATCATATCTCTTCTTCGTATCACCATTTACAAAGGTAGTTTTTACAACCATTCAATGGACCTCAAAATCAAATTTAACCACAAGGGCCATAAATTTTTTGATGGAATTTAATTTTACTATTGATGAAAAAGTTTGAATATAATCAATACCTGAAACTTGATAGTAGGCTTTTAATATTAAACAAGCCTTTTGTTTGTTGTTTTGATCATCCACTTTAAATTTTAAATGAAAAACCCATCTACAAACAATAACATGTCTACTGGGAGGTAATCTTGTTTAGGTTGAATTAATTTTTTTAATGCAACATCATGCCATTGATTAACATCTTTTTATTCCAAAGCCTATTTTAAGGTTTTTGATAACATCTAATTTATTTTAATTTATTTCAATATTTGTGCATAATTTATTCAATTAGCTTGGAATTATTGAAATGACTTTTATGTTTCAAATGATTATCAAATTGGTACAACATAAAAAATGTTAACTTCATCCATGTTGTCAAATCAAGGAACTTTCTTGGGCATTTGTCATGGACATCAATAAATCAAAATCATCAAGGAATATGTTTAAATTGTTTTAAAATATTTAGTTAGTTTCTAAAGGAATAGTTGATCAAAGTTTCTAAAAGATATAATTGATGAAATTTTCTAAAAGATGAAGATAACACAAACTTATTAAAAAACAGTTGGCAAAAGTTTATAGAAAATGTGATTAGGGCAAATTCTAAAGGTTATACAATAAAAAATTATTTTAAATTTAATTGAATTTTTTTCTAAAATGTTAATTTATTTTGAAAATGTTCCATTGAATAATATAAATAATAGTCATGAAGGCATCACCCCTTAATTTTGTTAAGGCAAATTATGGCCTTTATACTTTAAGTTCATTTTATGTTTAACCTACATCATGATTTATTCACACCATAAAGTCATTAATTACTGTTCATTCCAAGTTCATATAATCTTTTTCAAATTATATCTTTGTTTTGTTCTTGACAAGATTGAATGTAATCACAATATAATGACCCACAAAAATTGAAACCATTATTTAATTTTTCACATTTTTATATGATAAATAAATTTAATGTTGAAAATGTTTTAGAAAAATGTTTATAATATATTATGGGAATATTTTGTTAAATTTGAAATGAATTTGATAAAAATAAAATATGGAAATACATTTTTAAAACAATGTAAACAATGTTTTCATTACTTAAAGAATATTTTTTAAAATACTTCAAATGATTTGAAAATAACATATTTATGATAAAAATTTTATACATACATATTTCTACATTATAGTAAATTGTACCACCTTATTAGATCTTTTTATTTTTTTGTTGATTTGATTAAAATTATGTTAAGAATATTTCTTTTGCAGTCCAATCAAATTTTGTCATGTATGCCATTTTAACTCATTCATCCATTTTTTTTAAAAAAATACTAAAGAAGTGGGTGTGGGTCATTATTTTGTGACTACACCCCACCTTTTTAACCATGCCATAAACTTGCCCCTCTACAAGGTCTAATGCTTTTACAACACTTTGACAATGTGTTGAAGGTTAAGTGTAAGTGTTGATATAATCATTAATGTGATGTTGTGATTGCATTGTAACACATTGTGATGATCAAACATTGTGTTACAATGCATAATAACATTATGTCAATAATTTATTAACATTTAATTAACACTTAAACACATTGTTAAAGTGTTGTAAAGGCATAGATGCATGGTGAGGGGAAGTTTGTGATAGTGACATTATGAATGGATAACAAATGAATTTTATTTGTGAATAAAAAGTGAACATTCATGAATGAACTTCATCCATGATGATGTTGGTGATGATGTTAATGAATAAAAACACTCTAATAGGAATCAATTTGAACAAAACCAATCTTTATATAAACATATAGATAAGTTTTAAAATTATTCAATGAATATAAAATACATTGTAACATGTTTTGAAACCCATATTTAATTATTTTTCAACATAATGGAAAAACCATTATCTAAACACGTTGTTTCAAAAACAAGTAATCATATGCTACCACATCATCTTATCAAGATTAATCATAATGACACACTATTGGCTCCTATTAATGTAATTTTTTACCTTAACAAATTACTATTGGATGTTGTATGTGATAGGTATTTGCAAAAACAATGAATGGAAAATCATGGGGCGTCCAAACACATTGTAATGAGCCAAAGGCATTTGCTTACTAATTTTTTTAATATATTTTTTATTTGGAAAAATCTTGGAATTTTTTTTCAATTTTTTTTAGAATATTCATTTTACTATGATGTTAATGTTTGTTTTAAGAAATTTCTGACAATGTTTTATTTTGAAATATTTTCAAAAAGTTGTAGTAGTGTTTTTCTACTTAAAAACATTACATTTAAAAAAAAATTGAACATTTTTCATTGCTTAAATTGATTTCAAAACTTCAAGAATGTAAACCAAAACATTAAAAATAAAATTGTATTAAAGAAATTTCATTTATAATTTTTTTCAAAAATGTTAAAAACACAAAATTAAGCAATGGTTACAATTGTTTTGGTACATATTAACAAATTATAACCCACAACCCTAATACATTGAATTTATGAAAATGATTTATTTCAATGATCAATTTGATTTTGTTGCATAATATTGAAGAATTACATGTTGCAACATGCATTCAAGTATACTTTTTAGACTTGTTAACAATTCATGTTAGCAATTCATGTTAATGTGTTGTGATATTGTGATAAATAATGTTAACATCAAATACTTATATAATGCAATTTATCAATCAATTGTAATCACACAATTGATCTTGTTGAAACATGGATTTGCTAGGACACCTTTACCATTTATGACTTTCTTGGTTGAAAAAACAATGTATAATGTCAACAAACAAGTTGCCATTTGGTAATATGTTTGTATTTTGGGTAGTATCCCATGCTCAATTTTCCTTTTGAAGTCAATGCAACTTGGGAGTTACTTATTTAACCCTCATTGAAACAAATTGCCCATGCAACTTTCAACTTTAACAAAATCTTGAAGCCCTGAACACACTAAACAAAAATTGATTTGGCTAATTATTTTCATGATTTCTTTTTTGGGGTAATAATATTTCAAAATATAACCAATTACTTTTTCATTTGATTTTCAAATCTTGTACTCTATTTGTTTTTAAATTTTCAAATTTGTGAAATTGATGGAACTTGTAGATGGTATTGGTTAAATCTTTAGTTGATTTATTGACTGACATTAACAATAACTTATGGTCACAAAATAATTAGGCAAACGATACCACATTTGGTAGCTTCCATTAGTTGTAATATCCTTGAAATAATTCATTAGTGTGTTTGCTTACAATTTTCACCACTCATAAGAATATCCACATATCATATCTTGGAATATTGTTCTCTTAACACAAATTGCTTAATACAATAAAAAAATCCACATAAAATTCCATCAAGTTACCAAGGTGTATATAAAATGTCACTAGAAAGTTTAGAATAAATCCACCAACAACATTATAACAACTTTCAAACAATACTTTGCGTGAAGTTCAAACTTTTAATAATGCAAAATTAAGCTTGGAGATTAATTTGGATGAAGTTCAAGCTTTGAATAAAGTGAAACTTAATTTGGACATGTAAATACAAACATGATATGTAATGCTTTACAAAAGGGGAGTGTAAAGGAATATGATTGAATTTGTTTCATTACTCATAATGATTGGCTCGTGTGGTGGCATCTAATTGATCCTCATTGTACACTATCCACTATTTCATGTTTTTGGGTAAGGATGGGGAAATAACTTGCACATTATTTGGATATGGTAGACACTCGTAGACCCCACATATCACGAATGGATGGATATGTTGTAATAGTAGTTTTAATAGTGCATTGTATTTAAGGTTAACAAATTAAAAATTGAAAGTGGCAAACATAAGAAATGCTTGCTAACAAACCGAGTATGAAACAATACGTAGCTTGATGAATAGGGTAGCATAACTACTAGTGAGGCCTAGTTAGCCTTAGCAAAAGGTTCTTCTAATTCAAGTTGCAACCTTTTTGCATTTTAGTAGCTTCCCCCAACATAAAATAACTACATAGTAGTTGAGGTAGGAGCTCGGAGTGGCCATATAGATGACATTGACTTGTTTGCACGGAGCTTTGTTGAGCTAAGTATCTTGCACACAAAATGTTGAGCTTGAAAGGTTTTGTTGAGTGGACTCATTAGAGCTTACCATTGGGATTGCAGTTTAGCACTCTTCAACCAATGTATTCAAGATTTACCATTAGCTCCACACTCATTACATGTTGCTAGAGGTGCTCTAATACAATAAAAACCCAAATGAAATTCCATGAAGCTGGTGAAATGCTTAATGGCCAGCAAATGAATCTTCACTTCAATGCCCGGAATTTTGCTTCTTTGCCACTAACTTTGATTCCTTTCAGAGATTCGCCAAAGCCAAGGATGAACAAGTTGTTACAGTTCAACAAAATAACTTTATCCCATTGCATGAACCTCGTGTTGCCACCGGGTGGGAAGTACATGCAACAAAGTGCAGAAGAATTTTTGGTCTCCATAATGAATTGATTGTATAACAGAAACATAAATCTCAGTCCAGCACTGTCTTGTAGTATGTGGGTACCTTTTAGAATGGAAAAAAAGTGGTTGCAATGATCATCCACAAGATCATTGGTGTTATGGTGATTCAGATCAAGCTGTTGTATTGTCTGCATGTTAAGGGGCGAGGCTCACCTCCACAGCTGCTGGTGGATATTTTCTCAGCAGCAAAAGGTGCCTGAAAAAGCACACATCTGAACAAGCAACAAGAAAGTTAATCAACCAGGTGCTTACTTACCTACTTTACTTACTTCCTTACTTACATACATCATGAAGACGAAGCCGTATATACAAACACAAAGCTGCAAAGTTCAGGTGAGAAGAAACCAAACAACCTCCCATGTGGCATGGCTAACCTCCAATCAGACTTGTTGATGATGAAGATCATCATCATGGTGATGATCATGCCAGGTTAACGAAGTAGCTACTTAGCCTAGTCTCTCTGCCACAATACCCAGGACTCTTGATTGATGGGTATTTTGTTCATAAAAAGTTCCTGATCTGGAACAAAGGGAAAGTGTGCATGCCATTTTTTTGCCTTCATGCTGGTGCTGATGAGCATTGCCAGGTTACTGAAGAAGTACCTAGCCCTAGTAGTAGTACTACTACTCTACTTTTGCAGTAGCAACCCACCAGAACCATCAAGCAAGCTTTGAGGGATGAACTTGGGGGGTGTCAAAGTGTACACCTCTTACAAGCAGTTGTATTTAGATAGATGTGGGGGGTATGTCCAAAATATTATTTTATTTTCTGATATTATTTTAATTATATTTAAATTAAATAAAATAAATAATTAATTAATTAGTCATGGGCCTCTTTGATTGGCCCATCACCCAAAAAATCTCACACAAGCAACACTTCCATAATAGAAGAGCTTGTAGCCTTTCCTTTTTTGTCTAGCTATATATATATATGATGCTACAAGGATTTTAGAATTATGGGCAAAAGGAATATGAGACAAAGTGCAATGCTAGTTGGGAACAGCTCTGAGAGCACATGGGTGCTTGGGGAACACACTGGGAACATACATGGGAACTTGATGGGAACATGGGTTCCCCCCCCCCCTCCCTCCCTCCCTCCCTCCCTCCCCCACCCTACCCCAAGGAGGTGAAAAAAAAAATAAAGAAGAAAAGTGGGCCCTCCTCCTCTTGGGCATGTTGGAGCTCATGAAATTTCATTCCTAAAACTGTTTTGTCAGTGGGTAACCATTTTTTGGCCTGGGCTAGTAAGTACCCCAAGCAAGTTCTATTTAGGGTTTTGGGTACCTTACACTTTAACTAACTCTCTCTCATATTCTTCTTCTTTTGCTTTTTTCTGCTCATGTTGTTCTCTACAATTTTGAATCAACTTAGAAAACCCCACCCACCATTGTTGGCATCACCCCCATCTCCTTTCTATATTTGTACTAGCCTACAATGAATGGCACATGTGACAAGCATGCTTGGATCAAAATCAAAAGCAAAAGGGCCAATGTCTTCTTAATGGGTTTCTTTTTTGTGTCATGCAGACAAAGTAAGAGTCATCCATTGGTGAGCCAAAGTGAGGAAGATGTAGCCAAAGTGATGATCATCCATCCATAGGAAGATTTAATCAAAGTGGTGATCATCCATCCATAGGAAGATTTTGCCAAAGTGGTGATCATCCATCCATAGTAGTTGAAATCTTAAAACATGAACTCATTTTTATTGTTTTTATTATTTTATTTCATTTTTTGGAGGAAATTTTGACAATCAAAACAAGGCTGAATGAAAAGGGATGGCCTTGGATCAATGGCTAAAATAATATTTGTTGGGGAAATAATGGGCGATTTTGGATTTTTTACGAAAAATTTAAGATTTTAAAAATTTTATTTACTATAGAAGGAAATTTCTACAGGATTTTTTATTTTTTTTCAAAATATTTTTGTCACCGGAAAAACCACTGAGGCTTGGGACAAAGAAAATCCTTAGTAGGCTGCAGCAGCGGGCAAGGCTGAAACAGATGAAATAGGGTGAAAATGGATGAAAAAAGAGGGAATGAAAGGTTTGTCAGGCACAACAGAGCCGACTGACTCTCGCTTTTGAAGGAAGTCGGTGGGGGGGAGTGTGTCTGCCTGACTGTCTGAGTGCGTGTGGCGTGTGTCGACTGTGGACTGACCAGGTGGAGAGTGTGGTCGGGCGGCGCGAAACGGTCACTAAGGAAGAAAGGGACGGCTACCGTTAACGAAGCTGTACACTCTGCTGCATGTACGACACGTGGTTGCGTTCCGTCAGGATCGGCAAAACACACGGCGCGTCGTCCGCCGCCGTGATGGCGCATTCTTCCCACGCGCCGGTCTGCCACGTACACCTCCCCCCCCCACCCTTCCGTTCTACCCCTGCCGTTTCTTTGCACCAAAACATCGTACGAGGGATGGATGGAAGACGGATGAGGAACAGTTTTCCATTCAGTTCCACTAGCTAACAACGACGGTTAGCTAACCTCCTAGGTAAGTAACTACCGACCAATCAGCGGTTTTTTTTTTTCTTTTTTTTTTAAATTTCAATTTTGTGATGTAGCCAAAACTGGCAATCATGCATTTAGCCAAATGTGGCTATAGACCATTTTATGTGCAAATCCACATGGGATAGAGAGGTTTCACACCGTGGTATACAAAGTTTTTTTCGAAAAATTCCCTTTTATGTGTCAAAATTATTGTATTATTATTCAGGTATGAACAATGCAAAAATTGGTAGAAATAAAATTGGTACCAGGTAATTTTTCAACCAACCTCTTCTCAAAAAATCAAATTAGAACTTGAATTGGGGGTGTTATCTCATCGTAAATAGGTTCAATTTCTTTAGATAAATAAAATTTAACTTTATAAAATTATGAAAAAAAATATTTTATTTTAATTCAAGTGCATTGAATAAAATTTAAAATTCAATTGAGGAAAAATGAGATAAAAATTGATAAAAAAATTATTCATGATTATGGTGTTGAAAAACAAACATGGTAAAGTCACAACTTTGAAAAGACATATTTTCATTCTTTCTTCTTTAGTTGAGAATTAGATAAACATATTTCAAAATCATCATCCAAACAAACAACTTATGAAACTTAAAGTTGCTCTACCCTTTTTTTTAAAAAAAAACTCCAATAAATTATTTTCACTAAAATTTTGCATATTAATGAGTGAGGTTGCAAAAAGAGTTAACATTTTTTTTCTTTTGTTAATAATTTATTTTTAAAAAATTAAAATTGTATATGTATATTCTCAATATCAGGTATATCATAGTACCTTGGTAGCCTTGACATTAATTTATGAAAATGTTCTTTTTTTCACCAAAAAGATTCAAATAAAACAACCTTTGTGAAGGAAAAAAAAAGGAATTTTAAAACAATATTTAAGAATATTTTGTTTTCAACATGAAAATTTCAAAAATAAAAAAAATCAATCTTGAAACCCAATACCAGGACCTGAAAGGTCTTATATTATCATGGAGCAAAAATTAAATGGTTCTTGTGGTCAAGTCAAGAGCACAAGAAATAGATTATTAATACAAGTACTTTTCTTTTTTTTTTTTCCTTTCATTTATTCATTAATATATCATATAAAATTGATATATCATATAATATGGTTTTTAGTTTCATGTGTGAATTTTGAAAGGTCAGAATTTTTTTTTAAATTTAAAATTTAAAAATTATTAATTCTACCTGTCACAACTTACAAGCAAAGGAGGTAGCTACTGCCACTTATTATTGGCCTGCCCATCCCATCTCTTCCCACAAGAGACGGGCAGGCATCCACTACTTCGGGCATGGCCCGATGTATGTAGTTTTCATTTGGTCATACATTTTGAGGAATGTTCAATTTATGGAAATTTCAGGAAATAAAAATAAAAATGAAAAATCCCTCTGAATATGGAGAATTTTGGGCATTTTATTAAAATAAAAATCCTTTTTTATGAGTCCCACTGAATTTTATTTTGTCTCAAAATCCTGCTATATTTTGGCGACCTGCTAGAACCTATTATCTAAATATGGCAATTTCAGGGAATAAAAAATTAAAAATTGTCCAAATATGGTGAATTTGACACATTTTATTCAAGTAAAAATCCTTTGTAAATGGTCACACTGGATTTTATTTTGTCTCAAAATCCAGCTATATTTTGGCAACCTGCTAGAACCTATTGTCTACATATAACAATTTTCAGAATTTAAAATTTTTTTTTAATTTTTTAATTTTTTTAAAAAAACCTCCAAATATGGTGAATTTGGTACATTTTATTAAAGTAAAAATCCTTTGTATGAGTGAGACTGGATTTTCTTTTGTCACCACATGATGAAAATATTGCCCAAGAAAAAAAAAACACACACACACACAAACACACACAAAGGATTGCAGCAGCCATTAGTGATTACTCCATAAGAGCTGCTTGTTGATATGGGTCTCATGTAAAGTTTTGTCATCAGCTCGAGTTGTTCTGAAGCAAATGATGAGCTGAAGTTTACTGACTCTCTCTGGGTGGGGGAAGGGCAGTAGATTTGGGTGCACTAATAACAACAATAACTTTGTTACCAACCAGCAACTAGGATTTAGGGTTTAGGGTCTAGGTCACAAGTAACTTGTGTGTTTGCAGTACACAAACTCCCACTGAATGGAGCTTCTTGTAAGCAGCATTAAAGTTATCTGTAAAGTCACCCTCTCTTTCATCCCCTATTTTCTCTGCTTTCACCCCCTATCCCATCTTTGAGCGGTATCTGCAACATAATGAAATTTTTATTAAATCTTGGTATGAAATGCTGAAACTCCACATTTAATGCACAAGGTTCGAGAGTAATTGTAGGAGTTCCATAGGTAGGAGCAGTGAAAATATATCTAGCAGCAGCAGTGAAGGCGCTCAGGGAAAGAAAGGGAGAGAAGGGATGAAACTCAGTTTGCCCCCAAAATTGGCTGAAAACTAGTTTGGGTCCCAGTTATTTCGTTTTGTAAAATTTCATTCCCAGTTAAGCATTTGATGGCCTATTATGTGGAAACTGGCTGTTCTCGGCCCCTTATGGCCTGACTTTAACGATAACTTTAATATATAAGAACAGATCTAACGAAAGACTTGACAAAATCTTGGAAGTTCAGTTCCACATTCAGTTCTAATGTTCAAAAACTGAATCAAATCATGAAATCATTCTCTAGGCCAGTAGTACTAGTAGTCAGTGGGGGAGAAGTTCATTTGGTGTATATAGTTATAGTTAAACAACAGATCTTGTGGATCTCTAAATAAGCTTCAAATCTTCCCACCCCACCCATTGTCAGTACACATAAGTAAACTCCTTGATTGTAATAATAATAAGTATATTGACCACCCAGGCTTTGATTTCATAGTCTTAGTACTTGGCTTGTTGGCAGGTAGATCTCCTCTTTATAATAATATGAAAAAGGCTTTCCATGTTTGTGGAGTTGGGTAGACTAGTTACTAGTTACCTAGCCTTACCTTATTGTATATTATCCCATATACATTGTATGTGCATTGTCTAAGGGGTTTTTTTTATTATCATTGATGAACTAGGAAAGTTTTGGTAGGTCATTCATCCAAGTATCACTTATTTAGGTGTTTCAATTGAAGGTTGATTATTGTTTTGAATTGACTCAATCTTCTCAATTTAATCACAACTTCCATCTATTATTAAGGAGTGAGTTAGTTAGGTAGTATTTTTCTTTTTGGTCATATTGAGATCTCCTATACTATAGTCTCCTATACCATGTTATTGGTACTATATGTTCAATAAGTATTGGTGCATTGAGATGGTTTAATGATGTTTAGAACTATGGTGAAATATTTATTGAATATTGAATGTTTTTTAATTGAAATTTTCATAACATCAAAAGAAAAAATCAGAGAAATTGGGGTTTGGACTTGGTGCTTTTGAAAAGCCCTTAGCAACTAGGGTTGCATGCATGTGATTTCATAAATGTTAGATATAAATATTAAATTTTGAATTTTTTTTTCCCATGTGAAGTTAAGCATAAATAAGTAAAGTAAATCTTTTAATGGAAACTAAAATTTGGACATAGGTTAAAGAAGGTGTAGTGTTCTCCTTTTCAAAGTTCATTCAATACTATAATATGATGTGTCTTCTAAAGCTTGCCACAAGGTAGCAAGGCAAACTTTGCAACATAGTGCATTGCAAAAGACTTTTAAATCTTGAATGTGTTCCCTAGATCCTTGCACTAATATAAGGAAATCATGTGAAAATTTTTGGATAAAATTAAGACAAATTGATTCTTTAAGTTGGAACTTTTGGGTCATATCAAATCACACAAAGTAAGCAAATCAAACAAGTGGGTGGTTAGTGCATTTGAAACAAATTTTTGCACACAAATTAACCATGAAATCATGCACACTCAAAAAAATCGGCATGGCTTGAACATGGGAAGAGTGACCACACTCCTCTCTATATAATATTTTAATAAAAACTACATCAAAATGACAAGAATATCGAAACTCCTAAGATTCATTCCCAATTTGAGACAAACAATGTACCAAAGCTTCAAATGACCATAACTCCTTCATAAGGCAACCAAATCAAACATGAGACCCCATTTTCTTTAAGCCCTTGAAAACAAATTCATGAATCATGTTGAGCTTTCAAATTGTACATGATTTTCTAGTCCAAATTTGTGGACACCTTAAAATGTTTGGAACAATTTTGTTTCAACATTTTACATGGCCATAATTTTTAACCATGTTTTGGCAATGTGGTGGGGCTCCCATGAATATCTTTCCAACAAGTTATAGATCATTTAATTTGGAATAGATTTGGTCCCAAAACAAACTTTTGAACTTTTTAAGACTCATCAAAAGTTTCAACTAGGGTTTTTTTTTGTTTTTTTTTTTTTTTTTTTATTTTTTTTTTTTAAAAGTTTAGCCCTTTTTCATAAATTTTTTTTTTTTTTTAATTTTAATTTTTAAAAAAAAGTTTCTTTTTTTTTCTTTTTTCATTCCAATGTTGTAA
>Ga0116227_10004298_pt1 | contig 30937 bp, 23 predicted proteins | sample S1TSphgellanicum_FD_89693 | JGI IMG/M metagenome (GOLD analysis project Ga0116227, IMG submission 89693) | Host-associated microbial communities from peat moss isolated from Minnesota, USA - S1T2_Fb - Sphagnum magellanicum MG | ecosystem: Host-associated > Plants > Peat moss > Unclassified... | reverse complement strand
GGATGGTGCGCTGGTGGATACTGATTTGCTCTAGACCTGGAACAGGCTCTGGTAATGCCCATTCGCACGGAATGAGAGGTGGGTTCACCCTATCAGCTTTGGTGTGTTCATAAATATACCTGGGCTGTTCCAAAGTTGGTGACTTGTATTGGTGTCCTGTAAAGGACCCATATATATAGGGTATAGATTTTTTCCTTGGGTGGGACAAGCTGGTGCTTCCACTTGTGGTGCTGTCATCAACAGTGGAGAGCAACCTTTCATGATGTGAATCCACAGTGAGGACCACCAAGGAACATTAGTTACCTTTTGAAACAAGCCCCCAGCTAGAAACCTTTTATCGCCTAATTGAACATTAGCAAACATTAGCTCACCACATTCCTAGGTGGAATGGGCCCCCTAAATTGAGGGTTTGGACTTAGTTTGTGTATTATCCATGCATGAGTACTGTATCAGAGCTTGGACTTGGGGAACCATGTTTTGAAATGTCAATAGAAGTGTGTAGGATTTTTGTAAAATTACATCATGGCTGCAAAGAATGTCAAGACAGGTACGTAGGATTTGTGCAACTTTATTCTAGCATGTCCATATTCCACATCCACAATTGATCTCAAAACTTGAACATCACAATGATTGTCCAGTTGCTGGGAAGTTTTTGTGCTTGAGATCGTACCAACACTCAACCTAGGCGTAGCCCTCAATAAGTTGAGCCTAGGTGTCATATAAGATACATTAATTAATAAGTTAAGTTAGGTTGATAATTAGATAATAATTAAATAAGTAGGTAGATAAGAAGTTGTTAATAGATAAAAGATAATAGTTGTGATGAAGTTGCAATTGAATCACAAGGTTATGACCACTTTCATTCTTGTGGGGTTTCTTTGGGTTTAGGTGTAAAATGCGGTTTTCCAACAGAAATTTAGCACTTTGACAAATGAAAATTATTTTGAAAAAAACTGCACAAACCCATACAAAACCCTAAAATTGTTGTAATATGTCCCAATGCTTACTGAACACTTGCTGATGTCTGTCACAGAGAACAGACATAATAGATGACTCTAAAAAGTATTTTTGTATGGGGAGAGTCCTCTTCCCAAGGGAGATGGTGAACGTCCTTATCGCCCTTGTTGGCAGGACATCCATCCCTCCAGGAAGTCGTTGGGCCCTGTGAAGACGACTTCAGGTGCATTAAGATTTTTCTTCTGACACGCTTTATCATTTTGAATGGGGTTAGAGCATCTCCACCGCAAAACTGTAAACAACTACTTTATATTAAAATAGATAGTATTTAATAATCACTGTCCCCACCCACAAATGTCATAAAAATGTCCCCTTAAACACTCAAAGACCATTTATGTCTTTATATCTGAACACACTAATAGTCAATGTCCAAATCCATGGTAGAAGAAAGGTTTTGAAGGGGTTAAAATGACCACTGCAAAAACGACATCAATACAGGAGAGCAGCAGGATTTACGCTATCCTGCTGTAAGATTTAATGAACAGGGGTGTTTGCAAGCGTGCGGTGGAGATGCTCTTATATGGCATAATGTTATGGCTCCCATAAAAACCCTGTAAGACCTCAGGACAACAGACCCTTGTAAGGTGGTACGAAAGATAAGTAAACGATGAAAGTTTTTCAAATGCTCCAAAGTCTTTTCACAAGGGGAGAGCATTTTCCTGTGTGAGTCAAGTCACTGTCAGTGAGTCGCAGTGAGTGCGACTCAGGGCGCTCCACCCTCATGTTACACGCCTCATGGCCATGGTGAACCAGCACCTTGCACTGATACCTTCACCATTTTATTTGGGGCCTCTTAGTGACCATATTAAGCCCAACAAATATTACATTTAATATCGAAGACCCTATTTAAATCTAAGCATGGGTATTTGTAATATTCGGAAGCAATTTAAATGAATTTTTGGGTTCTTACCATGTTACCAGTGTGGGTGCTGGGTCACCCAAGACAAGAAACTTGTGAGGAATCCCCAGTTTGAAAATCTGAGAATCTCAAGGCATCCCCTTTGCAATTGCATGGGAAATGGAAAATTATAAATTCTTCTTAAAATGCTTCTAAATGTTACAAATTTGCTCCATACATTTAAAGGGACAAAAGAATAGAAATGGAAGCAATGCTCACATAGGAAAATAACCAACAATACACTGTACCTGAAAATAAATCAGCAATAAACTAACGTGAAAGAACTTTGGGTAAATCTTCTCAAGGCAATTTCTTCTTTACTTTGAAAGGAGGCCCATTTTTTGTACTAACATGGTTTGTTGTGCAATCTATATCCACTACGAGCAATTTCACATTATTTTTTGTTTTCCAATGTGAATAGGGAATAAGAATTCACAGTTTATTTACAATCGTATATTCATTGAGATTAATTAGAACCATTGTCAACATGCCATTTTATATCAACTTTGTACAAGAGATGATATCAATCAAATTTGGATTTAGAAATAGCAAGGAAATAATAGTCTAACAAGTTTTTACAAAATTAAATAAATTATAAATATATAATTATATGGTATACTTGTTGTTGTATGTAGTCTTTTTTTCTTTTGTCAAGATTGGGGTGATAGGTTGTGTTAATGGGATTTTTCTCTATGCCCACCAATTTCCTACTTCCCAACTTCTTCAATTACAAATTTTGAAACAACAAATACGTCTGAAATCTAAAAATCTATGAACAATCCTACAAGATGCACTTCTTTTGCTATAGTTTTAAAAAATCAAAATTGGCTGAAAAAAATCACTTCATTTCTCCAAGTGAAAGAAAAAAACAAAATGATCTCAAAGCTTGAAAATATGAAAAGTTGATTCAAATCTCCTTTCCAAAATTCTAAATAGGTACAAACTATTCAACGTTAACATGTACTCCAACTTGTTATGAAAATATAAAACTATATGAAAAAATCAAAGTTTATACATTAGAGATCAGAAAGTAAATATGAAAAATATAAATTTGATATTTTTCATGTTCTACTATCCTTCCTTTATATTCTAAGTTTGAATTTTAAAATGCCTCATGAAAATCATTTAAACAATAACCAACTAATAAAAATCCTTGTTCTAATCAATTAATATAAACTACCCAATAAAACTATTATAAATAGTTAGAATTTTCAAAATTTACTACCTATTCTACTAACTACATGTTCTACCAACTACTTGTTCTACAGAATACCAATTCAACAAGTATCACCGATTCAACTTGTGTCAATGATTAAGTTAGTAACAATTATATTGTCAGTGTACTGGTTCATGAACTACTAGTCACAGAGAAATCTCGTTAACATGTTGGAACCATAACTTTGTTCATAGTCATTATTAAGATTTTATTTGTGGTTTTTCCTTTCATTCATACCCATCCCAACTTTTTTCATTATGCACAAAAATATATATATCAAACATTATATTAAAAGATTATGAGCACATTACAATAAGATTTACAAAGTTGAAAGTTATTTAAATTTTTTCATGTTTATAATCCAAAATACATTTTTAAAAATGTTAGTTTTTAATTAATTTTTTTCAACTACATATCATTTTCAATTATGTTGCAAATATTTTTTAAATATTTAAATAAATTAATGATGATTACCAATTAAATCAATCCCCCTACTAATTTGGTGAACAATTGAAAGTGCCCCTTAATTGGGGGCCACCTCCAAAATTTTTGGCACCAATAAATTTTTTAATTGATTTGTAATTGAAAGGTCTTAGACCTTTTAACTAAATATGTGACGTCATAAAATGTTATGCAACTATTGGTTAATGTGATTACATCACAAGTCATATGTTCAACTATTTTGGTTAGTTTGTTTCAAAGATAAATGAAAGAATTTAGGTTAGATAGATGAGATATTGTGCACTTTTGGACCTTTGCATCCAAGTAAATTGCTTTAAACCCTTTTAGGTTACTTATATATTTAGGTTAAACTACTTATTACATAGGTAACATAAACCAATTAGTATACCTAGCTTACATACTTATGATACTTACATACATAAATTTTTTATCCCATATTGTTTGTTTTCTATTTCAAATTTTTAAACTATATAAAGAGGTGTATTAAAACATGAAAAACATGAAAATGGAATTGCCATTTGGGATGAGCCAATCAAGAAAGGGCAAGCCCATCCTTGGGTGGTACCACTAGGAACGACACACCTTGATTTTCATGGACCCATTGAACTTTGAAAAATCATAGGAAGCACTTAAATGAACATTTTCATAAAACATTTTTTTGAATACATTTATTAGGTTCCATAGATTTTGAAATCTCAATAATATCAAGAATGTTGTGTATTTTGATGTTCCTAATCATTACATTTATAAAAAGTTTCAAGAACATTACACTTATTTTAATCATTGATTTTTTTGGTCAAGAACACAAATCTGGAACATGGTTTAAGAATTTTTTTATGAATTTTTTCTTAAGGTAATCTAGAAGTCATTTTATTTTTAGGTTTTTATTTGATAATTAATTGATTAAATATGATTTGATTATGAATATCCAAAGTTGAAGCTATTGATTTTTTAAGGGGCCATTTTAATTAGGAATATATATATATATATATTTAAAATTTCCAATTTTTTGAATTCCCAAATAAATTTACAGCCATATATTAAAACATGCAATTGATAAACATGAAAAAATAATAATTTATAGTTGTGAAAAAAATTAACCAAAAGGGCTTAGAAAAATGATTTGGTTGTTTTTGGTTCTTTAAACATTCCTTGAGGTGGTTACTAGTGGTACCACCCAAGGATGGGTTTGCCCAAAACCTCAACTTTAAAAATTAAACCCAAAATAAAATATGATTTTCCTAGCTAGGTGCCATGTGACCTAGTTTAAACCTAGCATAGGTGACAAGTAACCTAACTTAGGTAGCCTATGTTTAGGCCGAGCCTAGGTGCCATGTGGTTTAACCTAGCTTATATAGGTGGCATGTGTTTAGGTGCCACATTATCTAGCCAAAATTATGTGACCTATGTTTAAGTGCCATATGATTTGACCTCACCCTATGGTTAAGTGGTTTAACCTATGGATGTGAATGCATCACATGTCATTGGACTACTAGTTGAACCCTTTACCTAGCTTAATTGTAACACAATTGAACCTATAACAAAAAAGTTGATTACTTCATGCAACATCAATGGATGAAGTTCATCCACCTTAAGGTTACATTTGAAAATAACCTTTAACTATATTGATAAATGTAATTTTCAACTAAAGTGGCTATGGGCATGATGTTCACACATGGTTGACATTTAGAATTGAAATGTTATTTTTTATTTTTACTCATTGACTCTAGTGTTTTTCAATTTTAAATAATATATTTTAGTTGAAAACAAGTTAAAGATGTAATTACAAATGTGGGGTTTTTCTCTTAGTGTAAATGAAAGAGATGTAACATATGTTATGGAAAAATTGTGAAGTGCCAATTTGTAATAACAATCTCTGCTTAATTTTCAAGTTTGAGTAATTGGTTAGTGTCTTAAAAGTGAGTTCAAGTTGTGCAAATTTTTCAAAACTATTGCACCACTATTATTAAAGTTATGTTTGACAACAATTTCTTTTTTTTCATATTCAATTTTCAATTTTTCTAACTTCATGGGCACCATTCTTCAAAAGGCATCATTTACAAATCACATAGTTGTATAAGTATATATGTTGCAAAAATGACAACATTGATAATGGATAGTCTATAATATTAAAATGATGTCATTTTCATATATTTCCTTTCCTAAATGATGTTTGATCTTTTGTCCCTAACATTATATATACTCAAGTTGAGAAAATTACATATATATTTTTAAAACATAGGAGGTTACAAATCACATGATTCATAATCGAATTTTAATGTTTAAAATATTCCAACTCAAATAAGAAATGTCAATAACTTACAAACTAAATTGAAGACTATGGATGAAGTTCTCTTATCAAATTCCACATTAACACCATTCTATGCATAGTCTTCAACTATTTTTTGTGGTGCCAAGTAAGGAATTTCCACTAGATAAATCATGGCTTGGTTGTCATTGTTTTTGCCTATGGATCCTTCTCATGTTGGATGTTCTCCTTGTCATCTTGCCTTTATTGACATGTTACTTATGAAAATGAAATGATGAAATTCGAATGGAAAAAGTGATCAATCACAACAAAGGTTTCAAAACACCAATCTTTGGTTTATCATAATGTTGATGCAAATAAAATATGAGGAAAGCCATGTTAGTTGACATTATCTTTGATATGTAATTATTGGAGAAAACCAAACAATTGATCAATTGATTAAAAAAAATGAATTGATTTTTAAGAAATTAAATTATATTATTTGAATGAAAATATTGAATGAAATTGCATGCACCTTGAATTTAATTTCAATTTAATTCAATTCAATGTAGATTCAATGAATTAGATTCAAATTTCCAAATTGAATTGAATTCAAATACATTGATTGGAATTTAATTTGATTTGAATTGAATTGAATTCAAATTCAACAATTGAATTAAAATTGAATTGAAATGAAATGGATGCAAATTGGTAGAAAAGGTATGGAAAATGGTGCTGGAAAAAAAAACTTTAAATAAACACATGTTTAAAAAGACACCTTTCCATGCCTCTTTACTAAATGGAATGGGCAAAAACACTATGGGGCCTTATAATCATCCTACCTAAACCAACTTCAATGATTCATGATTATTATAATTAGTTGATTTACTATTTAAGATTGGTGCAATGTGTTAATGTTAAAGACATTTGCCATAATTAAGTGTAATACTAAAAGAAATTCCACTAATGGTAATATGATGGCACATAAATTATAATTTGGATGAAGTTTCAACAATAAATAGTGTGAAACTAAGTTTCGACTTATAAATATGCATAGGAGCCCACATATTGGGGGTGTGGGGATTTGCTATTATATAATTGAGTGAAGTTGAATTAAGAACCATGTAATAGGAATGACAATCTCTACTTAATTATATCTATGATAAACATGTGCTAATCTTGCATCACAAATTGCTTGAGACAATTGTTATTGACCACATTCTCCAACACGTTGCAAGATAGAATGTGAGCATCTACCATGCATTCAATCATTACCCATTCACCTGTAATTTTGAAAGATCTTGTCACTAGAAAACTTTTTCAAACATGTAGAAGGTAGGTCTACCAATAACCATGTACATGCCAATCTCATCTAGTAGGGTCAACCACTTTTGACCTAAAGTATATTTTTAAATTCCTAACCTATGGATGAATTTTGAATATGTGTGATATCAAAATTAGACATTGAAGATGTTGAATATATGTAGATAGGTGTGGGTTTTACCACATCAAATGGTGGTTTTTAACTCGATGATTAACACTAATAAATGTCAATAATGACATTTTTTTGATTCAATCATTGTTTGATAATATATCATTGGTAAAAACATCTTGGAATTTGGCATCAATTGCAATGAGATGTATGGAATGTTGTTTAACACAATATGCACAATGTATAATGACTAAATGGTTGAAATGAATATTCACATTTGGGGTTTTCAACTTAAATCATCATTAATTGTAATGCATTTATTTTTACAAAAATCAACAAATTTGTGATTGTTCAAGCCGTGTGGAATTGTTATATGATTTTTATCAATCCATTTCAATTTATTGTCATGTCACATCTTTTTTGTCAAAATTTTTGAGAAATCATAATTATACATGTGAAATAAATGATTAAAAATAAATATTTAACAATGTGCTTACATATTGTGATGTTTTGAAGTGTGATTTGACATTGATTTCAAGTTCTTTGAGTTTTTCCAAAGGTGTTAATTGGCCCACCTACCTTAAACTTGATCCTTCAACACATGGTGTATGTAATTAATCTTAAAATTCTTTCACTTGAATGACTCTTTTTCATATTGTGCATGATACCCCAAATTATGTCACAAGTTTTGTTTTCTAACTCAATAGAAAAATACTAAACATGGGTTCAAAACAACATAACACCTTTTGAAAATTTGATTTTTTCCCCACTTCATTCATCATTTAAAACATTTAATACTTATTATTGGCATTTAAATTTTCCTCCACATGAAGTTGTGTGGATGATAATGATTGTAAAATGATGTATCACATTTTCATCCTCCAATATAGTTAGATATTTCCATCTTAAAATGCATGTTCAAGTATTAAACCACACCTTCACTTTTTAGATGTGAAGAACAAAACTTTACTTTTTGTACATGATGGGTGGATATAATATATCAATAATGGAAGCAACATAAAATCATGTAACTAAATCCTCCAAAAAAAAACCATGAAAAGAAAAGGAATAGAAATCCATACCATTTTTATCTAAATATGGTGCATAAAAGAAGTTTTCGAATATTTTCAAAGGCTTTTGTTCACATATTTGATGAATGATCCATTAAACCATAATTTTAGCATTGAAAAGTTTCACATTGTTTTCCTTTTTTAACAATGTTTCAAATTTTCAAAATTTCCATGTTCTTATAGTTTATTCACCTTGATTTTGTAGTTTGAGGAAACATATTTTAAACCCTAACTACTGAAAGCATGGTAAAATAAACAAAAAAAAGAGTCAAATATCAAAATCTAGTTTTAAAATGAAACAATTTTTGACATCAACACAAGAAAGTAGACTTAAAATCATTTCAATTTTCATTTTTGAAACCATTGTGCCCTCCATTGAATATATGTGGTGAGTTAAATACAAAATTTGAGGAATTTTAATAAAATAAAAATAAGTCACAAGTACAGTTGAAACTTACTTGCTAATAATATGATGTTCAAACCTACTTTCAAATGATAAAATTTAATGAAATAGATATGCATTAAATTATGATATAAAGATCATCATATGTTATAGGTATCATTAGATATGTATTATATTATTATATTTTCTCTTTATTAAAACACATTTAAGACACATATTTGAAACAAAAGTCCACATTGTGTAAAGTATATTTTACAACTATTTGGATTTATAAAGAACTATTGAAAACTTATTGAAACAATGCAAAATTTTAATATTAATTCACATAAATGAAAAAAAATCATATCTTTGATCATTAAACTAAAAAATTCAATGTATAGTAATTTTGTGTTGGGACTTGTTGATATTTTACATGTATTTTAAGTTTTTGTCCTACTTTTTGTGTGAGGCTACCAAGGTAATCCACTTATCAAATGTCTACTTTATTTGGCTTACACCCTAAAACCCATAACCCATTGTCACCATGACGTTGCAAGATGCAACAATCAATTCAATTTGCAACTTTGTTGGAGACTTGCAAAAGATTTAGAGAAAGGCCCTTGCTTCTTGCCCTTGTTAGGAAGCATTGACCAAAGTGACAAGTGAAAGTGTTGATGTACAATGTAGGGATTGATCTTGTATTGATCAATTGTTTTTTCAAATCTCATTACAAATTTTTGGATCATTCATAGCTTGGTACTTCACTTGTATGATTCATGTTGAATTTCATCAGCATAATCCTACATTTGTGTACACTAATTTGCTTTTGCCAACACCATTTTTGATGACTTGCACTATGAGCTCATCATTCACAATCATATGTTAAAACACATTGTTCATTGCGATTTGCAAGGCTTGAAACATGCATATTACATTTGATGTATGTGATTTCACCCTTCCTTATATCTATTTGCAAGGTCTTAAAAACAACACTTTATTTGTGAATCACACATATTCTCACTTAGTTTGTAATAGAGATTGTAGAACATTAAAGTCAATATAAATGTTGAATTCATTTTCTTTAGTTCAACACATTTACTTGAATATTTCATTGAACAATAAAGAAATTTCAAGTTTGGAAAACTAGCGTGGAGACCAAATTTGAATTGAAATTGCTTCCTCTAACGATTCCCACTAGTTGGAAAGTTGCTTGTAAACCATATGCCAATTGTTTTCAATGATCGTGCATGCCAATTGATGCTAACATCTCTCTTCCCCATGCTCATGCAAATTGTAACCCAACTCTAAACTCTTGTTAAGTATTTTGAGCTTGTAGTGAAAACATGTGCAAATCTATGAAAACTCCTTTTAACACCTTATGCCAATCTTGCATCCATACCACTCAGCAAGTTGTGAGAAAATTTGTGCACACTAGATTGAGTTGTAAGGTTTGATGTGTTTTGCTTGCAGTTGAGATTTGGCCTCCTCATGTGCCACTAGATCCACATCAAGCCCAATATACAACATACAAGAATCTTTGGATGGTCTTTGATTATATGCATAATGCAATCCATCTATCCCTAAACCCTTTACAATGTTCCTTGTCTCTCTAGTGTCTTCAACCTAGATATAAATGTGTGTGTTTACTCCAAAAGAAAGTCTGATGATGATGAGTAGAGATGTTTCAAACATGTTATGACAACAATAAAACCCCTATTGATTTGCTACAAGTAGACACCTCCAAGCATGAACCTTAACCCTTTCGATTGAAGTGATATTGAAGATGCTACACTCTTGATCCACTCTTTAATCACTAATTATGCTATGGTGATCCACTATAATGTCCACCATCCACAAAATGTCCCAAAAACTTCAACTTTGGCTTTAATGACACAAAATTGATTTTATAGTTTTTTAATGGGTTTCTTGAAAATCAAAATTTAAAAGATTTTTGAGCTGTGGCCCATGTATTTTCAGCTAATGGATTTTTAGGAGTAAATTGGAGCAAATTCTGGTCTTGGAAGATGAGAGACTAAGGAGATGAAATTTCATTTTTGGGAGATTGAGTGTATGCTTAAGGATCCAAAGCTTCAGTTTGAGAGATCAAATATTCACCAAAGTGGAAAATATTCTGAAAACTTGGTCAAATTTACCCCAAAACAAACAGTAAATTCAATTGAAATTTCCCTGAAAAAACAAACTTTTCAAAATTTTGTGAAACAAAAACTTAACAAAATGCAAAAATCTGCCAAGAAATTTTTTTTGGGCATAATCAAGGGCGAATTGTATGTAATGCAACCTGTAGTTTTAAATCAGATTTCAACACTATTTTCAATTAAGACCTTGTCACATAATTCACCTCAACACTTACATCTACTTTATAAATGCTGTGAATAAATCTAAATCAGTACACATGTTTACTTTATGTTCATATATTCTTCATATGTGTGACAAATTTGCTATAGCTTTTTGTGCCTCCATCATATTTGCATTCATGTTCGCAATGTTATCCCCAAATACAGTTTTCATAAACACTAAAAAAGATTGGATTTGAATACATTTGCACACATAAGAAACCAATGTAGCTTGGGACTTTATGGAAATTTAAAAAATAAAAGATTTCACAAAGCAGTCTGCATTCCAAAGCAATTTATGAATTCACACAATTCATGGACTTGATACTATCAATGTTAACAAGACAGGAGATGCATGATAGCAGAGCCTACTTTTGGCTAGTAGATTCAAAATCAAGACACAACTGTAAGATCTACAGATGCATTCATGCATGTGCAATCCTCTCTCCTAAATGTTTGTAGAGAGCAGTGTCAACAACAAAGATCAACTCATCTGCACTCAGATGGATTCATCTTTGTTGTTGTCAGCAGCACCTGGTTCTGGTGCCACAAGAAAGATCAACCCATCTCCACTCAAATGTTTTCAAGGCATGTACTCAATAATTCATCACACATTCAAAACACTGGACACTCTACATAATTCATCATGCACGTAACATGTAGTACCTGATAATTGGTGACAATTGATACTTTCACCACTCATCCTCCAAAATACCTGGCATAAAACAGAAAATAAGTGGAGGGGACATTGATGTGCTTTGGGTTAGAAAATTATCACAACATAAGAACAGTATTGGCACAAAGAGAGAAGACATTTCTAGAAACCCCCACCATAAGCAGCTGATCTGAAATGCACATCAAGCACAGGAAAAAAAAAATCCAAAATATCTTGAATAGATTGCCATATTAGTTGTGCCTTGTGACTCTTGCCAATATGTGGACTCTGCAACTAAGATTAACACATTCCTAGCATGTCATTTTATAGTCATGGTTACCAATAAGTACTGCTGGGACAACTTCTATACAACACTCTCAGGAAATCTGCATAAAACATGATAAAAGACTACAGACCATGAGCAGCTCTTGTGGAGGGCAAAAGGACTGCATAAGAGTCAGGAATTACCCCAGTACAAACAATTCTAGTTCTATTAGCATCTGATGAGTCTTCAGGTCTGAGCAAGTTGGTTGAGTAGGCACTGAACCTTCTACCAGTAATATCTCTTACTGTTGGGTTGCATTTTGTATGATGGAGTCTTGACCAACGGTCTCAGCCTGTCTCATTACCTCCAGTGCACCATTATGAACAGACCAGTGAAGAGACACAAAGAACAGTGGACTTCTAGTTTGATGACTCATGAAGTTACTGACAAGCCCTATCTACAGCCATGAAGAATCTCACAAAAAATGAAGTTACAAGTACATTTGTAGCACATGACTGACATTGGTGCTCACAAAAATAACCCCTTGATCATTGATCACATGGCCATCACTGCCTGCCTAGTTTACTGCACTAAGTTGATTCTTTTATCTTTAATGGGCAAGGGTTCAGGAGTCTGAGCTACACAGGGATGGTTCCCACCCTTGTACACTTTCAGATGTGCAGGCTTCTGTGACCTTTTCTTGCTTGTAACTGCCACTTTCTCAGCATTCACCTGCATGATCGATCTTCACACATTGCCAAAGTCAAAAACAACCATGCTCAAACCAAGTGCCATTTCATCAAGGTCAGAATTTCCACAGGGAAACAGATATGCATCAGAATGTGTTCAAGACACATCATATACTTATTCACTTGCAGTGCCCTTTGCTTAGTTTGGAAAGCTTTGGCCAAAAATCTGTTAGCAATGCTAATGCCCACAGCTGTGGTTGTAGAAAAGAAACAAGAGTGCTAGAGTCATGGTGACAGAATATAGAAACATACAATGATAACACAGGCTCCCATGTCAGTGGAGGGAGTGTAAGAGAGCAAGTGTTTACCTCGGATGTGGATAGCCACTGTTGACGCCAGGCGACCAAGACATTTGTCAGAAGCATCCACAATGTACCACTGCTTCTTCGCATTCTCATGGTCTGCAGCTTTCGGGTAATAGGTTCTGTTCCACACATCGTACCACAACCACCACCGTCGTCATGACATCCAACTCCCCGCATTCAATAACTTGGCACGGGGAAAAGAATCACAAAACAAGAGCGAAAGAGACACACACACAACAGAGAAAGAGACAGAGATAGGAAAAAAAAAGAATTCCGAAAACGAGCAAGACAGGAACGGGGAGTCAGGACTCGATGTCCCGCGACAACTGCTGGCAATGCGCCGAGGGTGCAAAAACATACAAATCAAAACACACAAACGGGAGAAGAATAGAATTCTTCTTACATCTCCTTTGTTCTCGATGCCCTTGTGCATCCAGCGATGCTCAGCGGGGATAAAGCCACCATTGGAACGCACAGAAAAAGCAAGAGGAGGAAGCACAGCCACCTTCCGCTCCACACAGACTAGCCCCGATACTTGACCAAAAGAAGAAGAAGAACTGAACGAAACGCCTCCAGCTGCTACTCTTCCTGCTGCTGCTGCTGCGGGGGGTAACGACAAGGAAAACGATGCAAAAGCAGGAGCCAAAGATGCCGCCATGACTGCTGCAATTGCTCCTCCACGCGCGCGCGGGCGCGCACACACATACGGGAGTGCGTTGCCGCAGCAGGAGTTAAGCGTCGAGTAAAGACGACACCTCGACGATGCCTGTCCCGATCCACATCCTGTGAACCCTAAAGTGCTTCGGCGTGTTGCAGTGCGTCGCCTGTATGTGGCGCTCGCTGAGGAGGTGCAAGTTTTTACAGGAGAAAAGCGCGCACGATAGTTGCAGCAGTGGTCTCTGATCGCATGAGAGCGTAGAGGTTTCCAAGGAGTTTGTTTGCGGCGTGTACTAGGGTCGCCATTGCGCCATGTTCGACAGTTGTTTTCTGGACTATCTGCTGATGCGAGACAGTGAGAGAGAGACACACACGCATTGATGATGATGAGAGGAGGAGGGCCATTGAGATTGACCGTGGCCACAGCAGGTGCAGCGGTACGTGCAGGGATTTCGACGCTGTCCATGTTTTCATCTACTGCTATAAACGGCATTCAGACGCTGCTTGAAGACAACCAGGTACGAGTCTTCTCTCTCTCGGGAATCTCTTCCCGGGGTGGGTCAGGGGGTTTTAGGATTTAATGTGTGACCGATGCGACGTCTCCTTCATTCTCCAAGCTACAAATTGTGTGAGCTAACATGGATTTTTTGTAAAGTTGTAGGTGGTTTTTTTGTTGAAGATTTCTTTTTTGTATTCATGAACCACGATTGCTTGCTGTGTGTGTCACATTATATTTGTTGAAAGGTATGCCATCTTTGGTGGTCAAATTCAATGCTTTCTGGCAGAATAGGTATTGAGTCATGAAGGCAGGTAAGTGGACCAAAGGACATTGTCACAGGGTTCATAACTTCATGATGCTTGTGTGTTGTGGACATTGCAGAAGAAGATTGCACCACCCCCAGGCGACATCTGCAAATGTCAAAGCTTTGCTACTGAATGCGGACTATGCAAACTAGGCGAATCAACAATTGAGTGGATGCCTTTGCCATTGTTTGATCCTGTGGTCATGAAGCCCTCCTCCCTGTATGTGCCCCACTTGTGAAACCCTAAACCCTAAACCTAAACAAAACTGTCACATTTTCAGAATTGCCAAATTCAAATCAACTGCTTTATGAGACTCTTTGTCTTCACATCATCTTGTTAGCACATCTCCGACTTGCTGCAATGAGTTTTGGTTGTTTGTTTCAAGAAATTGAGTTATAGCCAACATCATGATTGAGTCTTTCCTGCCACTACTGGGAATGTGGCAGAAACTCAGGATGCAGATTTTTGTATAAAACTTTGCCTGAGTTTTTGGTGGATTATCATATTCTTATTTATATCCTCTGTTGTGAGCTGATGAAGTCACTCATTGCAACTTGTCACTGCTTTTCTGGATGAAGGTGATGGTCTGAGACTTTGTGATTGACTCTCATAAGGTCATGACTGCACTTATGGTCTGTCATTTTTAATTCAAATTGTTGTGGCAGAGATTTCTCTGCCATTTTCTAGATGTTTGTTTCAAGAAATTGTTCTCTAAGGTAACCTGATTGCACTTACAGGCATTTGTGGAATGGGAAAAGATATGTCTTGGTCTGTCAAGTTGGTCTGTTGTGCAACTATGGACACTGTGGTTTTCTTCTTCTCTAGGTTTTTCTAGAAGTTCTCTGCCTTGGTGACTCTATTCATACAGAATAGAGGTGTTGTTTGCCAAGGAATGAGTGGGCATTGAGGAACTTTTGTGTTATGTTTGAGATGATTGGAATTTACATGAACAGGGCAGGTCCAGTGAAGTGTGCATCAACATGGGCCCGTGCCTCCAAAGCAGTTCCTCCACCACGGGAGGCTTACCAAAATCTGAGGGAGGAGGAGATGAATAATGATAATGGTAGAATTGGTGGCACACAGGGGATTATCAAGATGCAAGAGGAAGCTTTTGATACACATGAGGATAAAGCTGAAGAGTTTGGAGATGATGAAGAAGAAGAGTTTGGAGAAGAAGAAGCTGCAGATTTCAAGGAGTTTGAAGATTTTCAAGAAGAAGATTCTGATGATTCAGAAGATTCAGAAGACTCTGATGATGATGAAAGGCTTGAAACCTTTGGAAGGCCAAGTGGCTTGACAGTTCCATCACCTTCCCGACAAGAAGCCACAATCCAGATTGAAGCTCCTGTTGCTGAAATCTATGAAATTCTTGAGTCAAGGGGTTTTATCACCAAGAGGAAGAAGCGACCCACGCCAAATGATTCTGTGTTAGGCCACGAAGATCATCACATTGTAGCATGGTATCACAAGGTGAGTATAGGACTTCTGGAATTTTATGCATGGTGTGACAACTATCAGAAAGTGAAGGCTATTGTGAACTACCACTTACGGTGGTCACTCATCCATACACTTTCCAAGAAGCACAAGTCAAGCTCAAGCCAGATAATTAAGCAGTATGGGAAGAACTTGGTTGTAACCCATGATGGTAAGCGGTTGGCAGGCTTTCTTAGTATAGCAGAGATCAAAGCATTTGGGAAGAAATCTGTTACTAATAGTCCAATCCGTCCTGAGCTACTGATAGATCTCCTGTTTACAAAAATGAGAAGGGACAGATTGCCAAAGGGTGCAAAGTTGAGGAATTAGTGTTGTAGCAATGCCACCCAGTTCAGTCTTTTTTGATAAATTTGATCGCTGCCTATGTATCACCAAGACACAGTATGTTTTACAAGTCATGAGGTGCAAGTTGGGCAATGAGTTCTCGCAGGAAGCATGCATTTAAGCTTGGGTGCATCTGTCAACAGGACTCAGTTACAGATTTCTACATGTACTTTCACTGAAGGGAACTTTGTTGATGCAAATCTGGATTTGGGAAGAACACCTCATTGAGAAACAATATCTTTGGAGCCTCCAAGAGTGCGCAATTTGAGTGTATAATTTCTCATATGTTTTCAAGAGATTTTGGCACCTAAAATTATAAGTAGCAAGTTTAGTTAAGTAGCTTTGAGGGTCTCTGATAGCAGAAAGCATCACCTGCTTCCATGCCAACAACATTTTGGGGTGTTGCGCACAGTCAACTGTATGGACTAGTGTTCAAACCAATGAGGAAGTTGGCATCAAGCTGGTATGTAGACTTTGCTCCTTGTGTGTTGATGTAATTGGAAAATGTCACGACATTTGTCCCAGCTTTCATTTGAATTACCTCCCAAAATGGGAAGCTTTCATGAAGGCTGGTTGTTAATTGATTGCATTCTCATGGAAGTATCACTTTGTAAGGCAAGGGGCATTGTGATGGCTGATAATGTGTTTCTTTGAAAGCTAATCCCCTGCTGTGCAGGAGAGTGTCAAGTTTAGGCATCTGCAGTTGCTATATGAATTGAAGCTGTATAGCATTGTTCAGGGAGGGAAGTAAGGAGTCACTGAATCTGTGCTTACCTGGTTTGTGCCCCTTTTTGGCTGCACCACTGGATTCCTGGAACATGACTATTTTTCTTTGTGCAGCTGGGATTGCAAATATCAGATGGTTTCGCATTGAGGGACTACAATGTTCTGATGCTTGATTTATTGCAACTGAGTCTCAAACATCTCTTCAACATCTGCAGCCAGAAGCTCTCCTTGAAGACTGTCCTAATGCTTGCAGACCAGCTAGGTTTGTACCCAAAACTTCTACATAGACTGCTTCTCTGGCCTGCTTCTAGATGGTATTGTATGAATACATCAATTGTCAACACCCTGTGAAATTTCAAGACAATTTGGCTCTTGGGCCTTGCACTATGTTGGCAACTCTTAGGGTACCTATCCAATCATGGCTCCCATGATGTTAAGATTCTATTTATTCAGCTCTTTTGACTTGTGCTGAGGGTTCACACTGCTGGAAGTGGCCATTCTTACATTAGGATCAGAAATATGATGATAAGAGCTGCACACCAGTTGGATTTCAACTCATGCCACTCATCACAGTATATGTTTCTGTAGGAATTTGTTTGTTTGTTAGGTTTTTCATTTCTTTCAAGGAGATTTTAGGTAGTGATAAGGGCAGTAGTCACCTTCTTACGAAATTTGGGCCCAATTGGATAACAGTAGGTTGTGGTTCTGTGCAAATATTGATCCACTTAAATTGCAAGGCTCCATAAGGTCAAAAATTTGACTGAGGCCTTGGTTAGGTTCCTGACTTAGTGCCACTATATCCCTTTCAGGCAGCAGGTTGTTTTGTGGAGTGCAAGGCATGGCCACTGCTTGGCTGGAATGACCATTCTGGTTGCTCTAGCTCCTAAGGTTTAGGATGTGTGCATTTGTCTCTATGCATGCCTCCAAGCTTATCACTCTTATCTCTGGATAAGGAGTAATTTGGAACTTTATGATTCATAAAATCTGGGTTGCTGATTGTTAGATTAATGAACTGGATTTACATCTTGTCCCCTACATTTCAGTCCTTTGACAAGACCTTCATGTGAGTTTTGCTTGGAATCTAGCATGAATACCAAACTCCACAAACTATTGAGTTGTGGGAAATGAGAGCTCATGTTTGTTGATTTAGATTGACCTAGATCTGTGTTGCAGATCCAACAGAGTGGAATATTGTGCATGCAAAGGGCTTTCTTCATACTGGACAACTTCCTCAAGAGTCTTGGAAGACGAGTTAACCAGGTGTGAGAGCAACTACCTTGATCCATCATGATTGGGTTAGCAAGAACCTTTTAATGGATAGAGATTTATTGTTATTTCCAATGTGGTGCCAACATCAAAACCTTCAAATCAGGGATCATTGAATACTGCAGCCTGCTATGCTCCATTCCTTTGAAGAATTATCATATTTTTGCAGGTCTACATCATTTGACTTTTGTCTTTCCAAAAAGTATTGTGGTCCCACTACACACCGGCACATAATGTGTACAGGTAGTCTTTTAGGCCATGTCCTTTGGGCCATACATGATCAGTGTACTGACTATTTACAATGATCCTTTTGAATATCACTTGCCTGTTCTTGTAATGCCCTACAAGGCATGTACCTCAGCAATGTGCCTGTGGCTTCAGCTGAGCCAAAGCGTGTTTCTAATCACCATCTGTTGCCTAACTTGAGGCATTAGGAAGCCACCCTGAAGGGCATTGAATGATGGAGTATTTTCCTGCAATACTTAGATGATTTCAGTTTTCTTACCAAGTAGCTTGGAATTTTTTTCATCTTTAGGTCAAGATTTCTCTAACTATAGAGATTATGGGCTTGATCTTTCTCCTAAAATTCTTGGGGTGGTTCAAGATCCATATTTGTGAGTTGAAAATGTGGGGTTGTTTGGACTCTCTAAATCCTGTTTAGATCACTTGACAAATGCAGAAAGAACCAAGGACTTTACATTTCTATTGCCTGGTCAGGATAACAAGTATTTCACATCTGTTGTATGAAAGAGAGGGATGTGGCATCAGTCTTGCAGGTGATTATCTCCATTGAAAGTGTAAGATAGGTTTAGAATCTCCTGAGCCTTAATGTTGTCAGGCAGACCAGATAGAAACATCTCTGCCAACACTCACCGCAGGAAGAGAAAAATGAGACAACCATTTTGTGAAACATGCACCAGTGCTGCAAATCCTACATCTCTCTCTATAACAGACTTGTGTGCACAATTACATGTTCACTATGACCACCCCATAGCTGTAGGTTTCTTGTAATTTTGCAACTTTTGTTCTTCTTGGCTCTCCACTTCCCTGTCACCAGTTGCAAATTGTGCTACAAAGTGAGCAATGGGTCACAAATATATGCTTGCAGAGAAAATGAGTCCTTGCAACACCAGACTCTGAAGAACATGCAAAAATGAATTCTGATGAGTTCCTGTGCTCAAGAACAAAACCAGCATCAACCAAACTATTTCCAAATGAACTCCTTGTTTGCATGAGCTTAAACATACCCAAGTTCTCAGATGAGGAATGTGCTCTGTAGAATCTACTCCCATTCCTTCTGGTTCATCCTTGAATTTGACACCATCAGCTTGCACATGGTTTGAAGTAGCACACCTTGTAGAAATTGGTTAACACCAATTCCAACTGCCAGGCCATCCATGCATACAAACAGTTGGAATATGCCTTGCATTTTACTTGCTCTCTCATCTCACAGCCATCCAGAAGCTGATGCATTCAGACAAATTCAAACATAGCACTGCTGCTCATTTTGGAAGCAGCTAATGCCCACGTAGAGCAGAATTCCAACTCTTATGTTTTCAGATTCTACATGCTGTGGATAGGAGCAGGAGAAGAGGATTCAAAGAGACAACAATTGTCTGGATAGATTTGGAGTGAGACCCGTTCATCTGAGGACAGTTGGTGGTTAGGGGGGCGAAATTATGTGGAGATATGTTTGCAGTGGTGATGTTATGCTGAAGAGTGGTAATTCACAAAAGATAGAAAGATTTTAGGGGGGAGTCTGCGAGAGAGAGGATGTTGTTTGCAGGTGTGTGCACAGGCCAACGACACTCATGTCTTTATCTATGTGTCTTCACTGGGAGCATCAGGATTGTAGACATGAGCTATAGAATATGGACTCTCGATAGATGTGAGTGAAGGAGCAAGAAGAGGAATCATGCCTGGTCTGCAACGGACGTTCCACTCAGGGACATGGCAGAGGTGTCCAACTTTTGCAGAATTCACAGGCTCACTGACAGGAAGTCGATAAAAGAGTTGTTTGCGTACTGTATTTTTATCATGCTCTCCGGATTGGTGCAGAGAATAGGGTTATGTATGTATTGTATGTACCTATTCATGCGACTTCTTTGCAAGCAAAACTGTCGATTGTTTCGTCTCATTGGGAGCCCTGTAGCGAGCTGCGCTTTGATCCAGTCTGCTGAAGCTCTTTTTTGGTTGCGATACTGCTGATGTTAGTGGGGTGCAGCGGAGAATTCCAACTCCATTAATTCGTTTGCTAAGTCGATTCTTTGTGGTCATGGCAGTTCGTCACCGTCTTATCCTTGAGTCGCGTCGATTAGGACATATTGTGACTTGTGGTCACAGAGCGCTAGCAACTTCTTAGCGTGGAAAAGGTTGGGCCAACAGCAGCAGCAGCAGCAAGTCAACGTGAGACAATTCGGTGGGAATTCTTTTCAGATCCTTCGTAGTGGTGGGATTGTAGGCAGGAGAAGGTCAATGCAAGGTACCCGGATTTTAAGCATAAGATGACGCAGGCCGCACTCTGGTTTGGGAACCGAAGAAACCCCCCATGGGTGGAAGCAAAGTTGGCTGCCCTAACACTAGGGAGTCTACAAGTGCACAATTTTTCATGGAATAGGAGGCTTGCTAGATATGTTAAAGCTGGACAACATGAGAAGACAATTCAAGCTTTTCCAAGAAATGCAACAAAAAGGCATGAGTCTTGACAGCTTTTCTTTTGTTCCGGTGCTCAATGCATGCGCTAGTTTAGGAGCACTTCAAGAGGGCAGGCAGACTCGTCAACAGATAATTCAAAGTGGTTGTGAGGCGGGTGTCTTTCTGGGGTATAGCTTTGTTCACATGTAGGCCAAATGTAGGAGCATAAAGGATGCTCGGAGAGTGTACGACAAGATCCCATGTCAAGATGTGGTCACTTGGACCACCATGATATTCAGACATGTGAGATGCGGTCAAGGGCAGAAGGCACTAGAACTATTTCAGCAAATGCAACAGGAAGGTGTGTGACCAAATGCTGTTACTTTTGTGGGGGTGCTAAAGGCATGTGCGAGCATGGTAGCGCTCGAGGAGGGCAGGTGTGTTCATGAGGAGATCGTTCAAAGTGCTTGGGATCTTCTTTTGCAGAGAGGCTGGTTCATTTATTTTCTATGGGGTTGTTTCATAGTTATTGAGGTTCCCTGATACCCTGAAAAATCTTAGTAACATTTTTGAGTATTGCATTTTCATGTCTTTCCAAGGTTCAGTGATGAACATGAAAACTGCCCAAATACTTCTGGTGTGAGCGGCACAAGTTCTTGGATTTGTAAATTTTTAAACATGCAGAGTTGTTTGTCTTAACCTCAAAGAAGGATATTTTGGAATTTTAAATGGGTATGGGCTGTGGAAATTTGAAATATTTGTGAGAGTGTGTTTGAGTCTTGGGACAACTCGGCTTCCTTCTCAACTCTTTTCCCTTGGCCTGCCCCAGCCTTAGTCATGAGCCCGAAGTTATGGTCACAACTAAGTTGAGCCCAAACAAGTTGAGCAAAAAATAGCTTGTTGTAAGTAGACTTGGCAAAATTCCTTACACAAGAATAATTGTGCATATAGTTGGAAGAATATTCCTAACAACATTTTGTGCAACCTCAAAATTTTTTGAGTTATTTGATTGAAGTTTCAGAAGATTCTAAGCATTGATTGATTGCTCAGTTACATGTCTGCGCCTTATGGCATATTGATGGTTTTCTCACACATACTTGTCACTCAGAATTGCAAAATGATTCACCTCCAACATTTGTTACAGAATCTATGCACATGATTGAACTGCAACTTCTTTTCTTATCTGCAATCTTTGTATTTACACCATCTTCATATCTTATGAAACCTTCTGAACACTTAAAATCGCCCCAAAGTTTTTTATTCTATGCATCTTTGACTGGTATGTGAAGACCACTGATGGAACCAAGTTTGAGTGAACAAACCATGATATGTGTTTTTTGAAGACAATGCATTAAAAGAACTTTCCATCAAACCAGCAGCCCAAACATTATTCGCAAGTCATTGGAGATGAGCCATGCCAACAAGTGATTGTGTAATTATTACAAGGTCACCTCGTGATAATGAACCAAATTCTAATTATGCTCCTGGATACCACAAATCCTCTTCAGAAACCACCAAAAGTAGATATCTTGTGAAGACATTAGGGTCTGATGATCAAAAGCTAGGTTGCAATTGCAATTCCTAAAATCACAAAAAAATATAAATTATTTAAAGACTAAAATGATGCATTGTTGCTTGCACCTAGCATGCTACAATTTTAACCTTTGTTTCTATAAATCATGTTGTGGTGGATTTGCACTTGTGGCAAAATGTGTGACATAGAGCAATAATCACAATAAATACCCACTATTACATCTGGGCTGTAATTTCCTTATTCATCTACCTTCTGTTCCCTCCATTTCATCATTGGTGTATTTCAATGAGAAGAAATGCAAGCACAAGTGCCACTCAGGAAGTCACAGAGCCATTCATGTGATCATGATATCACAATGTTGACAAAAGATCCATCACAGTGAAATCAAATCATGCAGTGAATGGAGGTCTGACTGTAGATAGAATAACGATCCATGAGAATTAGTAAAATAACTTTTGCAAGCAATATCAAATACTCTAGGAGGTACACTAGGGACTACTGTGATGTCTCTGAGAGCCTTGAGCATCGGAGGTTCTAGAACTGAAGTCTGTTGATATGTTGTGTCCACTGGAGTCTAATGTGTTGTGGAAACTGTCACAATGCATGCTAGCAGTTTTTGTTGTGCTTAACTTAAGGTTAGCTTGCTTTTTTGCTAGATAGTCTTTTCTGATATTCCACAAAACTTCTACGGACTTTTTCATACTTGGCCGATCCTTCTTTGATGGTGCTGAACAGGCAAAAGATAATACTGCTAAACGCTCCATAGCACCTAGTGTTTCTGGTGTCTTCTCTATATTGGGATCCAAAATGTCAATCAGATTCCCCTCCACAAAATTCTTGTATACCTACAAAACAATCAAGTCTGGGGTCAATTTCTTTAGTGGAACAGACACAAATCAATTTGCTTGATAGTACTCTCATGAACAAGTCCACTTGTGCAAGTCAAATACAGAAAGTACCAAGCTTGATTTGATGTTGGATTAATATCCTTCTTTTCCTGTTTAGACCACTTGTGATGCCAACTTTGCCCACTACATTTATGAAAGAGTCAAGCAAATAGACAAGACACAAAATGAATTGTGTGCTCACCCATCTGAAAGTAACCCGCTCGTCACTTGGTCTCTTCAACTCTATGGGGTTCCTACCCGTGAAAATCTCAACTAAGAGGATACCAAATGAATAAACATCACTTTTTGTAGTCAACTGGTTTGTGGTCAAATATTCTGGATCTAAGTATCCAAGAGTACCCTTTACTTGAGTGGAAACATGGGTGATACCAACATCAGTTGATGGACCCACATGGGAAAACCCAAAATCAGCCACCTTTGCACGAAATTTTCCTGTGAGGAGAATGTTGGATGACTTCACATCTCTATGTATGATTGGCTTGTCTGCACAAACAAAGGCCAAAGTTAGTCATTTATACAACATCCAAATCAGCTCTCATTGGACTCTCATGGAGTGTTTTCAGCTGAAGGCAAATAGAGATTGAGTCTAAGAATATGGTGTTAGCTAATATGAAAGCATGTGGCTAGTCAAAAGTTGAATTTGGGGAATTGGGCTTACCAGCATAGAGATGTAGGTAGGTGAGAGCATGGGCGACATCAATAGCAATATCCAATCGCGTACCCATATCCAATGCCACTCCATAATTGCCTGCATCCCCAAGCCTTGTGAGCAAAAACAAACTATCTTCTTAAAAAGGGATTCCTCTCTTTCTAAAACAAACAAATAGATGATATATTGCTCCTATTCTCCTACTATCATGGTTTTGGGGATGGAAGTGAAAAACAGATGTCAATAAGTGCCACATCGTTAACTTTTAATAGTGAAGTTATTATGCTATGATCTCAACATGTTGGAACATATGGCCACTGAGATACCAATTCATGGCACACCGTACTTTTCACATCCATGGTCTTCAGGCCACTCAAAACTTAAAACTCTCTTTAGCCCAAAAGAGAAAAATGATGAGCAGTTCTCATACTGTAACAATCAAATAAGATCTTGAATGCTAAGTATATTCTAATGCATGCCTACATTAGATCTTTGAAATTGTAGAGAAATCTTCACAATAGCAATTTGAAGTTAACATGACAATTAGTCATAAGCTTTTCAGAGTCACTCACAATGTTAGACCATCACCTTCATCGCATATAGTAGTGACAAGATACCATGACTACCCACTGACTTTGTCAGTTAATTAGCATGTTAGGTAATATAAATAGTTAACAGATATTCTCATTCTAACTATAAGCTTGTGAAGCTAACTTGTGAGGGTTAGCTTCATTTCATTTTAGTTCTCCCTGTACAAGCAAGCATCTTATCCTAAGGCTTAGAGGGGCCTACATAGAGACATGTACATGAGATGCACAACCCTTTAGAATCTACCCTAGTTTGAAGCTTCAGTCACCAAGACCAAAGGTCACTGCCATTCAACCCTTAAAATGGAGTGGGCATCACACTCAAGGCTAGTGAAGATTTAAAGAAGTATCAACTATAAGAATTAAGAACACTGTGAAGTAGTGGGAAAGTGAGATGCATGCAAAGTTCCAAGGTGGACCCATACATGGGAAGTGGGTCTTCCTATGTTGTGTCAAGGGCCGGTCACCCCTTCACTCAGTTGTAAAATCCTCTCCACAGGTAAGAGGTATGCCTTAATGCTCTTGCCTGTCATGATTACAGCACATTTGTGCTCTAGTCAATAATTGAAGTCATGAAACCATAAAAATGAGTTACTTTGATTGCCAATACTGCAGCAGCATCTGTTAATGCATGATCTTGAAATTTTATTTTATTTTTAAATTTTTTTTGAAGCACAGCAGCAGACCCAACCTGACATGTTCACACCCCCAAGTCAGCTCATTGGCAGAGGGCTGGCAAGAGGTTCACCTGCACACCACTGGGTTTGAGAACCCCTGACCTTAATGTGGTCCCAAGGTCCCAGAAGGGGTTATACCAGTTAGCCATCACCCCTGGGGACTTCAAACTCAGCTTTGAGATCGGCAAATCAATGATGCCTCGAGTTTGACAATGTGGAACACTGTGCATCACTGACTGCATTGGTTACTGTGCACTGTTTGCTACAAGCAGTGACCAATCTAATCTAAGTTCTATCCCTGACTTTGGTTTTCAGGTGCATCAAGCGAGAGGAGCCTCACAAAAAATCGACATCCATTTATCAACACTTAGGACTGATGTAAACTGGGGCCTTACTGTGTAGGATGTAGGGGGAACAGAAACAGAAAGAAAATTTGTGGAAATGTGACCAGATCGGAATGTATGTAGGTATGTATGTAGGGAGTGTACCATCAAGGTGTTGGCGAAGATTTCCATTGGGGACATACTCCATTACTAGTATATGCTCATGCTCTGCTTCCAAGTAGCCTATTAGCTTCACTAGATTCAGGTGGTCCACCTGTGAGAGCATGTCCAATTCAGTCTTGAACTCAACTGACAGCCTTTTCTCAAACCGATCCTGTCCATGTTACCAAGACCAGTTTGTTAGCTCTTAAACTAGTGGCAGTTCCCTGAATTTTTAGAACTCGTTCATCCCTTCTTCATGAGATGTTTTCTTCTTTATTCTTCTTTAGAACATGCTTGACAATGCAGCATTGCAGTTCCAACTTCCAACAGTAGGTAAAAAACAATGCATCTCCTTAAAACCAACTGTGCACTGACTAGTTGAGCTAAACATCTACTCTATAACTTGAGCAGAAACAAATGGGGAGCCTACTGGCTGACAGAGGAGTATGCTGGAAAAGTATTTCTCAGAGCCTCATACTACCTTAGTCTTTGAGGTTGGTCACCTTGTTCCCAAAGTCTAGAAGTATTAAAGTTGGGGTGGAGGAGGAAATTTGTGGTTGAGGCCACCTAGACCCAAAACCTTCAATCACTTTGGGAAAATTTCCAGGTGTCCTACTCGGTACACTACTGTGAGGACCAAGACACTTTAAGCATGAGGAAAAAGTTTGGGCATTTCATGGGTGGGATTGGGTTCTTAGTGAAGCAAGAGTTAAAATTTTCCCTACACATTAACTTTCCATCAATGTTCAATTTTGCTTTGTTTTACCATGCATATCTCCTTCACTCTTTCTTTCCTTTCCAGCCCAATGTAACCACCAGTCCTGGCAAATTTATAGAATCAAAACATGAGTTACTTTTTTGCATTTACACTCCCAAATATTATGTATCTGCTTCAAACTCCTCCTTCTGGTGAAAGCTCTTTTTTTTTGGGCCAACGAGGAATACTTGAAGGTGCTGCATAATATGGATTAACACAAAAAGTAGTGTACCTTTTTGGCTCGTTTGATTGCAACAGTCCTACCATCCCTGAGCTTGCATCGATAGACCAACCCAAACCCTCCTTGCCCAATTTTGTTTGACTGAGAAAAATCGCCTGTCCCTTCGCTTAGCTCAGCCATTGTGAAAATGCTTGCTCCAGTGGTCTTTTCTTGTAAACTGCTTTTGTACGGATAAGCCTGAGACCCATGTGAACTTGTTGACACAGACCCCAGGCCATGATCTGATACTTCAGAATGCCCTGCAAAAGAAAAAACAGAACTTACAAACACTAACAGCAGGAAAATCATTCTATAAAATTTCCATCTAAAGCAGGCAATCAAGCAAATTTTGTGTTTTCACCTATTGATTCTTCTTCATCAATAGCACCTGTGTGAATCCTATTGTCATGATGTGGAGTGCGTATCTTGAAGGCTTTCGTGCTTACCTGATACATCTGTGGTATGAGTATGCTGGCATGGGCATACCAATACACATCCCATTAGTATTGAAGTACCTCCAATATGTCACACCAATAATCCCTTTTGCCCTCGTAGTTGCCAAAAACCAAAGCTGTGCACACTTCTGCCAGCATGAATGTACTTGCAGAAGTTACTCCAGATCAGAACACATTGTCAAGTCTGCTTCCAGTTCAATTCATGACTTGAAACCCACATTTATTGCTCCTTGAGCTTACACCTGCGAAGAAGAATTTAGGTCAGTCCACTTATCAGCCTTCTAAATCAGTGAGTGCATGTAGATGCATTGTCATGTTGGTAGGCGACCTCTACATCACAGAATGGAGGAAAGGATTTAGGGTTCCCTGACAAAACTGAGGATTGTATGAACTTAGCAGCATATACTCTAGAACTCAATTAGCAATCGAGTGCAAGGTTGAATACCTCAAAACCTGAGGAGCTCTGGAAGGACATCTGAATTAGGGTCTCTTTTTCTTCTTTTTTTCACTCACAGTCTCTATGAACACTCTGCTCTATTCTTCTTCTGTCCGTTGCCGGTAAGGATGCTAATAATAGGCCATCATCCCCTTAAGAATGATATCTGCGTTTTGGAATGGGCACTGGAAATGAAGAGTTCATGTTGGCCGCATGCGATGTTAGCTCCAAACTACGCTGTAGTTGTGTCTTACACTCCTATGTCCTGAGCTGCAATTGGCGAAGCAGCCATCATCTGAGCTCTAATGATACCGGAATATTGCACAGCTCATAGTAGCAAATCTAATTGAAAAAACGAATGGCGCGCATGACCACATCGGTAGCAGGCGAGAGGGATGGATGGATTGATCAATACCGATATGCAAGCAACACATATGTTTAAAACCAGTGCTATTACAAAAGAAAAACAAAGGAAAAGTTCTCCTCTTGCATACTACCTCCCCCACCCCCCCTGGCATGTCACGCGTCTCTCTCTCGATTCAAAAGGAAACTCTAGATTCTAAACCAAAGCCTCCACTAGTTCAAGAAGGTTAGAAAACATCGGCTTCTCCAGCAGGTATGCTGGTGTCACATGCACCAAAGCCAAGATCCTCAATACAAACGAAATCCATCTTTTTACACCAAAAAAAAGGAAAAGAAGTTGTCGGTATACATCTCCACAGACCAAATCCACGATCTGCCAAATTTTCTCTACTCGAACCATGCAAACGCAACCAAGAAAAAAACGGAAGAAAAAAGAAACTCCAGCCAGCCAGCCAAGGGATTCCTTCGTATCTCAAGACAACGATCCATCTTCCGCCAAAAGAAGAAAGAAATTAAGAAACTTTCGGATATTTCTTCATGTGCAGACTAAATTCACAAGCTGCCAATTCTCTAGTCGAACCATGAAAATGCAACCAAAATTAATTTTTAAAAAAAAAAAAACTGCAGTCAGCGAACCAAGCATTTCCTTCGTACCGTTCTCATGACACACAAACACTTGAAACACCAACCATCGTCGCTTTGCACAATCCCGCATACAAAGCTCTGCTCCATTCACAAAACTGAATCTTTTGCCAACTGCAATTGCCAGCGCCAAAAAAAATCCATTTCGAAATTTTATTTTTTTTGGCGAATTCGTGAAGTCGAGAATGAATCGCTGCTCCAGCAACCCAGATCTGCAATCGATTGGTCGCAATTCCCAAAAAAATTGACAAGAATTTGGTGCCAAATTCATGCAGAGAGTGTAGAAGAAGAAGAATACACCAGACTTCGCAACTAGTGCTGCAGCGAAGAGAACGCTAAAACTGCGGACTTTTCTAGTTTCAGTACAGTGCTGTGATGGCGAGCCCACTTGCCCATTACTTGTCACCTTACCATTAACAAGGGTCACAAAGGGACCCGGGCTATGGGGCTGGGGCCATCCATCATCATCATCATCATTATTGGGGTCAGACTTGGGGGAGGGAATGTGGGCATTTGAACAATTCCAATGCAACCAAGAAAAAAGAAAATTAAGTTCCCCCCTCCCAAGTGAGAATCAGTGAATATTTTTCAACAAATTTTGTAATTTTATAATTTATTTATTTTTATTTTTATTTTATTTTTTCGGTTGGAATTCTTTTGGGTTGTTTCTTCCAGAAAGAAATGCCAATTGGGTGGTGTACAGTGCTATAAGTTGATTAATGATTTGGTATAAGTTGATGGATTGTTTTGGCTTGTGTGCAAACCATGGTAAAATCCAGTGTTGTGCAGTCACTCGAATTTTCAAAGAACTGTCAGTTTCCGGTTTTTACATATTTCAGAATCAGAAAACTACAAGTTCTGGTTCTTTAAAAAAATCAAAATTAGAGAATCGTCCATATAAATTCTTTCAAAAACTTTGAACAACCTGTTTTCATGAAAGAAATAGTAAAGAAATAGTTACGTATTTTGTCCTTGTTTTCCAATACATCCTAATTCGCCTAGCCTTCGTCATGGCAAATGGTGTGGGGGCCAGCTTTGTGCTTCTGATTCGTTGTGATTAGCCGTCTAACCGGATTTAAGTTCCTTACCATCTTGATGCATACAGTTAATATAGGGTCAATATTAACTAAGGTTCAATATGGTTGGATTTCATTTCACATTGTTACATTTGGTCGTAGGCTTCCAATTGTGTTCGTGCGTTCTACTTGTTTTCAAGTTTTTTTGTTATTATATTTGTTGAATTGAGTAGGTAAAGAGGTCACACCACGAGATTATTTTTCAATCACGTGCTTACTTTATAGTTCAGACAGGCATTGGAATTTGGGGATCTAATGGGGACCATGTGAAGTACACTTGATTTACTAAAATTAAACTTAAACTTGGTTTCAACCAAGTCAAGTTTAAAGACCTAAGCTTGTTTTTTCCAATGACCTGATTGGGAGGAAGGCCTAGGAAGGTGGTAAGTCGTAACTTGTGACATAAGAAATGCAAAAAAATCAGGTGGGGCCAAAACAGATTTTAACAACACATGTGTTTGAGGAACCTGTGTGGACATTCACTAAAAGATGACATATTCCAAAAGAAATGTGGAAAAGAATGAATTGAAAGAAGGTCATATAACGTGGTCAATTACCAAGCTAGACTCTCTCTTTGCATTTTGACTTGTGTTCACCCCTTTCATTCCTAATGCAAGTAAGGATCATGAATCAAATCACAGTCAATTTTTTTAAACAAGTGGCCAACCAAGAAACCCAATGCTACAATGATATAGCACTTAGGAGAGATCCTTACTGAAAACATAGGAATTGGAAGCAAACTAGATTTTAAAACTATTGTTGATTTTTTAAGTTTCCCTCAAAGCTCAAAAAATGTTTCCATCATTCATGTCCATAAATGTCGCCTAACGTGGTGGACATGTCAAGGAATATCACCTAGCAGGATGCTAGTGTGCTACCTCCAATAGCCAACTCTAGTGATCACAAAAAATAAATGTGGGTACCTCTTGGTGGAACCTCGGAGGAAGATTTGCTTAACAATGTTGAATTTCTATTACAATCATCAGAAATTGTCCGCTTTCAAAAGAGGCAATAGTCTAAGGTGAAAAAACACACTCAATCATGTTCCATTTGGCAAGGTTTGCATCTGTTTTCTTTGGCTCTACATTTAATGTATTAGAGAATGCACCTCAAGGTCTCCCACTCACCGAGGCAGGTTTTAAACTGTTGCAACTTGCTACCCCAGAATCCACCTGCAAAAGCAATATAGT
>Ga0116227_10004297_pt1 | contig 30943 bp, 18 predicted proteins | sample S1TSphgellanicum_FD_89693 | JGI IMG/M metagenome (GOLD analysis project Ga0116227, IMG submission 89693) | Host-associated microbial communities from peat moss isolated from Minnesota, USA - S1T2_Fb - Sphagnum magellanicum MG | ecosystem: Host-associated > Plants > Peat moss > Unclassified... | reverse complement strand
TTACTTGGTGAATATTGAATGGAGTTGTTCTTTGGCTAGCATCCGCGAGTGTGCTAGCAAAACAAGAGTCTGTACTTCCGAAGGTCTGCCTGTTGTTGTGTGTGTTCATGATGCGTAGTCTATATACCTCGGGATTAGTAGATAGATCAAGTCCTTTGAGGAGTCTGGTGATGTCTGTGCAAGATGTCAGATCAGAACATGGTTATGGTGTAGCCCCAAGGGTTCGATGGTGTTGGCTGTAAGTTTGGACCCCTCCTTTTTTGGTCACAACACAACCACAACGTATTAAACACAAGGCAAAGTTAGGATTATGTCTAGGCTCTAGAATGCACAAGGTGCTAAAAAACATGCAATCATAGAAATAACAAATAGTTGAGATAAAGTGCAAAGCTTCAAATAGAAGCTTCAATCCATCAATATATAAGACAAGACTTGTGAATCTTCATCAATTTGTTAAATCCAAGATCAAAGTTGAATCAAATTGAAGTTGATGGCAGAATGGGTACTTGATCTTGCTTCCTATAACTATTCAACATAAAGAGCTTCATGTTGGTGGCTATCCATTACCTGAAGTTGGTATCCAAAGTTAGCAAAGGTAACAACTCCAATTTTATTACGGTTTCTAGTTTAAAACCAAACTTGGGTAGAATATGGAGAGCCTCAAAATTAGTTTTTGATTTTTCAAAAGGTGATACCCCCGACCCATTAGGGTCTTGTCGGGTCTCTACAAAATATATACTGGGCCAGGTAGGTTATCCCCAGGTTCTTGGTCAAAATTGGAACTGGCATGTAGGTTATTAATAACCTACCCTTGGACACTTGTTGATAACCGGCTGATTTCTCAATAACCTGCCAACATTGGACAAAACCCTAGAATTCTGACTTTGTGCGTGCCTTGGCGCTTAGCCACCACATGAACCTAATAATGAACCTGGGTTAACCAGATGAATGTGCAGGGCCTTTCAGTCGATGGATGACAAATTCTTCTGGTTTTGGAAGAAAACCTAACGAACCTCTAGGGTTTTCGGCTTCTAGGGTTTTCAGAAACTTTAAGAAGGGATAGTGCGCTAGCGATGTCATAGCGAGCTCCGACTTGCCGCTCCTCGGCGGCTGTCCGGTGTGCAAGCCTTTCCGATTGCAAAGCAGGCCTTGCATCTTTCCCTAATCATTCTCGGAACTCTTTTCTAGTTTGCGGTGACATGTTTTTCGCTCTTGTAAATCTCTTGCTGCTTCTTTCTGTCCACTTTTTTTTTAGCTACTGGGAAGTACGGGGAGGTTTGTTGTGGACGTGATGATGAACTCCAAAAAAAAACAGAAGTTGCTTGACGGACCCGATAAGGTGTCCGAGAGATCTTTTCACTACAGTTTGTATTCACTGAGCGTCCACTTCTACCTTTTTGTACGATGCATTTTTGTTTAAGATCTCATGGCTTCTCACTTTCGTGACCAGGAATGGGTACGGTGTGTTGGATCAAAAGCGTCTCTTTCAGATGGGTTTAGGGTTTGCTAATTGTGGAAATAAGGAAAGGTGGATGCACTGTGAGATTGGACCACTGGGACTTCCCAAAACAGGTTGGAGAAGACCTAGCTGAAAGAAATTGCCAGGGCTGGGAATTTGCAATTTGGTTAAGGTAATTGTGTGAAGCAGATGCGCTTGCTCCTCTTCTTAATCTCCCTCCTTATTCATCCCTCGTTTCTTATCAGGCTGCTGTTTGAGAGTTTTGATATCAACGCCCATGTACATGATGTGTGCAACCTCCTTCTTTTGTCTCTAGATATGATGAACTCAGATTCCTCCAGTTCTTAAAACTCTGACTGCAGGAGTCCGTGCTCAATATTTCTGAACAGAAACTTGCCATTTAGAACAAGTAGGAGCTGTTGCAGTCCAATCTGAGGGAAGCGGAGGGGGGAGAGAGGTGAGTTGTTAAGAGCATCTGAAGTCTTACAACAAGCATTTAAATGATTGAAGAGATGAAGCACCGAGAAAGCCAGCCAACAGATAAGATATGCAGTTCCGTCAATAGGATATCAATGGAACTTAAACTACTGTCACATGCTTTAAGTTCGAACGTGTGGGGGAGTGATGTTGCAGTTCGAGACTTAGTATGTCATTCGTAGTAGGACATTCAGGGAGCGTTGCTGGGCTTGGAATAGCAAGTTTTGCTTGCAAAGTCCACAGTGAAAGAATAGCATGATGCCAAGATGAAGTTGTTTTGAGAGTGATTGAAAATACTATAGAAACTGGAGGAAGTTATTTCTAATCAGAAAGAGAAATGTGGGAGTTGGGAGATAAATTGCAAAGAGCTGGAAGAGTAGATTATGCTTGCAAAGTTTAAAATGAAAGAACATGCTGCAAGCATGAAGTTCTTTGAGGAGTACAATTGAGAATGCCATGGGAAAATAGAGGAAGTGATCTAAACATGGCAACTTCAAACTTTTTTCCCCCAAGATATGGTGGTACTATGGGGCAATTTTTCCAAAAAAACTCATTTGTACAAACACCTGAATAACAGATGACTTTTGAGAAAGTGAACAAACTAATGGGAGCAAGATCTGCATCAAATTAAAACTGTTACAAGGCCTCCATCAGCTAATTTCAAACCTAACATTTTCTGTTGAAAAGAAGCTCCTAAACCAATGCACGACATGTATCTTTCACAAAAAAGGAATGTTGTTTGAGGCATAATTAGAGAGGTTTCCTGAAATCCAATACATTCAAAAGATTTGCAAAAACCTTTTCCTGTTGGGCTGTGGGAACTTGTCATGTATTTGTATCAAGCTCATGCCAGGTTTAATTTGTTGCAACTGTTTCATGTCTATTGATTCCAAGTACCTAGACAAAATGTGATTGTGATGATAGTCCAAATCCAATAGACCAGCAGCGAGAACACATCTGTATATGTTTTAAAGTGTTTATGTGTTTGTATCAGAGTTTTTTTTACTGATCTTGTAATGTAGCTGAAGTGACTATCATCCATAAGACAATTAAACCAAATGTGACTCCAAAAATAGATTGAAAGCTTTTTTAAAAGCATCATTCTATATTTTTTGCTACACTATTTGAACTTAGTACAAAAATGTGGCAGTTCTGAAAGACAATTCTGAAATCTCACAAATAGAAAACTTGAAAATCATCTTTTCAAAAAACAAATCACCACTGTGGCAAACAAATTCCTGAACAAAAGCCTTTGGTTTCTATTGTAAATAATTTCCTCGTTTGCTTTCAAACAGATTTCCCCTCTTGTCTTGGGGCTTCATTCCTAGCATCAACACTGGACATGGAGAATTTAGCTTTCCAATGGTTTTGGTGTTTTAGTAAGTTGTCAAGCTTTGGAACCAACAATTTATCTTTCCTTTGGACAGATGTGCAAATCTTGCACCGGACTTGTTGCACATGACCCTTTTCATCCAAAATAGATTCTACCCAAGGTACATGAATGATGGAAACATCTTGGGATTTTTAGGCTCCCTCATACAACTTCCTCCTCTTCTTTTCTTTTCCTTCCTCACATGCAGAATCAAACACAACTTGTTTAGCTCTATCATCTTAATATATAAAAGCAAAAGGTGGGGAATTAGATTTCAAAATTCAAGAGGACTTGATGAATCTGCTTCCCCTTGAAGAATTGGGCACTTGTAGAATTGGGCCCATGCTCCTTGGAAGCATGATGACAAATTGCAAATATTGGAAATTCAAACATGGGGAAATCTAAACCCTAAACTTGGAAAAAACACTTGAAAAATAAGGGTCGATAAACAAACTTGATCGAAAAAAAATTCAAACTAATTTGTTTATAAAAACAAAACCCAACAAAGTGAATCCCGACAAAGCCAAACCCAACAAAGTGAATCCAGACAAAGCCAAACCCAACAAAACCCAGCAAAACACTAGTGAAAGTTTGAGAACTTGAGACTTGAAAGGAAATCTTAGAAATTGGAAACATCCAAGTCACTGAAAACTAGTTTGTAGTAGCAACAGCTTGAACAACAATATGTAGCAACAACTTGAATAGCAAATTTGCATTGAACACTGAACATTAGTAACACAGAAATTTTAAGTTGTAGGGGAGGTTCCCATTCGAGTGGGTTCTCCTGGGGGAGGGTCACATGAGGGCGGTAGCCCCAGGGCATTCCTGACCGATGGAGAACACACGATTATGGCAACTTCCATGTATGTAAAAATCTCTTCTTTTTCTTTCCTCCATTCTTTCCTTCTTGCTTTTTTTGAATTTTCCTGATCTGTCCCTTTCCTCCTTGTGTTTAGAAATTTTCCTGATCCATATCATCAAAAAATCTTTCCATGGGAACATGGGAACGAAGAAAATTAGCGGGATCTCCCCCACCACATAACTCCCTAGGGATCTTCTGCTTGGGGAAATCCCTCAAAATACAAAGAGAAATAAAAAGAGAGGTTTTTAGTTGGAAATGGGGAGTCACAATGCACCAATTTACCTTAGGCTTTAGATGAGATCTTTTCTTAGCATTCTCAATTTCCAACTTCAGAATCCTGTTTTGAGAATTCACAGCCCCATCCAACGCCCAAATCCAGTAGCCACAACTCCATCCATGCAACATGCTTGCTCAACTTCATGAATTATAGTATCTTTCCCTTGTGAACTATCAACCACAAGCGCTCAGAATTCATCCAATTCTGAGAGCAAAATTCAATCAACAAATGCATCAAAATGGAAAACAGAATTAGCCCATTCTTTGATTTTGGGTTTTTGGAAATACTAGGGACCAGCTGTTCTTTGAAAAATCAATGAACCACCCAACATTGGTATGCACTATGCACCTACCCATAAGAACTTGAATGTATTTCACCATACAAAAAACCTTGGTTGAATGTTTTTAGTTTTAGAGGAAGGCCCTTATATTGTGCAACATTCCTTCTGAAAAAAGAGGTGTTTCCCTTGTTTGTGCATGCAATCCTAAAATAAAGTGAAGACCTGTGCTAATTGTTTTTGGTCTAATTGGAGGGTACCTTACCCGATGTATTTTTTCAAATGCTGATTATGCTTGAGGGGCATTTTGAAAACGTAGGGAGAATGCATCATTCTGGTGGGCTTTCCATTTTTTGAAATGCATTGCATTTTTTTCTATCTTTTCCCATTGTATATTTGTCATGTACTTGGTGAGTATCATTGAAATTTTAAAAACAAGTGTTTATGCTTGGTAAAGCCCCATAACCTCAAGCTTTACCCTATATGTAATTATCAAGATGTGTGATTTTTCCTTTTAAAGAGAACCTTTGGTCACAGTTTTTATTCTTTAAGAAAAATTGGAAGTTTTTTGGGTATGGGTTTGAACCCAGTTCTTTTCATTTTTAAACCATGCAGTTTTGATTTTGACATTTATTTCAAATTCAAGAACATCATGCCCAATATAAGTTCAAGTTTGGTGTCATGTACCCACTATGCTAGATATTGTAACAAATTAAAACCAAGGTCAATATAGGTATGGAGTTCCACAACTATTAAAAATTAAATATTTAAGATGAACATATTTGTCATCTTTTTGTAAAAAATCAACTTGCTTACTTAAAAAACTTGCCCTTTTTTTCAAGACTATATTTTACGATTTCAAGTTTGAACCAAGGAAAAGACTAGGTTCATGGTCTAACTCTTGTGTTGATTCCAACAATAAGCGTGAGCTCAAGTCCAAATCAAAAAATTAGAACTTGTTATGACAAAAAAGAATCCACTTTATTCACATGAATGGGCCCACTGGGTCCATCCACTTTATTCATAGCTCTTTCACCTTTGGTTTTACATCCACTAAGGCCCACAAGTGAGGCCTTAACCTACATATGTGCATGTAAATTGGGTCAATGTTGATCTAAAGTCCAGACTGAAAGTTAAAAGGGGCCAACTGTTTGTCTACAGTTTGGACTGAACTGCTCTTAATTTCTTAACCAATGTTCTTCTTTCAGAAACTCCACAAGTTGCCCAAACTAAAAAGTTTTCCTTCCCAAAAATATGGATTCCTACCAATGCTTTTTTTTTCTCAATTTTGTGGTGCTACTCAAAGTGGTGATCATCCATAAGAATGTTTTAGCCAAGTTTGGCAATTTATTCAAAATATGAAAGTAAAAAATTCTTAAGACACCCTTCAATGTTGCAGGCAAGTTGTGATAAAATTTGATGATTTTTTCAATTATTTTCATTTATTGAGAAAAATTATAAAGAAAAGGGAATACGTGACAAATTATTCTTTTTCAAAAATAATTTTTCAATAAATGGAGAAATTTTAAACAAAGATAAAATAAAAATAACTGATCCCTCCCATTAACTCCTACTCAATAAAAATATCCCTATAACCGCTAATTACAAAGCCAGCAGAGGCAGTTACCCACTTGTAAACACTAGAAAAGGACTAACTGAAAACCCCCACCCCTCCTCCTTCCCCAAATAAGGAAAAACCTGTATATAAAAAATCAAGGATGAGAACCCATCCATCAGAAGTACAAAGCAAATGAGAGCACAAGTAAACACAACCCAAAGAAAAAACAAAAGCAAACTATCAACGAAACATAATGAAAAGAACCCTATGCAAAGGAACAACAACAACAAAGGAATTCTTTCTGGAGATGTCACCCAAAGCAAACCCCCCAAAGATAGTGCCCTCAAGGCTGTGCCTTTATTGAAACTGTCCTATACGTGGTGTTCTGTCATGCCATGCACTCTGCTGCATTGCGGACATGAGAAGTGTTGGCATAGGTGCTGCTGTTTTATCCAATCTTTTGGCAGTCCCTATTTGCCGCATATAATTGAGTTGGTCCAGTTATAATAACAAGGTCCACAAGTAATGTGCTAGATTAACCTTGCCTGTAAATAAGTAGCTGTTCCCTATACACATTGAACTGTTAGTTCACTCCAGATAACTAAGAAAACAAATTCAGACCACCAAATCCAACATCCCATTCGCCTGAAAAATGAAAAAAATCTTCATGCTTACTTACACACAATCCTATTGTTCTAAACATTGAAAACAATGATCCCTTTCTACAGTTTCCATTGATCCTTTGAAAATTCTCCCAATCCTACCAAACCATATTACACATTCAATTGTTAGCTCACTCTCGATAACTAAGAATTTCAGACCACCAAATCCAATGAGCATGCCATTGGCCTGGAAAAAATAAAATCTTCATGCTTACACACAACCCTATTGTTCTAAACATTGAAAATAAGGGTCCCTTCTTACCATTTCCAATTGATCCTTTCGAAATTCTCACAAACCCACCAAACGGTATTACAAATTCAACTGTTAGTTCACTCAAACAAGCCAAACAAAAAAAATTCAAATCGGTACCATATGGACAGCGATTTCATTGGCCATAACAATTTTTCTGCACACCTAGACACAAGCCTCTTCAACACCTTCAGTACAAGTACATTAGTATACTAATATTATAACCCTTGTTTGTATATACAGACAGATCAATTAAAAAGTCCACGAGTCTAGAATATAAAGTAGTCTAGAGAATAGTTGTTGATAGATCAACCCAACCCCAAAAAAGGGAGAAATAATTAGAGCAGTGAGCTGGTTGCATTCCTGTGTTGATGCGTGTTTAGGGCTTAAATTAGAGAACCCAATTTGCAATGCGGTTTGTGAGTGAGTACCCGTGTCAAGTGCTCAAGAGAGAGAATTGAATACAGTTTTAGGTAGTGCTGGTTTCTAACTTTCTGTCAGTTGGGTTTGTTGTCGAGAGAGTAGCAGCTACAGTGCCACTGATCATGAGGTCATAGAGCTGACAAGCTGGTTGCATATACTTATGGCATGTGTGCATGCAACATTAATATGGAAGCAACTGCAACATCCCAACTAGCTTGTTTGGTTCATGTGGTTGCAATGGCCACCACAAGATCTGCATTCTCCTGTTCCCTTTTTCCAACCTGATGTGTGAAGGAAAGTTATCAGGACCGTTTCAGTATAATATATAAGCACTACTGACTTAGGTGTTCTCTACAAGATTGCAGGATCTCTCAATTAGCTGTTGCCTGTGAGAAGTGATAGAACTAGCTAGTGCGCTGGAGTCGAGCTGAACTTGGAAGTTCCTTTAATTATATGCTAGACTTGTTCAGCTACTAAATACAATCTTTGTTGAGATCAGTACGCCTACAATATGGCTCCCATGAATAGTAGATCCAGCTTCTGTCGTGTTTTGTCAGCTGCAAGTCTTCTGTTGCTTGGACTTGCACTAGTACCCAGCTGCACAGATGCGTGGAAACACAAGAATTTCACTGTGAGCGACTTGGAACATATCCAACTCCCTCTCAACTTAGAGTATCTTGAGGCCGAGTACTTCCTGTGGGCGGCCTACGGTTATGGATTGGACAAGATCGCTCCTTACTTGCCTCAGGGAGGCCCTGAACCCATTGGGGTACAGAAAGCAAATCTGGATAATTTCACGCAAGGCATTGTAATCCAGTTGGGTCTTCAGGAAGTTGGCCACTTAAGGTACATAATATATACATTTCCTATGCAGATTCTGTAAGTATTTCATTCAGTAAAAGGATCATTCAAGCATCAAATGATGAGTTTGCAGCTACTACTTGCCAACTGTACAAGAAGGCTTGTTGGAAAATTGCCCAAAGTATAACCTAACTGCAATTTGATCACTGTGGATGTAGACTAGTAGCTGGGATTAATGTACACATACATGTGTACTAGAATACATGAGAACTTGATATTTTTAGTTTGTAAAAAATTGGGGTTGTTGTAATTCAACTGCAGTGCAATTCAGAAAGCTTTGGGACCATACTACTTCCCCCGAGTGCAGCTGGATTTGAGCAATGCAACATGGGCGAATCTAATGGACAATGCATTCGGAGAGAAGTTGAACCCTCCCTTCAACCCATACATCAACAGCTTGAACTATCTCATTTCCATCTACACCATCCCTTACGTTGGCTTGACTGGCTACGTTGGTACTATTCCCCTCTTGAAGGGAGAAGGAGCTAAGGCGGTAAGCAAGCCGACGAGCCTTAATTTATAAGTCTTGTCCCTCAAATTTTGCATCTACCCAACATTTTTTTATTAGTTTTTAATACTGTCGCAAGATTTCTTTCAGATGCCTTTCACGTAGTCACATCCTGAGGAGAAAAACATGGATGTCACCATATTTAGACATTGGGTTGTTGGAGGAGGTCGTCAGGATTCTAGAAAATGTCTATTGTCCTCTCCGACCTGTAGTAGCCAAATTTCAAGGCTCTTTTCTATTGTGGATGGTTGCCACTGGGGCTAGATTGGAAAATTGAGGGAAGGAAAAAAAAAAAAAAAACTGGGGCTCTGAAGTACATGTGATGATGATGAAGAACTAATTATGAAATATGGGGGTCACGGGCCATCGGCGGCGATGATGACAGTTGGTTGCAGGACTACTGGGCGTGGAGGCAGGTCAAGACGCAGTGATCCGGACTCTTCTGTACAAGTATAAAGATGAGATGGTGACGCCATACAATTACACAGTTGCAGAATTCAGCGACAAGATCTCACAATTGAGGAACAATCTCAGTCATGCTTTTGTGGATGAAGGCTTGGAGATACCCAAGTCGGAAGGCTCAGATGGATTAGTGACCGGCAACGTCTTGTCCGCAAACAACTACTCCTATTCCTATGCACGCACTGGAGAGCAGGTGTTGGATACAGTCTATGGCACAGGCTCAGCTTCCAAACCTGGCGGCTTCTATCCCAAAGGTGGAAATGGCACAATTGCCTTGAGCTATCTAAAGTCATGATCATGAAGACTTGGGACATAACAAGCATTGGACCTTGACCATTATGCTGCACTGTACAGATCATGTTGTGATGCTACACTTGTTCTAGAAAATATGTCAAAACTGTCCTCTCTGACCAGCTGTAAGCAAAAATTTGTTGAAGTTCCCATTTCAACTAATTCTCAGCAATTTCAAGTTGGAATGAATGAGATCAATCTCTCGCGTGTTTTTTTTGTATATACATGTGGCATTTGACAAATTATGTTGGGGACTACTATTAAGGTGTCACCTATTCCTCATGTGATATTAAACTCAAGTTTGGGTTTTGTGTTGTGGAACCAAATCAATAATTTACTCAAGTAAATTGGGTTTTGTGTAGTGGAATCAAATCAATAATTTACTCAAGTAAATTGGGTTTGTGTAGTGGAAACATTTTAATCAATAAATTCAAGTTTGGGTTCTATTTCTCATGTGATATTAAACTCAAGTTTGGGTTTTGTGTATTGGAAATATTTAATCAATAAATTCCAAGTTTGGGTTTTCTATGGTGAAGAAAAATCAATAAAACATGATTGGAATCTATCTCAGTGTGTTTTTATTTCCCAATAAATTTGTGATGTTGCTGAGGTGGTGATCATCCATACTAAGCTGATTTATCCCAATTTGGCTATTAACAAAATATGAAAGTGAAAACATTTCAACATGCTTATATATATTTTTGGCTATCTACTTGTACTATCTGTAGAAAGCTGGCGATTTTAAACATCTTTTTGGGAAAAAAAACCGAATTTTGGTTTCTTAAATAATACTTGAATTTGCAACAAAAAATTTCCAAATATTCACAACAGTTTAAAATTCCACAACAAAACAAAAAGTCTGGGCTTGGATACTTACTGTGATAAATTCAAGTTTGAGTTTTGTGTAGTGAAGAAAAACTAATAACACATGCTTTGCTTGGATGTGTTGTGTACATGCGCACCGCATTTAAGTGCTTTAAAATTGAACATTATTCCTTTTAAAAAATTAACTGCAAGTCCAATTTTAAAGGTCCAGATGCACTAGATTCAGAGATATCAAACTCAAGTTTGGGTTTTTGTGTAATGGAGAAAAAGGAGGAGTCCTAACCCTCTGGTACTCAACATAGTACTATAGTCAATGTTTTTTGGTTGTTAATCTTTGCTTTATTTTATTTGTTTTCAGTTCTTTTTTCAACATTGACCTCCACACTACCCCTCCCACCTAGCTATCCTACTGACCTAGTTACCCTATTCACCTACACTTTTGGCCCTACCTATCAATTGCAACCAACGCCGCTATTTACTTACTTTTTATCATGACTAAACCTTTATTTCTTCTTTGCTTAAACCTCTACTTTTTGACAAAACATTTCTATTCTTTAATTACATCTTTGTTTTTCCACAAAATTTATATATCTTTTTAATTAAATGTCTTTTTTTTTAAGTAAGCTTTTACCACTTGGCAAAATCTTTCTATTCTTTGACTAATTAAACCTTTATTTCTCCACAAAACTTTTATATTTTTCTAGCTAAATCTAGACCCTTTAGCAAAATCTCTCTCTTTTCTTGGTTAAACATCTATTAATTGACAAAACCTCTTTGTTTTTTAGTTAAACTTTTATTTTTCAACAAAAGTTTTACATATTCATGGCTAAACCCCTACCCTTCAACAAATCCTTTTGTCTCTTCTTAACTAAACTTTTATTATTTGGCAAAACTTTTATCTTTTCTTGGCAAAACCTTTATTTCTTTTTGGCTAAACCTTACATTTGAACAAACTTTTTTTCAGCAAAATTTCTAACTCTTTTTAATTAAAATTTTGTTTCTCAGTAAATCTTCTTTGTTTCTTAGCTAAAATTTTACTTTTGGCAAAACCTTATCTTTTCCTGTCTAAACCTTTACTTCTCAAAAAACCTATTTGTTTCTTAATTAAACCTTTTACCTCTTAACAAAACCTTTATATTTTCTTGGCTAATTTTTTTACTACTTGGTTAAATTTTACATTTTAGAAAAACCTTTATATTTCTTTACTAACTTCTATATCTTGGCAAAACTTTTATACATTTTAATTAAACATCTACCTTTTAGCAAATCTTGTATCTCATCATGATTAAATTTTTGCCTCTTATCAAAACCTCTATTTCTTCCAAGTTAAACCTTTTCAAATTGGCAAAATTTATACCATTTTACTTCTTAACAAAACATCATTATTTCTTGGCTAAACATTTACATGTTGGCAAAACTTACCTACTTACCCACCCATCATCATACCTACATATGCATTTGCAAATTATGGACTTCAATTGATGAAATTATAACGTAAAATGCAAGTATTGCAAATAACCCACTTATATCTATTTTAATCCTATTTGAAACCATGACAATGATAAGCGACTAGATCCAAATGTGGGTATTATAATCGCAAGAAAGTTTTTGGTAGTGATTCTAAACCTCAACCTCCATTTAGGACCATTTAAGCTTTTAATGCAAAATGTACATAATTTAATTAAACAATAGGCTTGACAATTTTAGGGTTAAACATACATCGAACATTTATAAAATTTTGCACATCTTTGAACACTAATTAAAATCAATCATAAGTTGAATTTTTCAGGGAAATTTTCATAAACACATATTTCCAACAAGACTCATTTTATCTTTTTTGAAGGTGAATGGAAAAGGTTTCAAGTTGGGCCCTCAAGTTTGAAAGACCACATTACAAGTAAAAGAATAATCTCTTATTTCATTCATTTAATTTTCTCATTTCATTACATTTTAATTTTGATTCATCATTCACTCTTAGTAGATCATTTTGTATGGCATTTTTTTTTGTTTAATTAGTAAATTTTATGACATCTACCACTAGAATTTTCTAGATTTATATATAAATATTTTGGGATAATTAGCTTTAAACTCTAAGGCTAATGTTTCCATTCATAAAAAAATTGATTTGATTATTTTTAAAATTCAAAGCATAATTAATTGTTATAATTTTTTTCCACTTTTATATAATTAATTTAAAATTTAAAATTTCAATATTTCTATGGTTTAAATTATATTTATAATGTTGTTTAACTACTGAAAAAAAACCTAAAATATTCTGAAATTTATTGTGTTATTTATTTGAATGTTATTTTAGTACAATTCAATAGTACCCTCATTTATTGTAGTAAGAAAAATAAAATGTAAATGTTATTTTAACCAAAACTTGTAATGTTTTGTTTTTCAATTTTTTCATGTTCCACCAAAAGTGGTGATCAACCACAAAATGATTTAGTCAAATCTAGTTACAAGACAAATAGAGAAGTAAAACATCTAAGAATCCTATTACATGTTGACCAACCACCAAATTTTATTAATTAAATATAGAAATTTCAAATAAAAAATAAAAAATCCAAAAATCTTGGTGATTTCATAATGTGGTGATTTAAAAAATAAAATCAAATAGTTTTCTAAACCATGTTACTTAGGATTTCAAAAGAAAAGAAAAATGGTGAATTTTGGCCAAAAAAAATCATATCAATTCAATATTAAAACAATTAAGACATAGGGTTTAAGGTTATTTTGAATAAATGGTCAATCCAAAGTTTAATGGTGTTATTTACTTCTTGAATTCTAAACTTGTGATATTAGTATGTAGTTTTATAATTAAATATTTATTAATAATTTTTGTTTTATAACATTTGAAAATATGTTTAAATATTATAAATTATGATATACATGTAATATATTATTAAGCCTTTTAATTTTTAACTATTATAGATATTTTCTATTGCATTTGGTGGAAAAGCTATTCCTAAGTAACTTTAAATGATGAAAGAATAAGTTTTTGCAATACATGCACAATCAAATCCTATCAAATCAAAGGGGAGCTTTTGATAAGGTTAACCAATACACTTTCATGTAAGTATTGCGAAAAGGTTATTGTGGTAGTATTACATTATAGGAATAGTGATAGAATTACATTTATGACCACCTTAATAATGACTACAAACTTTCAACAATGGCAAATATTGTGAATTGATTGAAAAAAATGGGGCATGCCCATAGTTTATGTTTACACCTAAAGATGAAGGTATTGGTATTTTATTTTATTTTAATTTAACCCATTTGTAATGGATTGAAGCATGCATGTGGAATATGACATATGGTGATGAGGCAAATATATTGCAAATTGGGATTGGAAAAATGAAAATTCATGGAAAATTACAATATGGTATAAAAAATGAACATTTATACAATGGCCAAACATTATATTCTAAGGTGCACCTTCACTTGAAGAAGAGTTATTAAAAATAGTCATGTTTTTTTGATAAATTGTTATAATTTTTAAAACCTTTGTTGCATGGTGATGGGTGAAAAAATTTCGGTGTTGAAATGCAAAGTCAAATCCTACATTTGCACCAAGGGCCTCCTTTGTGGTCTATTGAAATTTAGTGACAAAAAAAAAATTAGTATCATTATTCAAATGCACGATGGGAAAATAATGTTAAAAAAGTTAAGTGTTTGCAAACTTACCGGCCATAAATCATTTCCAATTCATGGTACTTGAACATGGTTTACATTTTTTCTTTAGATTGAATTTGATGGATTAGGAATTTCAATTGCAAGTATCCCATGCAAGGCTAAGAAGCTTTGAATAACCAACCTTACTCACCCAAATTGTTTTGACAAGATCATTATCCTTCTCAATATGTGAGAAGGTGTTATGTGGGATAAACCCCACCCCTCACATGGGTATGCCAATAATGTGTAACAATTTGTTGAAGGCAAATCTTACCAATAAAAGTTGCTAAACCTTTTTAAGGTGTTGCGTTAGAAATTTAAAGCAATCCCACTTGATTTAGAATTTTTTCTTTGTTTGATTGATTGCCTTTTCATTACAAATTTGCCATGCTTACGGGTTATTCAAAATGCAAACATTCATAGTTTGGTTTTACCAAGAATAAAGGTTTAGTTGAAAAACAAAGAAGTTTTACTAAAATGCAAAGGTTTAACCAAGAAAAGATAAATGTTATGCTAACAAAAAAAAAAATTGTTGAAAGGTAAAAATTTAGCCAAGGAGAAATAAAGGTTTTTCCAAAAGATAAACATTTAATTCAAAAAAAAAAGTTTTTATAACAAGCAAAAGTTTAGCTAAGAACAGATAGAGGTTTAGGTTAAAAAAAACATAAGTTCTTGCTAAAGGGTAAAAGTTTAATCATGAAAATATAAAGGTTTTGCCAATAAATAAAATTTTAGTCGAGAAACAACGAGGTTTTGGCAAAATGCAAACATAACCAAGAAGAGATATAAATTTTGGTAAGTAGTAAAATTTTAACCAAGAAAAGATAAAAGTTTTGTTGAAGGGTAGAAGTTTAGTTAATAGGTATAAAAGTTTTTTCAAGAATGAAGGTATAACCAAAAAATAAAAAGATTTTGCCAATGATAAAGATATATTTAACTAGGAAAATATAAAAGTTTGTCAAGAAATAAAGATTTAGTTTAAAAAATGAAAAAGTTTTGCCAAATGGTCAAGGTTTAAACCAAGAAAAGATAGAGATTTTGCCAATGATAAAGATATATTTAACTAGGAAAATATAAAAGTTTTGTCAAGAAATAAAGATTTAGTTTAAAAAATGAAAAAGTTTTGCCAAATGGTCAAGGTTTAAACCAAGAAAAGATAGAGATTTTGACAAGAGACGAAGGTTTAACTAAGAATGGATAGGGTGATGGTAGGCTTAGTAAGTAGAGATAGGGACCCAAACCATTAGCAACCATTAAAATGAAAGACTTTGAAGACCTACTATAAATACCAACAACCACAACCTCTAGAGTGCCCAATTTTTCCAAGTTTGGAATTTTTGTATGGAATGTGTTAGAACAAACGCTAATGTGATAGGATATGGATCGATTTGGTTTATTGTGGTGTTTGCCTCAACCCTCAAGATAAAACCCCAATCCCCACACTCAATTTTTTTTTTGAAAGTCTAAATGTGGATAAATGACACAACATTCAGTTTTGGAAGAAGGTAGTGACAAAATTCAAACCAACCATCAAGGTTATTGTCTTGAAACCATGTGCATCTATCAAGTCTTAGTGTATATACTTGAAAACACTACCAAGCATGTCATAAGATCTGTATTTATTCATAATAAGACCTTAAAAAATAGCCCCTAACATTCTTTGCTAAATGTTTGTGATTTGAATAACATTGAAAGGTGCACCTCTTTTCTTGCTTGCGCTTGGAATTAATTCTACCACACTACCACCTTAAAAAGAACACTCTGATTTTTTTTGATAATTTTATGAGACAAAAATTGGAAATTGGTGACAAGCCACTATAGTCCCAAGATTTGTAAACTATAGACAAATTCAAAGTTGAACCCCAAATACTTTACGATACTTGGATTTTTTTGAAAAGTTGAAAACACAAAACACTTCTGAAATTTTTTAACTTCCAAAAAAAAAATGCACACTACTTACAATAGCTTATAGAATCTTTCAAAAACTAGAAGCAAAAAACAGTTTTTGAATTCTTGAACCTCAAGAACAAAAACTGAACTCTATGCAATACCCGTTACAATGAAATAGGTTGAAACCATGGGTGAGGTGTAGGTAGGTAGATGGGTGTGATAGGCAGGTAACTTGGGTGGGTGAAGTGGGTAGATGGGCAAATGTTTTTATGAATAGATAAGTGATAAAGAAAATGTGACCCAACCTCAATGCAAGTCTTGTAACTTGGATGAGCTTGAGTTCATAAAAAATGGAACCGGTGCAATTGTGGAGGTTGGGTCACTTAGGCCTTTAACATGTATAGACCAATGTTGAATAATTTTCACTTTTTCATGGGAATTGTTGGTTTCAATTTTTGGGGCAAGTTTGAGAACCGCCTTGGTTCTTAAATTTTTTTTTTTTCCCATTTTGAGAACCTCCTCAATTTTTAGAATTAAAAAAAAAATAATTGGTTAGGCAATTTTCAGAGTCAATGATTTTCATAGAATTTTGAACCATGAATCTTCAAGGGCAGTTTTCATAAGTCAAATTTCACAAATCATGGTTTTTTGTTTATTAACATACATTAATATATATTTTTAGTCTTTTTGTGTTTCTTTTCTTACAATCAGCATTTTTTTGGTGTGAAATTTTGCATCATTACAAATTTTGAAAATAACCTACAACAAGCTCAAAAAGCTTTTTAGATTTTTTTTCAAAAACTTCATAAAAAAAGTAGTCGAAAAAGGCACCATTCGTCACCTTTCAACTATGTGTTTCTAAAGGTAGCTAAAAAGTAAAATAAACTGGCCCATCATCCAACACTAACCTATCGCTGAACGATTTCGCAGATCTTTCTCAATTCTTCTTCATTTTGAGCGATTTAAAATGTTATAGGAACGCCTTCTCAAGCTTTACAAATCATCTTGGAAATGCAAAACCAAAGGAGTAGCCAAAAAAGAGTTATAAAGAAAATACGTTTTTTCAAATTGCAAAACACGCTTTTTTTTTTTTTCATTTTGTCTCCCCTTACTTCAGTAGTGCATAACTTTCTCAATTTTTGTTCAAATTGAGTGATTTCAACTACTCTGAAATCGCAACCTTAAGCTCTACAAATCATCTTTTAGCTCTAAGGCAACAAAATAAGATTTAAGGATTTTTTTGAGGGGTTCGAGAATTAGCTATGAATTGTTTGATTAAATTTTTTAAAAAAAACAATCCCCCTACTTTGGGGGGCTGTAACTTTTGCACCTCTAGTCCATTTTTGCTGATTTTGAGTGCAATAGATGCATAGAAAGGAGGGCTCCATCTACTCTTTGGACACCATAACAATGGGCCCTCCTTCTAAAACAGCAAGAAACCATATCTTACATGTATTATGGCTGACGTTTCTACCCCAGCAGGATTCTAAAAAAAACTTAGCTTTCTGACTATGCTGTAAACAAACTTGGCTAAATCCTCATTTATTATGGCACCCGCCTTGATAAACAATAACTTTTGTTTTTTTTTGAACTTAAATTTTTTTTAATCTATTATTTAGATTTTTTTTAAAATTTTTTTTTATCATGAGAACTGGACTCTTCTCAAAATGTGAGAACCAGTTTGATTCTCAAATTGGATGCGAGTTGAGAACTCGTTTAGTTTTCACTGGGTGATTCTCACCTCCAATGAGAACTTTCAGTCTGGTTCTCATGGCAATTTTCATTGTCGGTTCTCATTGGCCTGTTCTCACTGAGAACCAGACTGAAAATCAATGTCAATTTTCAATCGACGGGTGAGAACCGCCCAACATTGGTATAGACAATGTATGAAAGATACAATTGAGCAAGAGAAACATGATAACATTAAATTTAACTCCAAACAATTTTACATTAAAATCTTAAAATATTATCATTCACACTATGAGAAAATCATGTCTATTGCAACTAGAATGAACACTTTTTAATTGCAATGGACAAATTGCAACAGACCCCCAATTTTCTCATAATGTCAATATCATTCGTGGCATGTTTGTTTGCAGATGATACACATTGTTACAATAGGTAGGTTTGAATGACATTGGGGACTCAATTGGACTCAATCCTACCATGTGCTAGATGGTAGCAGACATTGAGAACACCAAGAGTCCAGAAATTTCTCAACCCCTCCCTTGCCCCCAAACCCCAAACTCCTGGGTGCATGCTGCCTCACCGCTCGAATAAAATTTCTATCTGTGGCCCATTTTTGCTCAGACTAATGGCCTTGCACTTTGGCAAAGCACTTGGCAAAATTTCCTAGTGTATCTAAGGGGCACATTACATATGAATATCCCTCCTAGAAAAGAGGACAGATATTTCACCTACTTAAGAGTGCAAAGGAAATTATGGCTACTTTTAGGTGTAAACTCCCTCTCACACTTAAAAAAAATAGACCAAAAGAACCTTGTCCTTCCTGCACTTCCTGATCTATATCTGTTTAGGTGCATGATAATGTCAAGTCTTGTGCTCTACAATGCAGAAATCCTACAACTAGTGGGCATTCCCATACTGTGAGGTGAGACCTAGCTACCACCTCATTTAGGCCTCTTGCTATGGAGTTTAAACTATCCTCACCATGGGGCCTTACCTTACATGTAAAGCATTTCAATGTTTTTTTGCTTTGTATTTGAATGCACCTTTTGCACAAAAGATTTGATCATCAATTCAAGGAGCCTTCCACTGATCACATGCAAACCTTCTACCATTTTTATTAAAAAATGTTTCATGTTTTACATGGGACCTCCCCTTGGGCTAATGTTCTCAAGGGTACAGTCTTCAAATTAGGGGAGGCTACAGAGAGCATGCGATCTCATACACGTAAAGCACTCCAAAGTATTTTTCTTTGTATTTGAATGGATCTCCCTCCAGGCGGACTATTTCTTCGTCAATTGAAGGAGCCTTCTGCTAACCACATGCAGACCTTCCACCATTCAAATAAAAAAGTCTTTCATGTTTTACACTAAGGCTTGCTCCCACTAGCCATTCATGGGGTTTTTGATTCCAAGTACAAGGTTTTATATTCTAAGCACATGGATGTGGTTTCACTTTTTTTTTACATGTCTTCTGCAATCGAAATTTGCAACCACTTTTTGTCTAATGCAACTACTTTTTGTGTAATGTGGCTACTTTTGAATTGCATGTGACAAAAAGTAATTGTGTTGTACAAAAAGTAGCTGTAAATACAAGTGGAAAAAAAAACAAACTTTTCTTTTAATGTTTTTGATTTCAAGCGCATGGGTTTTTATTCCAAGCATGAGGTTTGGACACAAAGAGGAAATTTAGGTTCGGGAGATGCAGAAGGTTCTACAAACCTCATGAACACCATGTAAGCTTGAAACTAAGGGTCCAAACCAGTGTTGTTAGATTACTGATTTTTTAAATAATTGTTGGATAGGTTTTTTAAAAAATTAGGTGTTGTTTAGGTTTCAAGATCAACATTTAAAAATTTGAAGTGCCAATCAAGTTATCAATAAATTTTTTGATAATAATTGTTAGTTATGCATAAGGGTAGGTTTTCAAATACTAGTTGATAACTATCAATTAACTTGTCGCTTACACACTAGTTAGAGGGTTTTCTTTCATCACAGTTTTTTCTTCCATTTTCTATCATAAAAATGCTTAGTCTTTTAGGATTGATAGTGTACATGGATGATAATGAGGTCATCTGGGTAGGTTATTAAATTTTGAAATTCAATATCAAATGATGAGGTTATTAATAAATTATTTTTATAAATAAATAACCAGCTGGTAGGAGCTTTGAAATTGCAGGCTTTGGGGGAAAAAAAAAGTTTCCATTCTAATGGTATCTACTTTGAATCAACAGATATTCTTCAAAGAAAGAGTCTTACTGTGCTTGCCAGTAAAGCCAACAACAACCCGAGGGCTCATTTATTCATAGTATTATTATTTTATTTGATATATCTCATGGTTAGTCACAAAGTGATCAATCATCTACGATACAAATATGACCCTTTTAATATTCCTTGACTTACTTTTTTTTTTCCCTCTGCCTTCCACAAGACCTTCCAAAGAGCTTCCGCAGCAGTTTCAAGGGGGCAATGAGGCTTCCAACTCTAAACGTGACAGTGAAGCCTCCATGACAAGGAAATAAAACACGAGCTGGTACACCAGTCCCCGCCAGCCACTACATAGAGCAGCTCCACAGCTGCTCAATATGTGGTCCTGCAAAAGAAAATTAAATAATGAAAAGTCAAAGTATGCGGGTTCAGCACAACAGAATGGTTTTGACCCAACATTTTCTAAAAAGCACAGCAAAGCCTAACACCTGCTGTTGATTGGTTAGATAGGTACATTCATTGGTCTAGGTGGGTTGCTATTAGTATTTTCCCACCTGTTTTGCATTAGGTTTAGTTTTATGGGTGGGGTTGGAAATAAATAAATAACTAAACGTGGATATGAGAAATATCTTGGCACCCGTCACATACTACGTACCACTGGAGTCACTCTTTTTAGAGTATCTCGACCAATGCTCAATATGGGACCTTGGAAAAATATTTCACATCCAAGTTTTGGTTACTAATTTTTCTAAACCCCACCCATAAAACTGAAACTGCAAGTAGGTGGCAGACTACTAATAGCATCCCACTTGGACCAATCAAACTATCTAGATTATCAGAAACAGGGAGCAGTCAATGAATACGATTTGACTGTATTTATTAGACTCTTGCACGGCTCTTCCGGGGCTGTGCATTTTGTCAGGGGACTCCCAGCAGTCTTCCAGTGGATCCAGAGGACTCGACTGATGAACCTCATCCAAGATTTCTAGTGCACTAGGGTCACATCGACTGATGAACCTCGTCCAAGATTTCTAGTTGCAGGGTCACATACTGAACATTGCTGGAGATGATTTGTACACACGTCTGACGCCACTGCACGTCACACACGCCATCGTCCCAAACACGCACATATCTCTCCACTCCAACCCAGGTTTCTTCGTTCCTTCCATCGATTTTCGTTTCCCGGGTTGATCACTTGCCTTCCACAACAACTTTTGTCGAGATTACCAGAGACTTGCCTTCCACCCAAACTTTATCTTCTTTTCCAGTCCCGTGACATAATATGTCACAAGACAAAAGTAGTATTTGCGCGTCCTCGCAAATCAATGTTCATGCACTTATAAGCTCTCCATGTCTTGTAGACTTTCCTTCTGTGATTGATCTTTCTTTCTCTCTAGTCCCCGGTTTGGATTGGATCAAATGGTAGGCAGTTACACTTAGTGTTTTTCTTGGAGGTTTGGTGTCTGCGTAGATCTCAGATTTTGGAAATATGGTGCGACATGGTGAGATGGTGATTAAGGTTAATAATTCGCGAGTAGCATCCGCGAGTAGTAGCGAAGAAGTAGGAGATATTCGTAGTCCCCAGGGGCTAGTTTCATTCGATCATAGTCTTAGCATGCAAGAAACCACGCCCTCGTCGTCGCAGCGATCAGAGTTGTTGCAGCCACCGAAATTAGTCTCGTGGAGATCGGGCGCTGCATCGTCTCCTAAACATAAGCGTCATTACTCTTTGTTCGATTTCTCAGCCAATTCCAAGTCTAGAACTTTGGGAATTAATAATAATATCTTCGCTGCTGCTGTACATGATGACAGTCGAGATTGTAATATATTTGGCAATAGAATCGAAGATCTCGACTTGCGGGATGTCCCAAATAAGTCTCCTCCTTCCACGAGTCCAGCAGGTAGCTGTAGTAGCCATGATCATCAGCTTAGAAACGCATCTGCAGCAGCGCAGGAGTCTAGTCATGTCAAGATTTCTTCTAAAAAGTCTAGAGATTGGAAGCGGTTGTTGTTGCCGTTCAACCCTGACAGCCTTCACTACCATATTCATCATTCGAGCCGATCGAGGCCAAAAGTCGATGACGAAAAATCACTTGCTCGAGGGAATTCTGATAGCAAACTACTACTAGACTTGCAGGTTGAATCCGATCAGCTTCAAAACAATAATAATAATTATAGTGAGAAAAGATTCATGGTTGCAGCAGCAGGAGTCTCAGAGGGGTCGGCAAGCGCGCATTTCACGAGCTTAGGAGTTTCTGTGAGCTCGGAACTCTTAAGCGGCGAATTGAAAACAACTGCTGGTGGTACTCAACAGGAAGTACTTGAGCTTCCAGAATTGGCGGCAAGGTGGAGGGAAATTCAAGGCTCCAAAGACTGGGCTGGGCTTCTGGACCCTCTAGATTTGGACCTTCGCAAAGAAATCATTCGATACGGCGAATTCGCTCAGGTAGCAGAAGATATATAATTCTTGTTTCTTGTTTCTCTCTTTCCTACTGACAGCAGATTCAGATTGTTTTCAAAACCTTTTTCTACATCATCCAGGGTTCACAGGGGGTTGTGGGTTGTGGATTGTGGGTGAACAATTGGCAACTGATCTTTAGCAACTCTTGGGGTGCAGATGACATACGACAACTTTGACAGCGACAGCCACTCCAAATATGCAGGAAGTGCGAGATTTGCAAAACAAGAGCTTTTCGAGCGCGTACATAACAACAGCAGCACATGCGGGACGTACCAAGTGACACGCTATCTGTACGCCGCAGTGGCAGATCAAAACCTGGCAAGTCTTCCTGCAGAGACAGGGTACAAATCCAGGCGCTCTCCTGCAGATCAGGCATGGGATCTACACTCCAATTGGATAGGTTTCGTGGCAGTGAGCATCGATGCAGAAGAGATTAGGAGACTGGGGAGACGAGATGTTGTGATTGCTTGGCGCGGTACTACCGTTGGGAGCTTGGAATGGTTTAAAGTTGCAGAGCACGCCTCCTGGCAGCTCCAGACCATGTCTGCTACCATGACACATCATGATGAGCTTGCTGCAAAAACAGCCCCGGCTCATGATCAGCCTCCTCCTCTTCCTCAAGGCGGAAGAAGCGATTCTTCCAAGTGTGTCTTGCAACGACCCAAAGTGGTGAAGGGCTTCTGGAGTCTCTATACCAGCAAATTGCCACACTCAAATTTCAATCAAGACAGTCCTTCTGAGCAGGTCAGAGTTAAATCTTGCCCTGTTCGTTTCCTCTGCCATGTAGTCAGACAGTCATGTTGCTGTTAGACAATAATGTACGATGGAATGGTCAAACCCCTACTCATTATGTGTAGGGTAATTGCCCAAGGCTGTGGGCATTACCAAATAAGACCCACATGAGGAGAAGCCAAGGCCAATTCCAGTAATGCATGCAGCCAAGACTCAGGAGCAGTTAATGCAAAATCTAAAACTGAGAAGGAAACTCTTCCACAAGGACGAATTTAGATGAGAAAAGCAGTTTAGTTTACTTGAGCTTAATGGTTCCCTTGGGCACTGTAATGTTTCAGGTAATTGCAGAGGTAAGGCGACTGCTGGAATTGTACAAAGGTGAGGAATTGAGCATAACTATTACAGGTCATGGCCTTGGGGGTGCTCTTGCTATTCTCTCTGCTTACGAAATCGGTGAAACGAGGCTTAACCAACAGTTGGACAAGAATTATGGGCTTGTGGAGCTGGCTGATAATATCCCTGTCACTGTTATCACTTTCGGTTCTCCATGTATTGGAGATTCTATCTTTAAGTCGAGGTTTGAGGAATTGCAGTTGAAGGCTTTGAGAGTGGTGAATGTCCATGATTTGGTGCCCAAGAGTATTGGAGGGGGACTCCAGCCTCCCTGGGGTAGCTCTTACAAACATGTTGGGGTAGAACTCCAAGTCAATCACAAGTTGTCAACCTATATGAAGCATACAAGAGACCCATTGGATTGGCACAATCTGGAATGCTATCTTCACCTTGTGGATGGATTCCAAGGCTTCAAATCAAATGAATTTAGGTTAGTTACAGGCCGAGACTATAGCCTCATCAACAAGGCATCCAATGTTTTGAAGGATGAGTATTGCATCCCAGGCTTTTGGTGGCAATTAGAGAACAAAGGCTTGATTCGTAATAGTGCAGGCCGTTGGGTGCAACCCAATCGACCACCCAAGGATGACCCAACACTTGCAAATCATGACCGATTCATTTGATTCATTGCTCATCTCACTCATACGAAAGTATGAAAATGTAAAAGTATGCAGCACAATGGATTGCTTCCCTAGCATTTTCCAAAGCATTAGTCCAGGTAGGTTTAGACAGAACCATTTTAGGAGATTTTACACTACAATTGATTCTTTGATGAGATCCAAACCATTTCTGATCCACCCCCATTTGAGAGTACTGGTGAAATTGCACTGGTCTACACAAATTCCACAGGCAAAAATTGTCTAATAGCTACACTTTCATTCTTTGTGCATAGCAGCCAGGGCAAACCAGCACCTGCATTCATACCTTCACCTTCTTGAGTGTTACCCATCTACGTCCGGCCAGAGTGAACCAGCACCGACCAGTGCACCAACGTGGATGGATGGATGGTACACTGATATGATTCTCCTTTCTATCCCTGTGCCATCTCAGGTTCACTTTTTTTGTTTGCCCTTTCTCAGCCCTGATCTCAGTTTTTTTTTTTGGAACTTTATTTTCTCCCCACCCCACACCCGGTTTCTTTTCTTTTTCTGCTTTTGAAACTTTTCCCACCCACCCAACCTACTGCCCCCCACTGTACCCCATCAACCTACTCACCTATATATTTGAATTAAAACTAGACTCTTCCCCCATGTACCTAGTCACCTATAAATTTAAAATGTGTTACTATCATCCCCACCCACCTATCGACCCTACCACCAACCTACCTACCAACACTTTAAGTAGGTACCTACCAAACCTCATCTACATGGCTACACCTACTTACATGGTTGCCATGGCAATACACCCCAAATGGTCGACAATGACAAGGAAAGAATAAAATGAAGGTATTGCATGAGCTTGCTCTTGTTCATTCAAACAAAATAAATAAGGGGACAATTAAAGTATTTAACACTCACTATATAAAGGTATTGCAAGTTTTGCTCAAAGCGTGTTTTCCATGGGGGTATTGCAAACCAAGTGGATAATCAAAATGATATAGAGCTCAAGTTCAATTTAGACACATTTAATGCTTGTTGTACTCAAGTTCACAAAACAAAATACTCAATGAATGTGCAATACCCCATTCTATGTACCTTTGAAATAGTTTGGGTTCCATATCATATATTTTGACAATTCAAGGGATATTGTGTAACCCTACCAAAACCTAGAAGAAATGCAATATTTTCATTGGGCCAAATTGTAATACCCTCCATTGGGTTACACTACAATACCCTTGTTGGACCACAAGACAATACCCTTCTCAAAGTATCCCAAAAATACATTAAGTTCCATAACATATTTTTTGACGTGTGAAGGGGTAATGCATAGCCCTACCAAAACCTAGAAGGAACTCAATACCCTCATTGTGCTACACTATAAACACCATGGGCTGAATTATTTTGGTCTAGGCTATTAGAGGGGTATTGTTCATGCCTAAGATTGCTCAATACACCTCAATACCCCTCTTGAGGCATCCTAGAAATACATTGGGCTCCATAACATATCTTTTAACACATGATAAGGTATTGTGTAACCCTACCAAAATTTACAAGGAAACCAATACCCTCATTAGAGTATTTTGTAATTAAACACCAAGGGTCTACGCCATTTTTAGAAGGGTATTGTTCATGCCCAAAACTATTCAATACACCTCCAACACCCCACACAAGGTATCCTAGAAATACATTGGGCTCCATAACATATTTTTTGAAACTTGGAAGAATATTGCATTACCCTCATTGGGCTACACTATAAAAGCCATGGGATGAATAATTTTGGTTTAGGTTATTAAAGGGATATTGTTCATGCCCAAAAAGACTCAATGAAAATGCAATACCCCCTTCAAGGTATCCTAGAAATACATTGAGTTCTATAACATATCTTTTGACACATGGAAGGTATTACATAAGCCTACCAAAACCTACAAAAAAATTAATACCCTCATTAGGGTATTCAGTAATTAAACACCATGGGTCTACACTATTAGAAAGGTATTATTCATCCTTAAAACTACACAATACACCTATAATACCCCTTATAAGTTATCCCAGAAATACATTGGGTTCCATAACATATCTTTTCAAACTTGTAAGGGTAATGCATAACCATACCAAAACTTAGAAGGAAAGCAATACTTGCATCATATTGCAATAATATTTTAAACCATGAAACAAAAGAATATTTTTTAAAATACTTATTCCATGCTCAATATAACATGCCCTACATATTGATTCAAGTAAATGAAGGTATTACAAAGTTCTTCACATTGATGGTAAAAAATCATTTGAACAAAACTATGGAGTTTAAATGTAATACCTACATCATCATGGGATATTTGCATTCACCATGAAACATAAGAATATTTTTTTAATACTTAATTCCCTGCCAATATATCATGAATTTCATGTTTTCAAAATTATTTATTCACCTTACAATATGATTTAACATATATAAAAATGAACATAATGCAAAATTGGTCACATTGATGGTACAAGGGTTTAGGGTTTAATGTAAAATTTATTAATTAATGTTAGAATTCAGAATTTGTCAAAATCAAAAAATTAAAAACTCATGTTTAACATTTTTTCAACGATGTACATATTTATGTTTTCCCTTCTTAAAGTTGTAAATTCATTTCAAAAAAATTTTAAAAAAAGTTTCTAATTTAATAAGATTTTAATGCATGTTTTAAAATTTTAATTAAAGCACATGATTTTCTAATGTTTCACATAATAATAAAAATGGTCTCTTCCATATATTAATCCTATGTATAATTGAAATTTCATTTTAAATTTTTGACATTAAACCCTGATTTCAAACCTAAAATAATTATATAGTAGGTTGGTAATATTTTATATTTTATAAAGATACAACACAAGTCTGTATGTAAATTCTACTGTTTATGATGTATAATATTAGCTTAAATATTGGTCTAAATATATTTTTATTTATAACATATTGAGTAGTACATCATATATAATTAATGATATTATGGAATTATATTGTTGATTCATTTTAATACATATTTTTTTCATATTTATTTAAAATATGATAAAAATTGATTATATATATATATATAAACCCATGGTTATATATAATGCAATTTTTTTGTAAAATTTATTTTTAATGAATTTTCAAAAAATCCAAAAGATAAGTTATTGACGTTATATATTGTATTAATGCATGTAATTGAATATTATTTGTATGTAAATTGAAACATTATAATTGAAGTTTGAAATATAAGTTACTAATATTATATAAGTTCAGTCCTTGTAAATTAATTATATGTAAATTTTAATTTATAATGTACTAAATGATAATCTACTAGTTTATTAATGTGTGAAATTATATGTTATTGCATTTATAAAGATATAATATTTGCATAATTATTTTAACTTGGTAGAAATTTTAATTAAACATTTGATGGAAGAGGAAGGTGGGGCAAAGGTTGGGTATTTTTCAAAGGTGTATTCTTTACATGAGGTTTCTAGAACCTTGAAATTTCTTCCAATTGTGGTTGTTTAGAATTTGTGCTCCAAATGCTCTAAAAGTAACAACTAAGCTCATCAGTTGGGCTATGGTATGTAATCATCTTATAATGGATGCAACATGATTTTACCTAGGATCCATTATTTAAATCCTTGCATTTATGATGATTATAAATTAAGATAGTATCAACTTATAAAAAGTTAAACCCAAAATAATTTCTCGATCATAGTTTTGTCTCCATTTTCATGCATCCCCTACATCAAAGGTGGTTGTGAATTGTGACTCAAATTCTTCAAATAGAATTGCAAAATTTCAAAATGAAAAGTGAAAATAGTGCACCATGAAACCAATATATAAATTATGTAAGTTATTACTTCTAATCTAAGGCTTTGGAATTTTGTAACAAAGTATTGGCAATGAAGATTTATAATTTGTATTAGATGTAACCTTTGACTCCTCCACATTAGGTAATGTCCCAGATTAACTACACAACAGACATACAACAGTCATGCTTCTATTGATTGGGAAGTAAACAAGAAGAAGGAAATTGCCTACTCTCGAATCTATTGGAGATTCTCTACCCATCAAACTAACAAAATATTCAAGGTGAAGTTTTTTTAACCAAATGATGATGAAATGCAACAACAATGTTGTAAACAAATGTCTGATTTGGTGACAACAATATAAACAACTTCAGATAATCCTTCCAAACACCCATATATAAGCACTTGGATAGGCCCTTGCACATTGAACAAGCCCAAATTCTCTTTATAGTGGAAAACCAGAATGTGCTCTAGAAGAGCATGGGAACGCTCTAATAAATCATAGGGTGGAGGAGGTACATTCTCCATCTCCCACCACATTATTATCATTGCAACAACAGAGAAAAACAACAACAATATAATTAACTTCCATAGTGTTGTAAAAATGATATTTAATTGCAAGGAGTTAGTGTTCGAATTATTGTTTATTCACAGAGGAGGGTTTGCTCTTGGAAGGTTCCTAAAAACCTTCAAATAGTTGGGTATGAGAATGTTCATAAGCTCTTAAAAGCCATGCCAGAATTTGTGTCGATTCAAAAACTTTGTGAGGGCTAAATTGTTATGTAATGCTTTCGACACCTTAAGAAGTTGAACATGATTCAATTGTGCAAATTGAATCCACCAAAGATTTAGAAAGGTTTAATTAAAGGTTTTGAAGTGTAATTATAATACCCTCATTTTAGTGATAATTTCATTACCTTTAACCATCAATGTGACCAACTTGACAATACCCTCATTTGTATCATGGTTTAAGATATTGTCACAATATGGTGTAGGTATTTTATTCTTTTTAAATTTGGTAGGGATACGCAATACCCTTCCAAGTTTCATGGTGAATACAAATATCCTAAGATGATGTGGGTATTACATTTAAACTACATAACTTTGTTCAAGTGAACATTCTACCATCAATGTGAAGAACTTTGCAATACCCTCATTTACTTCAATCAATATGTCTAGTATGATATAGTGAGCATGAAATAAGTATTTTCAAAATAATTCTTTTGTTTCATCATTTATAACATTATCACAAAACAATGTGGGTATTGCTTTTCGTCGAAGTTTTGTTAGGACTATATAATATCTTTCCAAATTCCAAAAAATATGTTATGGAGCCCAAAGGTATTATGGGATAACCAAAGAGGGGTAGTGCATGTGAATTGAATATTTATAAGCATGAGTAATACCCTTTTGACAGCTCAAACCAAAATAATTGAACCCATGTTGTTTGCACATTACCCCAAATAGGGTATTGTTTTCCTTGTAAGTTTAAACAATACCCCTCCAAGTTGCAATAAATATGTGATGGAGCCCAAAAGATTTTTTATATACCTTAAAAGAGGTATTGCACACCCATTGAATAATTTTCAGCACAAGTAATACCCCTCCAGCAGCCTGGATTAAAATAATTTAATTCATATTATTTACAAAATATCCTTATGAAGGTATTACATTCCTTTTAATGTTTGTTGGGGCTATGCAATACCCCTCTAGGATTTTTTTAATATGTTATGGAACCTAAAGGATCTATAATATACTCTAGTAAGGGTATTGTATGTGCATTAAGTAATTTTGGGCACAAGCAATACCCCTCCAATAGCATATACCAAAATAATTCAAAGTGTTTACAAATTACCCTCATGGGGTTATTGTTTTCCTTTTTAGGTTTGAACTTCTAATTTTTAGGATCAAAAATAAAATTGGTTCTAATGCAAGATTAAAATCATTGTTTTGATAAATTTATCGAGCATACATATGAGAATATGTGAGAATGTATTTGCAATTATTAACACAAGATGGTGTAAAATGAAAGTAAAATGCTTTAAATAAAATAACATGGGTGACGTGTTACAAAAATGTGCAAAAAATGCCCAAGTCCAAAACAACCCCAGCCTAAAATGGGGAACATTCATACTAGGATATATGTGGTTGCCTCAAAAATAAATTGTTACCTTAAATCCTAAAGACCAAAACAACACCCTAATCAAAACTAGGATAAGTTATGGGCTATTTGTATCACTACTAGAGGGGGACGGGATCCCATTGGCCCTCTTGTACTGCGTTGATGGGCATCATGGGCGTACTATCACATAAAAACTCCACAATTGGCTAATATTACGTCCACAGCATCAACCAAAAACACCTCTCTAATGGCGCCTTTAACCCTAAAATAATCAACACAATATAATAAATATTGAATATGAATTCTAAAACCTAAAATTCAAAAAATAAAATGGCATTGTTGGAAATTTATCAACCATGAATCAATATTGAATCATAGTATTGTGTAAGGAAGCCAATCTCTTTAGGCCATGCTATCTTATTTGATGCAAATTTCAAATCATGCTCCAACCAAACACCTTTGACTGCCTTTACATACCCAACTCGAGTTGTTCAAATCACAAGTGCAAGGTCCTCATCGCACTCTAGCTTGGCCTGCACATTGAAAAACATGGCCCCCACACCCCATGCAGTCATGCCAAGAAGCTAAAGGATGTGGCTAGATGTCGTGACGTGTAGTGTCGTGACATACAGTGTCATAAAGGTGTGAATCCGTAGGAAACTCTACTAAACAAAACAGCCTAAAACCAATTAAAGGTAGAAACTAATCAAAGAGATGCATGCACACACATATATACACAATGCACAAGGGAGGCTGAGATGAAATTCTCATGTATATTGAAATAAATTGCAAAGA